>Ga0182019_10001978_pt1 | contig 10457 bp, 9 predicted proteins | sample 812E2MmetaG_FD_120483 | JGI IMG/M metagenome (GOLD analysis project Ga0182019, IMG submission 120483) | Permafrost microbial communities from Stordalen Mire, Sweden - 812E2M metaG | ecosystem: Environmental > Terrestrial > Soil > Wetlands > Permafrost | place: Sweden: Stordalen | collected... | reverse complement strand
TTTAAAATAGTTCCTGATTTAAGCATTAACAATCATCACCTTTTTCTCACGATAATTCAGTGTGTCCCTCAAATTCTTTAGTTCTCGATGACTGCTTCTTCCACCAACATCAATTCGCACGCTCCTCCGCCACTGTCCTCCCGAGTCAGTGATGAGCGCCACATCCAGCCGTCGCGGCGCTTGATATTTACAAGATATCCCTTAAGCTTAACAATTTCGCCGACGCGAACCTTGAACAGGCGGGATTTGACCATGTCATCGGCCGGAACAAGATGAGTATTGGCTGAGGTACGGATGATGACGGCTGGATCTATCGGCGGATCACCGCTCCAGCTGTAATGATACCAACGATCGCTTTGACTGATATTTAGTTTTTCGATGACTTCATTATGAGACATCGGTCCCCAGCCCAACACAAAATCCACTGGCGACAAATTCGATTCTTCCCCCAGTCTATAGCGTTCAGATGACAGCACCTTGGCGCGAATTGCATATCGCGCAACAGGCTCAATTATATAGTCCGTCATTTGTATAGCGGGCGCATCCGTACTTTCCTGTATGGGCTGTTCATCTACAGGTCCGATGCCTGCAATGCGTTTCTGCTCCAGTTTGTCATGTACGAAGTAGCCGAGGCTGACTATAATCAGCAGTATCAACAACCATTCTTTCAGTGTTTTCGGAAACAAGTAATAACCTTCCTAATTATTTTTTGTTGTTTTAACCTTTGTCACTTCCGAATACGGCGTTTCTCCCTGACAGTTACGGCATTTTTCGCCGTCTTTTGAAGGATAGGCCTCTCCGCAGACAGGGCAAATGCTTACCGGTCCCATTTTCTTGCGGCGGACTTTTTCCGGATCGACCTGAACCATCTGCACGCTGAGCAATTTGTGCCCTGCCTCTTTGATCTGCGTCATCAGAAGATCTTTATCCTGTTCGTTCTTTTTCTTCTTTTTCAGATACCAGTCGCGCACTTCCGGCCACGCTTCCAGTTTATTGGTGTCCAGATAAACCCGCACGCCCCTGCCGCTGTATTTTTCATACAGGGTAACGGCGAACCGGCCGAAATTGACGATGGAGAGCCAGCCATTGCCGAAAGTGCAGGGGGTCAGAATCTGCACGGCATCCGGCAGACACACCGGGGTTTCACTGATCGCATCAAAAAATTCTCCCTCGGGCAGATTCTTCATGGCTAGATCAACCATAAAACCGCCGATAATCAGTCCCGGCGCCAGATTGCCGTGAAATGATTTTACCAGATGGAGATATTCTTCATAAGAATAGGTACAGATGTTCATAAATAGTGTTACTCCTTTAATTCTAATATAAAACCTTCGAAAACTGCATAATACCGAAAATTATGTCATACCGGCCTACGAGACTGTATCGCAATAACCAATATCACCATTTAATGTCCTCCGCCGGCGGAGGTGTACCATAGGGACGGAGGTGGATAAAAGTCACGTGAGGCGTAGCTGACCAATATTATGTATGTTTCAAAAACGTCCACCCCCTTGCCCCCGCCAGCGGGGGACATTACTCATTATGCATAATAAATATTTGCAATTACGACACAGCCTCTTCGCCGGAATGATGAATAAAGAAGTTTTGCAAATGTTTTAATACACCAGCGACAGGCGCGGTTCGCGCGCGGCGCGCAGGGCCAATTCCGACGACGGTTCCCTGCTTACCATTCGCTGCATCCATTGGTCGTCAATCTTGCCTTCAACAACCGGCAGAATTTCATCGGCCAGATACAAGGCTTCCGTAATATCATGTGTCACGTAAATTATCGGGAAAGACATATTGCCTTTCAAATGTTTCAATTCTTCGCGCAGGCCGCGGCGCGTGATGGCGTCCAGCGCCGAAAAGGGCTCATCCAGAAGCAGGACGCGGGGATGCCTGGCCAGCGCCTGACAAATCGCGCAACGCTGTCGTTCGCCGCCGGAAACCATGTGGGGCTTGCGTTTTTTTAAATGACCGATTTTGAAGATCTCAAAAAGTTCGTCAACTTCCTTTTTATCAACGGCGGCAAAAGCCGCGTTTTCAATGAGATTGAGATGCGGGAAAAGATTATAATCCTGAAACACATAACCCAAACGGCGTTTCTGCGGTGGAACATTAATGCGGCGCATAGAATCAAACCAGACTTCATCGCCAAAAACAATCTTCCCTTCCTGAGGTTTTTCCAGACCCGCCAGCATGCGGATGATGGTTGTTTTGCCGCCGCCGGAAGGACCGATCATCACCATCATATTCTTCTTCGCGAAGGAAAACGATATATCCAGATCAAAATATCTTAATCTTTTTTTGAAGGAAGCGGCGATAGTCATGTACGTTCTCCATCATTAAGTTTGTTGATCAGCAATAAAAAGGCGTAACTGATCGGGATGAAGCTCAGCGCGATCATCCCCGCAGTCCGATAATTCATCATTTCCACGGCTTCGTAAATCGCGATGGAAGCAACTTTGGTTTCACCCGGAATACTGCCGCCGACCATCAGTAAAACGCCGAACGCTCCCATCGAGTGCAGAAAAACCAGAATTGCCGCGGCGGCAATGCCGCTTATGGAGTTGGGAACAATCACTCTAAAAAATGTCGCTTTTTTGGACAAACCAAGCACGTAGGCCGATTCCAGCAGGCGGCGGTCTATTTTCGAGAAGGCCGCTTTCATCGGCTGGACGGCAAAGGGAATGCTGTAAATGATGGAGGCAACCGTTATTCCGATAAAAGTGAAAAGAAGCGACCCGCCGGTAAACATCCCCCACGTTTTGCCGATAAAGCCTTTCGGCCCCATAAGGATGATCAGATAAAATCCTATCACAGTCGGAGGCAGGGCCATCGGCAGATAGATAAGCGCTTCCAGAAACGATTTCCCCGCGAAACGCGAATAAGCCAGCATGTAAGCGACGGGCGCGGCGATGACCATTAAAAAAACGGTCGTCACCAAGGCCAGTTTCAGTGTCACATAAAGCGCCAGATAATCCATTTAACGATAACCGTACCTAACCTTTATTTCTTTTGCAGCCGGAGAGGCCAGATATTCGACAAACTTTTCCACGGCAGCGCGGTTTGCTGTTCTTTTCAAAAGGCAGGCCGACTGAATAATTTCCGGCGCCTCGTCCAGAACAAAGAAACAGCCCTTCTTCCCTTCCGGACTGATCGCGGCCGACATCGCGCAGAATCCGGCACCCACCGCAAATGTTGAAGCGTACTGAAACGATTGCGCGATATCCTGCGCGTTGACGAGTTTACTTTGCAAAGCGTCCCACATTCCGGATTTTTCCAATGCTTTCTTCGCCGCGGCTCCGTAAGGCGCACTTTGAGTATTGGCAATCGCGATCTTTTGGACCTGTTCTTTTTTCAGGGCATCCTGCCAGCTTTTCGCCTGGCAGAAATCCTTATTGGCCGACCATAGAATAACTTGTCCCCTGGCGTAAATAAATGGCGTATGCGCCGCGCCATCTTTATAAAGTTTGGCAGGCCTTTCCTCATCGGCGGATAAAAATAAATCATAGGGCGCGCCGTTGGTTATTTGGCTGTAAAGATTGCCCGTTGAAGAAAAAGTGCCTTCAATTTTAATTTTCGTTTTTGCTTCAAAATCAGCCGCGATTTCCTTGAAGGCTGAAATAAAATTTGCCGCTACCGCGACGGAAATCTTTTCCTCCGCGAACGCGGAACCAGAAATTGTTAAAATAATCACGACAAATGCGATAACAATCCGGCAATTTTTCATAGTGTTTCCTTAACATTTTTTCTTGTATGTTACAAATAGCATATCTGGTCGCAAAAAAAACTTCCCGCTTTGAAGACGGGAAGTTTTAACGTCTGCTTTACTTAAGTTTTTCTATCCGTACCGCACAGGCCTTGTATTCCGCCGTTTGCGTAATCGGATCATAAACCGGATTGGTCAGCCAGTTGGCGCAGGCTTCGCGGAAATGGAAGGCCATCCAAACCAGTCCTTCCGGAACTTCTCTCGTCACACGGGCTTTCAGGACCACCTCGCCGCGCCGGGATTTGACGCAAATTCTTTCTCCGTCGGCAATGCCTTTTTTCAGCGCGTCCGCCGCGGAGATATCCGCCGTTTCCTCGCCCAGAATGTCATTGATGCCTTCGCAGCGCCCTGTCTGCGTCCGTGTATGATAATGGTACAGACGCCTGCCGGTCGAAAGCACCAGAGGATATTCCTTGTCCGCAACTTCCGCGGGCGGGATATAGTCGATGGCTTTGAGCATACCCAGACCGCGGGTGAATTTTCCGCCTCTGTGCAGTGTCGGGGTGCCCGGATGATCTTCGCTGGGGCATGGCCACTGAAGGCCGTCATTTTCCAGACGGGCGTATTTGATTCCCGCCATGGAAGGCGCCAAAACTGACAATTCATTATCCCAGATTTCCTGCGCGCTGTTGGAAGCCCATGCGTGCCCGAACCGCTTGGCAAGTTCTTTGAATATCCACCAATTGGGTTTGGCATCGCCGGGTGGCACACTGGCCGTGCGCACACGGTTGACGCGTCGCTCGGAGCTGGAGAAGGTGCCGTCATTTTCGCTCCAGGCGGCAGCCGGCAGGACAACATGAGCAAAGCGTGTGGTTTCCGTCGGGAAAATATCCTGGCATACCAGGAACTCCGCCGATTGCAATTCATGTTCAACATGTTTAATATCCGGCTCTGTGTTGGCCAGATTCTCACCGAAAACATATAAAGCTTTGACTTTTCCGGTGACCAGATTTTTCATCATCGTCGGCATCATCATTCCCGGTTTATCGGGCAATGATTTGACGTTCCAGGCTTTTTCAAATTTCGCCCGGGCGTCCGCATTGGACACCTGCTGATAGCCGGGGAAAACATTGGGCAGTGCGCCCATGTCGCAGGCGCCCTGAACGTTATTCTGGCCGCGCTGCGGATTGACGCCGCCGCATTCAACGCCGACATTGCCTAAGAGCATCTGGAGATTGGCGCAGGACATAACGTTGTTCACGCCGCAGATATGTTCGGTAATGCCCAGCGTGTACATCAGCATCGCCGGCTTGATGGAAGCCATCGTGCGGGCCAGTTCGCGAATAGTGTCCGCGGGAATGCCGCTGATTTCGGCAGCACGTTCGGGCGGATATTCCATAGCTTTCTTTTTGAGTTCCTCAAATCCTTCCGTGCAGGATTCCACATATTTTTTATCGTAAAGATTTTCAGTAATCAGCACATTCATCAAAGCATTGATCAGAGCAACGTCGGAGCCGACTTTGAGCTGAATGAACATATCGGCAAAATCAACCATAGCTGTGCGCCGCGGATCAATGACAATCAGCTTGGCGCCGGCCAGCACCGCATCTTTGACAAAAGTCGCGGCGACCGGATGCGCCTCGGTTATATTGGTACCGATAAGAATGATCATTTTTGCTTTCGCGTAATCGGCGAAAGAATTGGTCATCGCGCCCGAACCGAATGAAGTCGCGAGACCCGCGACAGTGGGAGCGTGTCAGGTACGCGCGCAGTGATCGATATTATTCGTACCGATAACCGCGCGGAAAAATTTCTGCATCTGATAGGAATCTTCATTGATACTGCGGGCGCAACTGACGCCGGCAATGGCATCCGGCCCGTCTTTTTTGATAATCTCTTTAAACGTATTAGCCACTAAATCAAGCGCCTCATCCCACGATGCCTCGCGGAACTCACCGTTTTTCTCGCGAATCAAAGGAGTTTTCAGTCTTTCTTCGGAATAAATAAAATCGTAGGCAAAACGGCCTTTCACACACAGGCGGCCCTGATTCGGCTCGGCATCTTCAACGGCAGTCACCTTTATTATTTTACCGTCCTTGACATGGAGAAGCTGTTGACAACCGACACCGCAGTAAGGACAGGTGGTGCGAATCTTATCGAATTCCCGGGGCGTCGCCATGTAGCTTGCCTTCTTTTCCATCAAAGCGCCGACGGGACAGACTTGCACGCACTGACCGCAGAAAACGCATTCGCTGATTTCATCGTTATAGGCTTTATCTCCGCCGGTGACGATCTTGCTTGCCATCCCCCGATAACCGAAACTGATAGCGCGGTTGACGACCACCTCATTGCAGGCCTGAACGCAGCGTCCGCAGAGGACACAGCGGCTGAAATCGCGGATAATGAAGGGGTTGTCCTTCTCCACAGGATACTTGACTGCGTCGGCCTGGAAACGAACCTCATCCAGGTGGCACTGCTTGGCCAGATCCTGAAGACGGCAGTCGCCGCTTTTTTCACAAGTCGGACAATTTTGGTGAGAACCACTGCTCAGCAAGAGCTCCACATTGAGCTTTCTGGCCTTACGCACGCTCTCGCTGGATGTGAAAACCTCCATACCCGCCGTGACCGGCGTGGAACAGGCCGCCATCAGCGATCGCGCGCCCTTAACCTCGACACAGCACACACGGCAGGCACCGGTAGGTGTTGTGCCTTTCAAATAACAAAGGCTGGGAATTTCGATTCCACCGTTTCGCGCCGCGTCCAGAATCATCTGACCATGCTGAAACGGCGTCTCCTTCCCATTTAATATAAATGTATCACTCATGATTCTTCCGCCTTCAATAAAAGAGTAGTGTCAATTATGATATATGACATTTATGGCATATGGCGGGATTCATACAACTTGACCGGCAGTCTGTCAACAAAGAATTACTTAATTTATCAAAATAGTTTAATCACGGGTATGAAACCCCAAAGCAAGCTTTGGAAACAAATTCGCGAGCTCGCTGCGGGGTATTATACCCATGCTTACGCAGGATAATTCGATCTACAAGTTTCAGTGCACTCTGTTTCTGAAACTTGGATCTCATTACCCTCCGTTTTGCGGGATTGTTCCCAATAGTTTATTAACTATTGGATAGTTCGTCCAACAAATGTCAGTGCGCTGCGCTTCTGAAATTTGGGACTCACTACGACTTACAAATTTCAATTCATCTATAGTGACCTTTAGGTTATTCGTTTTTGAAATTTGAGTCTCACAATAAACAAACCGATAGGTTATGTTAAACAAACCACATCGCCCGCCGGCTGCTAAAAACAAAACTCCCCGACACTAAAACAAGATGCCGGGGAGTTTTTATCCAAATTATTTTTTTACGAATGATCTGTAGAAGGCGAGAGTTAACTTATTGAAACCGACAAAGCGTTCCCAAAAACCTTGCCCGTGGAATGTGTCAATCAGTCCTTTTGTACCGTCATATTGTATCTTTTCAAAAGGCTGCCACCAGAAGTTTCTTCGAACGAAAGGCATGGTGCTTAACATGTCGTCCACGATAACCTGCGGCTGAGTCATTTCAGCAAACCCGATGTCTCCGTGCGTCCTGCCGATACCGCTTTCCTTGAATCCGCCCCAGGGCGTTTCGGCAAGACCGTGGCACATCAAGTGATCGTTGATCATTATGGCGCCCGCCATTACCCTGCGGCCGATCAGTTTGGCTTTCTTCCTGTTTTTAGACCAGACCGAGCAGGTGAGACCCAGATTGGAATCGTTAGCCAATGCTATCGCCTCATCCATCGTATCAACGGACATGACTCCAACTATCGGCCCGAATGTTTCGTCTTTCATGGCCAGCATGGTATGGTCGACGTCAGTCAGCACCATGCAAGGCATAAAATTCCCCTTGCTGTTTTCCGGAACTTTGGATTGCGCGAAAATTTTCGCGCCTTTCGCCAGAGCGTCGTCAATATGCTCCTGCACGGTCGCCATTTGTTTTTTTGTCGTCATGGCGCCGATGTCCGAAGAAAGGTGCTTTCCGTCACCAATACGCAGCCCTTCTACTCTTTCCTTCAATATCGCCAGAAATTCATGATAGACCTTTTTATCCACATAAATTCTTTCAACACCGCCGCACGACTGCCCTGAGTTCTGCATGCCGGCCCAAACGGCGCCGCACGCGGCACGATATAGATCCGCATCGTCGCAAACGATCATCGCGTCGTTGCCGCCCAATTCCAGCACTAACGGAGTCAGCCGTTCGGATGCTTTCTTCATCAGATATTTTCCGACGGGAACCGAGCCAGTGAAGAATAGTTTATCCACACCGGCGTCGATAAACGCGTCTCCCGCCTTGCTTCCGGGCATATTAATATAAGTAAAAACATGTTCAGGCAGACCGGCATATTCGATACACTCTTTGAGCGCGTGCCCCACCACCTGCGTTTCCGATGCGGCCTTCAAAATAACAGTGTTCCCGGCCAGCAATCCCATGACGACTTCGGAAAAAGGAATCGCGAAGGGATAGTTCCACGGAGAAATAATACCAACCACACCATACGGCACCCGGACGATGCGACTGCGCTTATTCATGAGCATGATATTGCCCATGCCCAGTTTTCTGTCTTTTAAAAATTTCGCCGCGTTTTTACAATAGTATGCCGTTGCCAGCGTTGCCGGTCCAACCTCTGCAAACATAGCGTCGAAGATAGTCTTTCCATTGTCCTGCGAAATTATTTCCGCCAACTTATCCGAATTTTTTTGGATATATTCGGCAAATTTCATTACATATTGAATTTTGTTTTTGAGAGGCAATGCCCGCCATGCCGGCTGAGCGCGCCGCGCATTTTTTACCGCGGTTATCACATCTTCCACCGTATGCATCGGGTATTCGGCGATCACCGCGCACGTTGCGGGATTGGTGCAAACTGTCACATCTTTTTTTGGAGCGGAAACTTCTCTTACTAACTCTAAATTTCTTGCCGCATTTGATGCTTGTGCATTCATAATACCCTCCATTAAATATTAATATTATTTGAAAAAAACACTGCCCCTCTTCATTGGTAAACTTCAATTTCAAGGAGATGCATCAATTCTTGGAAAGCATCCAATTCATCAAAGCACGCTTTTATTGCCAACTTGATTAAGATATTCTTTTTACCGGGATATTGTATACTGTCGATAGTCGACATATTACATTATTTTAATGTTGTCAACAATTTATCTGTTATGAATTATATATTTGAAGTGTATCCGGTCTATGTCATTAATAACATAAGTATTTTTAATAATTTACAATTTCTCATTTTATTTTTTTGTGATAAGAATAAGCGTTCATTCTGAATTTAATTTTATTTTTGCATATTAATTAATGGGTATTAAGTATGATTGAAAAACAAAAATCATCAAATATATTAGGTAATACAGCTCAGCTACCGGAACAAATCGCGCAATATCTTGCGGAAAAGATCATCCACATGGAAATCAAGCCCGGTGAACGTATTTTTGAGGTAAAAATAGCTCAGGAACTAGGCGTTAGCCGCAGCCCTGTCCGTGAAGCGCTTTATATTCTCAACAGGCAGTTTCTTGTGGAATTTTTACCGCGTCGCGGAGCGGTTGTTGCCGGTTTCGACATAAAATTTATTGAGAATTTGTATGATGTTCTCCAGGCGCTCTATGTACTGCTGCTCCAAAAGGGACTGCCGCATACCACAGATGAAAATTATAATCAGATCATTCCCTTTTTTCAAACAATGGAAGAATGCGCAGATAAATCAGACTTTGAAGGTTATTATAATGCCATGTTTGATTTTGTGGCAGTCGGCATGAAGATTGTCGGCAATCCTATTCTGGAACGTTTAATACTCAATCTCTGGCCAAGCAAGCGGCGTATGGAGTATGCAACATTATACAGAAGGAAGGACAGTTTGAGATCAAACCTGAGTTTCTTTCTCGAAAGCGTCGCTCCTTACATGGAAAAACGGATTGATCAAGTTGAAAAGAACATAGGAAAATATATTCAACAGGAAAAAGAAAACGCCATTCTTTTAGCACAAGAATTCGGTCAGGATCATTTCAGCCGAAATTAAATTTTTTACGTGATAAAATTTGTCACGTTCTCTTAATTTCTACAAAATACAGTATCTGTTATTTTGAAGTTAGAACGTTGAAATTATTTTGCCCGTCATTCTTCGGCCTTCAGTCTTCAGTCTAATCCCCATCAGCCTTTTTTTAAATTACTTAACCCTCATTTCTTCCGCGCCGTGAATTTTTTAACGAGATCTTCACCGAAGGCGCGATAACGGGCAAGGTCTTCCGGCTTTACAGCGGAGCCGACCCACATGCTCAACGGCGCTCCCGCTTTGGCAACCGGGCCTACTGCATAGTCGGCGCATCCTTTTTCTTTGAGGCGTTCACCTATTGACTTTACCGTGCTTTCCCCTCCGTATCCGGCATTGACTGAAAAACCGGCGCAGAGTTTGCCTCTAATTTCATATGTGATTTTTTTAATCGCATCCGCAATGGGCGTTGCAATGCCATTGGCTATACTGCCGCCCCAGCAGGGACTGCCTACGATAAGCACATCATACTGATTAATGGTTTGGGGAGTAAAGTCTTTGGCCAAAACAAGCGTTACAGAACCTCCGGCTGATTGAATGCCCTGAACAATGGCATTAGCCGCTTCGAGCGTGTGACCTGTTTTGGTGTGGTACAGCAATAAAGCATTCATTTTTGCTTTAACTGCCGTATTGG
>Ga0182019_10001977_pt1 | contig 10457 bp, 9 predicted proteins | sample 812E2MmetaG_FD_120483 | JGI IMG/M metagenome (GOLD analysis project Ga0182019, IMG submission 120483) | Permafrost microbial communities from Stordalen Mire, Sweden - 812E2M metaG | ecosystem: Environmental > Terrestrial > Soil > Wetlands > Permafrost | place: Sweden: Stordalen | collected... | reverse complement strand
GCCTCGGTCTTGGCCTGCGCCTCGGCCTTGACCTGTGCCTCAGCCCTTTCGGCCTGCGCCTCGGCTCTTTCGGCTTTGGTTCGCGCCTCGGTCTTGGCCTGCGACTCGGCCTTGACCTGTGCCTCAGCCCTCTCGGCTTGCGCCTCGGCTCTTTCGGCTTTGGCTTGGGCCTCGGCCCGGGCTTGCGTCTCGGCTTTGGCCTGCGCCTCAGCTCTTTCGGCTTTAATTCGCGCCTCGGCCTTGACTTCGGCGTCGTGGGGATCGGGCGCTGCGACCTTGCTCGCAGCTGGGTGCAGGTGGGGGATGACCCGGACCACGATGTCATTGCCACGCGCCTCGACGCGATAGTCGGAGGCCTGCCGCAAGGTCAGGACAATGCGCGTCCGAGAACCGCCCCCTTCCTCTTCACTGACGTTTGCGCTGACCAGTCCGACGGCATAGGTGCCGGCGTCCATGGGAACCTCGACGTTGCCCAAACGAGCTGCGCTGACGTCAACCACCACCCGCGCCGGCTGTTCCAGCTTCCAGGTCGTGAAGGTGGGCCGGGCTGAGGAAGATATCACCACTGCCGTGTCGCCCCCTGCCTCGGAGATGCGGATGGCGCGCACCTGCGCCGTATCAGCAAATGCGGGGGTAGAAACCCAGACGCCCATGAGGACGCCGAGCACGATCGCGGGTTTCCTACTCGCGTGGGGAGCCCGCCGGCCCTTCGGGACGGACAGCCCGCCCTGCCCGCCCCGCGCGCTTCGCGCGCGCCCTCGCCGGCGGCGCACCATCGCGGGAGGGTTTGGGAACCCTTTCAGGGTTCCCATGTCAGAAGACATTGTTTGACTGGTCATTTCTCTGCCCCCTCTGGATTGACCAGAACGGCTTTCTCTAGAGCATGGGTTTCTCCGCCCGACCCGACTTCCGCCAACTCCAACACCACGCGGTCGGACAGGATCTTGGTGACACGTGCGGCTGATTTGGAAAGGTAGTCGCCCCGCTTGAGCACCTGTCCCAGGCCACTCGGATCCCGGAACATGGCGCGCGGATTTGCGTCGCCGGTGATCACCGCAATCAGGGTCAGCTCCTCGAGCGAGAACTTCCCGAAAATAGACGGAACCACTTGTTGGACGTTCACCCGAGCACCTCGATCAGTGAATATCCCGGTGAAGGACCGAAACGGGTCTCGGTTCGCGTCATCAGTTTCGTTGAAGTCTTCGTCGCGTAGGACTTTTCTGCGCAGAATGGTCAGTCGCTGCTGCAGAGCGTCGGCTGCTGCGGCAGCGGGACTCGTCGGTGCAGCAGCATTGCCGCCCGGGCCGGGTTTGGCCGGCGAGTTGGCAGGTGCCGCGCGTGCAACCGAATAGTCCGCCCAAGGCGCGAGCGCGACACCGACAACCAAGAGCTGGATCCACCTCATGTTCCCCCTCCGGTGTCGCCCTGATCATTGTAGCGGAAGGTCACGGCGTAAAACTTGGCGCGCAGCCGGGGTGAGCCCGATTCATCACCACTTTTCTCCATGCTCAAAGCCAGATTCTCCACGTTCACGATGCGAGGGAGATCGGCGACGTTCTTGAAGAACTTGGTGATGGTGTGATAGCTGCCACGGATCTCGATGCGGACCGGAATGCGCACATACAACTCGGCGGGCGCTTCCGACTCGATGGCCAGATTGAGAACCTCCAAACCCGCAAGCTCCGCCTGTTCCTGGATATTGGAAAGGAAAGTGGGAATTTCCGCCCGCTTGGGCAAGGCTTTGAGCAAATCACGTTGCTCCTGCTGCAATTGCGTCAGCTCGTTCCGGTAGGCCAGATACTCCTTCTTGCGCTTTTCGTAGTTTTCCTTTTCGGCAATCAGATTGCGCTGCTGGACCTCGCCCGCCTTAATCTGATCCTGCAAATCCATGTAGAACAACATGTAGTAGACGACCACCACCAACACGATGACACCCGCCGTGATACCGACCTTCACCGAGGTCTTCAGTCGCAGCAGTTTCCGCAGGATGTCGTTCATGTCAGTAAACCACGTTTGCCGAGAGGCCGAAGTTGACGAACTTGACTGTGCGCCCCGATACCTGGCTGGTCGAGTCCAGGTTCACGTCGCTGAAGAACACCGATGAGTTCAGTCGTTTGAGAAATTCCGCCACGTCTTCGTTCGACTTTGCCGCGCCTCGGATTCTCACGTGCTTCTGCTCCTCGGAATAGCCCTCCAGCCATACGCGGCGAGCATCCCAACTTGCGTTGAACCCGGCGTTGGGGTCGCGCCGAAGCGTCTCTTCATAGGTGACCCGGTCGAAAGTTGGCCCCTTGCCTGGGCTCAGGATTTCGGACATTTCGCGCAACAGATAGACCGGCCCGTTCCGCCCCGAATCTAGCGCCTGAATCGTCTTTCGCTGCCGCAACAGCTCTTCGCGCTGAGCGCGAACCTTGTCGTAGTCGCCGATTTCCTGCTTCAGGCGAGCCACGTCCGCCGTGATAATGGTGTTCCTGCGTTTGATTTCGTCGAGCTGACCGGCCGACTGCAAGTGCAAGAAGACGACCCCGGCCACGGTGGCCAGTATGGCCACGCCCATGTACGCGAACTGCCGCTGGCTGGCTTCGGCCCGCTTGACCTTCCTGATGGGAAGCAGGTTTATGTGGATCACTGCTTGTCCCCCGGGCGACGCAAAGCCAGGCCCACCGCGACCGCAGCCTCGGCCGCGTGCTGCTGAATGAAGGCCATGTCGAACTTGCGTTCGTCCACCGTGATCTTGCGGAATGGATCCATTACTTCGACCGCGGTCCGCGACTTTTCCTCCAGCGCGCGCTGCAACGCTGGCACCTTGGCGGAGCCACCGCACAAGTAGATCCTGGTGATGCGCGCGTCGCTGCTGGCCGCAAGGTAGAAGTCGAGCGAGCGCTGGAACTTGCCGGCCACGCTGTCGGCAACCGAGGCGATGACCGCCTCCACCTCTTGCGGGACCACTTCACTGGCACCCTCGCCCGCCGAGCCGATTTTCCACGCCTCGGCTTCCTCTTGGCTCACATTCAGGCGCTTCTGAATCTCCTCGGTAAACGCGTTTCCGCCAACGGTCACGTCGCGCGTGAATGCGCTGGTGCCTCCGGCCACGATGTTGATGTTGCAGAGAGTGGCGCCGACGTTGATGATGGCGACCGCCTCCTCGGGAATAACCGTGTAGTTGGCCTCGTAGGCATTCTGGATGGTGAAGGCGGCCACATCCATGATCATTGGCTGCAGCTTGGCCTCGCGAATGACCATGCTGTAGTCGGAGACGACTTCCTTCTTGGCCGCCACCAGCAGAAGCTCCATCTGGCCTCCGGCGCCACTCTCGCTGCCGACCAGCTGGTGATCAATCTCCACGTCGTCCTTGGAGAAGGGGATGTGGTGCTCGGCTTCCCAAGGAATCTGCTCCTCCAATTCCTCGGGTGTCATGGGCGGGACCTTGATCTTCTTGATGATGACGGAGTGTCCAGAGATGGCGGTGGCCACCTCTTTGCCTTTGATCCCGAGGTTGTCGCGCAACGTCTTGATGGCCTCGACCACGGCGGTCTGGTTCATGATCGCGCCGTCGACGATGGTCTGCGCCGGTAGCGGCTCGAAACCGAAGTTGACCAGCTGAAGGCCCTTGGAGGTTTCCCTGATCTGGACGACCTTCACGGAGCTCGAACCTATGTCGAGTCCTATGCAGTTCCTAGGCATCGCTGTCGTCTCCGCGTGACGGCCTTCATTTCCCTACATGGTGGGGCATCTGCGAAAAAGGTCAAAAAACCACCTTCTCCTATTCCTATCGTTCACTTCGCCTTCCAAGTTGAGCCGGCCGGTATCGGCGTGGTCGGAGTGGGGGTTTGCTCACCCCTATTTCCGTATGCGTCGAAGTCTCGCGCATCCCGCGCGCTGGCGATTCCGTACTCCCTTATCTTGTAAAGGAGTGCTCGGTGACTGATCTCCAACAGCTCGGCGGCCTTGGTCCGATTGCCCTTGGTGCGTTCCAGGGCGCGGCGGATGAGCGTCTCCTCGGAACGCCGCGAAGCTCGCTTGATCGACAGATCGCCGTCGTCTGCCGCTGCTTGCACCGCAGGCGTCGGGAAACCAGCTACACGTAGCCGTTCGGGCAGAGAATCGACGTCGATCTCAGGACCCTCGGCCAGCGCGATGGCGCGCTCCACGGTGTTCTCCAACTCCCGGACGTTCCCCGGCCAGTCGTACTCCGTCAGAATGCGCAGAGCCTCGGGCGTGACCCGCGAGATTTGCAGGCCCATGCGGGCGTTCATGCGGTGGAGGAAGTGCTCCAGCAAGAGCGGGATGTCCTCGCGCCGGTCGCGCAACGGCGGCAGATGCAAGGCGAAGACGTTTAGCCGGTAGTAAAGGTCCTCGCGGAATGCGCCCCGCTTGACCTCGTCGGCCAGGTCGCGAGCGGTAGCGGCCACCACGCGGACATCCACCTTGGTGTCCTGGCTGTCGCCCAGGCGGCGAATCTCGCCCTCCTGCAGTACACGCAGCAGCTTGACCTGCAGGTTGAGCGGCAACTCTCCAATCTCGTCGAGGAAGAGGGTTCCGCCCGTGGCCTCTTCGAACAGGCCTTTGCGATCTCGGTTCGCGTCGGTGAATGCGCCCTTGCGATGACCGAACAGCTCGGATTCGAGCAAATTCATCGGGATGGCGCCGCAGTTGACTGCAATGAAGGCCGCGCGGGCGCGCGGCGAGTTGCTATGGATGGCGCGAGCCACCAGTTCCTTGCCGGTGCCCGATTCACCGTCGATGAGCACGGTGGTCTTGAACTCCGCTATCTTGCGCACGGTGCGGAACAGCTCAATCATCTGCGGACTGCGAGCGACCAGATCGCCAAAGGTCCCCTCGGGCTCCTCGCCGCCCGAACGAACCTGGCGGGCCAGATTCTGGTTCTCGCGAAACAGGCGCTCGCGTTCCTCGGCCTTGCGCAGAAGCAGGATCAGCTCGTCGGCTTCAAAGGGCTTGGACAGGTAGTCGTAGGCACCCCGCTTCATGGCTTCGATGGCCACGTCCTTGCTTCCAAAGGCGGTCATCACGACGACGGTGGCATCCAGGTTGCGTCTGCGCACCTCATCCACGAGTTCCATGCCGCTACGGCCGGGCATGCGCAGATCGGTGATGATGATGTCGTAGGCCAGATTCTCAATCTCGCGCAGAGCGCTGTCGACGGAAGGCACGCCCACCGGCTCATAGCCTTCCCGCTTGAGCAGCGTCTGCAGCATATGACGAAGGTTCTCTTCGTCATCCACCACTAGCACGCGCCGCATGTGACCTCAGGAGTGTGGGCGTTGCGTGACATGAGGTGATGGGCGAAACTCTATCGTATCATGAACCCGTGTATTTACGCTAGGTTCGGCCGCCTTTTCATTGATAATCCGATCCATGAACCGTCGTCCCGTCATCGTGGGCATCGATCAGGGCACCACCGGAACCACCGTGCTGGTGCTCGACCAGCACCTCACGATCTTGGGTCGAGGCTATTGCGAGATCCCGCAAAGCTATCCGACTCCCGGGCAGGTGGAGCATGACCCCGAGGCGATCTGGCAGTCGGTGCTGACCGCCTTTGCGCAAGCGCACGCCCAGGCGGGGCCGGGCGAGATTGCGGCCATTGGCATCACCAACCAGCGCGAAACCACCATCCTCTGGGATCGCGCGACCGGCACGCCGGTGGCGCCGGCGATCGTTTGGCAGGACCGACGCACCGCCGAGATGTGTGATCGCTTGCGCGCCCAGGGTCAAGAAGCGCTGGTACGCGAGCGGACCGGCCTGGTGCTCGACCCCTATTTTTCCGCCAGCAAGATTGCCTGGCTGCTGGACAATATCCCCGATCTGCGGCGAAAGGCCGAGGCAGGCGAGATTGCCTTCGGCACCGTCGACAGCTTCCTACTCTGGCGTCTCTCGGGCGGCCAGGTCCATCTGACGGATGTGTCCAACGCCTCGCGCACCTCGCTCTTCGACCTGGAGCGACTGCAGTGGAGTCCGGAGATGTGTCGCATGTTTGGCGTGCCCGCTGGGCTCCTGCCCAGGGTGGGTCCGTCCTCAGGGCGGCTGGCGGTCACGCGCGGTTTGGCCGAGATCCCTGACGGCATTGCACTGGCCGCGGCAGTGGGCGATCAGCAGGCCGCGCTTTTCGGCCAACAGTGTCTGCGGCCCGGCGACGCCAAGTGTACCTTTGGCACGGGCTCGTTCCTTCTCATGAACGTTGGCCCACGACCCGTGCTCTCGCGCCACCGGCTGCTCGGCACAGTGGCATGGCAGCGGAGCGCGGGCACCGCCTATGCTCTCGAAGGAAGTGCCTTTGTCTCAGGCGCGCTCATCCAGTGGCTGCGCGACGGACTCGGCATCATCAGGCAGGCGTGCGAAAGTGAAGGGCTGGCCGCTTCCGTGCCCGACGATGGGGGCGTCACGATTGTGCCTGCTCTGGCCGGGCTGGGCGCACCGCACTGGCGCCCCGAAGCGCGCGGCGCGATTCTTGGCCTCACGCGCGGCACCCGGGCTGCCCATATCGCACGCGCGGCCCTGCAGGCGATAGCCCTGCAGAATGTCGATCTGGGTCATGCCATGGAGCAGGACTCGGGCCGTTCCCTGACCACTTTGCGGGTGGACGGTGGCGCCACCGCCAACAACCTGCTCATGCAGATCCAGGCGGACCTGCTCGGCGCCGACATCTTGCGTCCTGCGCAGGTCGAGTTGACCGCACTCGGTGCGGCGCGCCTGGCGGCGGAGGGCGTAGGCCTGGAGCTCGACCCGAAAACCGCGACAGATTCCGGCGCAACCGTCTTCCATCCGCGCATGCCCGCCCCCGAGCGCGACCGCATCCTGTCTCGCTGGCAGGAAGCCATTCCCAAGGCCTAGTTTCATGCTTCGACTCTTTGTCGCAGTGGACTTGCCAGCGGAACTTCGACCCGTGGTCGCGGGTCTGGCTCAGGGCATAGGCGGCGCGCGCTGGACACGGCCTGAGCAGTTGCACATCACGCTGCGTTTCCTGGGCGACACGCCGGAAGACCGGTTGGGTGACCTGCGCGCGCGCCTGCGCCAGGTTCGCATGCCGGGCTTCGAGCTTGCACTTCGGGGCACCGGCGTGTTTCCGCCGGCGGGAACGCGCAAGCCGGCGCGGGTCCTCTGGCTTGGCCTCGATCCGCCCGAGCCCCTGCAAGCGCTCAAGTACAACATCGATGCGGTGCTTGGGCCTGACCCCGAAACCTCAAAGCGCGGTTTCTCGCCCCATCTGACCCTGGCTCGTTTTCCGACACGGCCGCGCCATGAGCTTGACCGTTTCCTGGCCGAGCATGCCGGGTTCGACGGCGGCAGTTTCCTGGCAAGCAGCTTTCACCTCTACCAGAGCACCCTGCGTCCCCAAGGTGCGCTGCACGAGATCGTCGAAAGCTTCCCGCTGCTAGCCTAACGGCCAACTGTTCCATCGGCCGCAGATCGTGGTAAGGGTTTGCTCTGTCACATGGACAAGACCAGCGGCGTCAGCCAACCCACCCCCTCGGCCTCCGGCCGCGAGGGGATCTGGTGGGCCTTGCTCATCCTGTCTTTGGCCGGGCTGCTTGTCTCGATGATCCTGGCCCGCATCCATTTCCAGGTGAACACCCAGGCCGGGTTCCACAGCTTCTGCGGCCACGAGGGCACCTTCAACTGCGACGACGTGGCCCGCAGCCGCTATTCGATCTTGCTGGGAGTGCCAACGGCGCTCTGGGGAGTTCTTGGCTATCTCTTGGCGGCCGTAGTGGCGCACGCGGGGCTGCGTGCCTGGCGCACCGCCTTGACCGCGGCGTGCTGCCTTTTGCTCTTCACCGGATTTGCCGCGCTCAGCGGCTCGCTGGGCGCCATCTCGGCTTTCCGCTTGCATGCCCTGTGCATCCTCTGCGTTACCACCTACGGCATCAACCTGCTGCTCTTCGTACTGGCCCTGGTGCAAGCCGGAAGCATCGGCTTTCGCGAAGTGGCCGTAGCACCCTGGTGCTTGGTTCGCGAAAGTCCGGGCAAAGCCGCGCTGGTCCTCATCCTGCTGGGTGCCGTGGCGGTAGGACTTGTCGCTTTGGTTCCGCCCTATTGGCGGCGAGAAGCGCCCGCTCACACACACCGGATGGCACTGCAAGGCCTGGCCCGCGGCGAGGCGCCGGGCGGCGGCCACTGGCTCGGGGCAGAGAAGCCTACCGTAACCATCACCGAGTTCTCCGACTACCAGTGCCCCCACTGCCGACAAGCCCACGCGCAGTTGCGCGCCATCGTTGCGCGGTTCCCTGATCGGGTGCGCCTGATTCACCGCCACTTTCCCCTCGATCAGGAGTGCAACCGCAGCATTGAGCGGCCCTTCCACCAGTCCGCTTGCCGGGCCGCGGTTATCGCCGAGTGTGCAGGCCGGGCCGGGCGCTTCTGGGAAGCCAACGACGCTTTGTTCGATCCATCGATCTCCCTCGACGATCTGTCCGAGGAAAAGCTTGCGGCTGATCTCAAGCTGGATCCCGCCGCGCTCGCGCGCTGTATGAAGGGCGAAGGGCTGGCGGCCGTGAAAAACGACGTCGAGGTCGGCATCGCGCTTAAGTTGGACGGCACGCCGGCCTTCCTGGTCGACGGCAACGTGTACATCGGCAATCTTCCCGGCTCCGTGCTCGAGCCGCTGCGGCCCCCGCCCGACGCTGCTAGGTAGTTTCAGCGCAAAGCAGTTGCTTCTCCAGCGCGCGCATGCGACTGGACTGGCCGGGGCGGTGGTGGTCGTGGCCAAACAGGTGGCAGAGCCCATGTACCGCCAGGCGTTCAAGCTCGCCGCCCAGATGGATGCGGCCTGCGCGCCGGCTGGCGGTTTGCACCGAGATCACGATGTCGCCGAGGAAAATCCTATCGCCGGCCGGATCGGCCTCGCCGGCAAGCTCCTGCATGTGAAAGCTCAACACGTCGGTGGCGCGATCGAGACCACGAAACTCGCGATTGAGCGCACGGATCTCGTCATCGCCGGTGAACACCAAAGTTGCCGACGAGCGCGAGCGCCCTAGTCGGTGCAAGGCGGTGCGCAGGCGATTCGCGACTTTGCGGCGCACCGCCGCGCCGACCAGACGGCCAGCGCCTTTTCGGACGACGACATCAATGGGCACAGACACGAGCATAGACGGTTCACGTGCCATTCACCACGCCCGAGTACTTGCAGGACGGAAGCTACCTATTCCACACAGAGACACGGAGGCCACAGAGACCACAGAGGGAGATGGCGTAGGCACCTCTCCGGTCCCAGCCCCTTCTTCTCTTCCGACCTCCCGGTCCTCCGTGCTCTCTGTGTGAAATAGCTAGCTCTCTCCAGTTCGAGCTAGAGGCTTCGCTTGTAAATCTCCGCACCCACGAAGACGCGAAACAGATCGGCATCGCAGCGGCCGGTCTTGACCTCGCTCTCCAGGATGGCCAGCGCACGGTGCGCCGGAACCGCAGCCTTATAGGGCCGGTCCGCCGCGGTCAGCGCATCGAAAATGTCGGCAATGGTCAACATGCGCGCCTCAACCGGAATCTCCGCACCGCGCAGGCCAGCCGGGTAACCCGCGCCGTTGAGCAACTCGTGGTGGGCGGCAGCGATGAGCGGCACCTTACGCAGTGATCGGCCCCAAGGAATGGTCTGCAGGAAGGCCACGGTGTGGTTAACGTGGCTCTCGATCTGCTGGCGCTCCAGCGGCGTCAGGCTACCGCGCGGCACTTGTAAAGCCGCCACCTCTTCCGGCAAGAGATACGGCCTGGCTTGGCCGACTTCGTCGACGTACTTCCACGCCGCCACTTCCGCCAGACGCGCCAGCACCGGCTGTTCCAGCAGGGTCGGCTCGTTGGCGGTCACAACCAGGCGCCAGCACTCGTCGAGCGCTGCCAGTTGCTCGCTCTGTTCTCGCTCGATCGCCGGCAAAGCCTCGCCCGGGCCGCCTCGTCGCATGTGCTCCACTTGCCGGCGCAGCGACTCGGCCTCGACCGACTTGCGCACATAGGCGAGGCGCAGGCGGATGGCCTCAAGTTGGTAGTCGTAGAGCTTCTTGGCCTTGACCAGCACCTGCTCGCGCACGCCGACTTTCCCGAAGTCGTGCAACACCCCCGCGTATTCGATCTGGCGCAGGTCTTCGCGCGAGAAGTGCAAAGCAGCAAGCGGGCCTTCGTCGACCGCATCCACGTTCTCGGCCAGGGCTACGCTCAAGGTGGCCACCCGGCGCGAATGGCCGGATGTGGTCGGATCGCGCGACTCGATAGCGGTGACCGAGGCGTCGACGAAACTCTCGAACAGGCGGTAGATTTCGTCGTACAGGATCGCATTCTCCAGCGACACGCCCGCTTGCGATGCCAGCGCCAGCGCCATCTCCTCCGCACGGTCGTCGAACGGGACCACGCCTTCCTCGAAATCGGCCGGGGTGGACAGCACCTGGCTCGGCCGGCGCTTCTTGTTGATGAGCTGGATGACGCCGATGACCTCGCCCTCGGCCGACAACATGGGC
>Ga0182019_10001976_pt1 | contig 10461 bp, 8 predicted proteins | sample 812E2MmetaG_FD_120483 | JGI IMG/M metagenome (GOLD analysis project Ga0182019, IMG submission 120483) | Permafrost microbial communities from Stordalen Mire, Sweden - 812E2M metaG | ecosystem: Environmental > Terrestrial > Soil > Wetlands > Permafrost | place: Sweden: Stordalen | collected... | reverse complement strand
GGGCTTCGCCCTTGCCATATGCTCAGCTATTCGAACCCCCAGGGCATCAAACGAATAGAACTCGTCCGACTTCAGCTCTGCTCGACTCGATTGAATCGTGAGAGCGCAGAGCAATCGTAGCTGTCCTGCCGACGGTATGGCAATGCCGAACGAGTCCAACAGTTCCACGCCTGCAAACGCCCGCCCGAGTACCCTAACGTTCTGTTCCCCCGCTAACGCGAAGATTTCTAGGATGACTTCTCTACTATCGCGAATCCCTGCCCGTACAGCTTCGGACCTTACGACCGCTGAGAGAACTCTCTCGAAGAGGCCCGAGATATCGGCGACAAGGTGAACACTCCTGTGTACAGTCTTTTCTTTATACATCCGGTAGGGTACGTCGCTCCCCGGTACTAGCCGTTCCTCGTTGCATATGAGGAGAACGTCGAACCCTTTGTGCTCGGTGAGGTAATTGGATATTGCCAGTAGATCCTGAACTGGAAAGGAAGGTGAAAGCCTTTCAACGTCGTCCACGCAGATGATGGTTCGGCTATCGAGAAACTCGAGGAGCTGCAAAGGGTCGATATCTGCCCTCTTGAGCAGCATCCCGCCTGCGGAGTTGAATAGTGCCGCTACAGCCTTGCCAGATCGCCCCAGGCGTTCCTTGAATCGCTCGAAGAGGCTCTGAGCTTTGATCGACCCTGGGATTCCGGTTCGAGCGGCCAACCCCACGAGGAACTCGGAGAGGAGACGCGTCTTTAGTGCCGCGGGGTTCTCAGCTCCGAACGCCGAAACGTAAAGACAATGTCGAGCAAGCCGAGGTACGACGATGTTCTTCCAGAGAAACGTCTTCCCGGAGCCCCAGTCGCCAGTGAGTAGGATTGCCCTCCCGGACGTTTGATCGCCCTTCAGGAGGTACTCCAGCGTATCCGCTACTTCGTTGGCATCCATGGCTTCCTCCGCCGCGGATCGATTGTCGCGTCGGCCAACCCTCCCGTCAAACGACCCTCGCTCTCAAGGTGCACTGCTGTGACAATGCACCGTCGGCCGCTTCGGAGATCCTATCGGATCCGCTACCTCTGCATCTCGCTGAAATCGAACACCGTTCTGCCGCCTGCCTCGGGCAATGGTGTCGTAGTGGCGCCAAGCGACCGTCGAAGCGAAGCCCTCACCCCTCACCCCCCGCCGCCAGCAGCCCCACCGTCAGGTCATAGTCCACCGGCGTCCCGTCCCACATCGGCTCGTTCGTCTCCGGACCAAGGTCGAGGCTGTGCTTGGCGGCCCATTCCTCGAGCCACGCCCGGATGCTTCCCTCCCAAGCCTGCGCGTGAATACTGCCGATGCTGCCTCCGGTGGGCGCGACGAAGAGCCAGCTGCCACAGACGTCGTGGTCGCGTTCGGACAAGCTATCTGGCAAGACCATGGCCCCAAGGACTAAGGGATACACATCGGTGGGGGCATGCCTGGACAGCCGAACAGAACCTGGACGCTCGTGGTCTGCGCGGTGAGCAGATAGTCGCAATAGGATCCGGTGAGCTCGATCGCCGTGGTCGTCGCCCCATAGCTCCACCCGTTGGCCGAATCCTTCGGAACGAGTTGCTTGTCGACGTAGACCGCGACGTTGTTGAGGTCAGGCGGCGCGCTCGGGAATGTGATCGTACAACTCATCGTGCCCTGCGAGACCGCGGCCATGGCGCCGGAGATCTGGTCGGGTGACGTGGCCGGATAGTGCGCGCCGGTGCCACCCGCCCGGGCCAAGTCGTCCAGGGCGGCAGCGGCCGGTCCCGCGCCGATGACGTAGACGGGGAAGCCGGCAAGCGCGGCTGCCGCGCAGGCAGCGAGGGCGTCTTCCATGTCACCCGCGACGGGGCCGGACTGCCCTTCGGCGCACTCCGGGACACCGTCGGTGGCCAGCAGGATGGCCTTGCCGTTTTCGCCGGCGAGGGCGCTCAGGTACGCAGTGGCGGCGCGGATCGCGGCAGCCATGGGCGTGTTGCCGCCTGGAGTGATGGCATCGAGCTGGGCCTGCACCATGGCGCCGGAATCGGCGCCAATCGGCAACTCGGGCGTTGGCGATACGAGGCAGGTCGAGTCCGCTGGGGAAGGCAACACCTCGATGCCCCACTGGACACCAGGTGTGTCGCCGACGATTTGGCCGAGGGCGCTCTTCACGGTTGTCCATCGGTCCGTGCAGTCAGCCGTATCGCTGCACAGATTCGCGGCGTCGTCCCCGGTGCCAGCCGTGCATAGGCAGTCGGCGGTGAGGCTGCGCCGCATCGAGCCGGATCGGTCGAGCACGATGAGCACGTCGAATGGTCTTCGGGTTGTCGAGACTGCCACGGACCCGCACAGCCACTCGGCTCCGTCGACAGGTTCTGGCAGGTACGGGCACGGGATGATGCCTCCCGTGCCGGGCAGGTTCCCGTCGGCGATTGCGCCACCGGTACCGGGCACGTCGAGGCGGCTGCCATCGAGGCCACCGCCAACCGCGTCGCGCGCGCCTCCGGCGCCAGCATCCTTTGCCGGCGAGGTTTGCACGCCGTGCCCACACGACAGCCAGCCTGCGGAAACCAGAACCAGAAGAAACGATCCCTCGCGAATGGTGGGCCCGAGAGCATTCCATTTCCGAGGCATTCGTTGATTGTACCCCGTTCCCCTGTCGGTCGGGCGGCTGTGTATCCAAGCGCCCTGTCCCCTCACCCGCCGCGCTCTCACTCATGGTTGCGCTTGGGCGCAGGCGCTGGCGGTGCCGCGCTTGCAGGCCTCGGCGAAGTCGGCCTTCGCGGCATCCATGTCGCCCTTCATCTTGTAGTTGTATCCGCGCTGGGCAAAGGCGGTGCCCTGGGCGTAGTCCGGAGCGACGCGGATCGCGCGGGTCAGATACGTGATGGCCTCGTCGTACTCGCGATTGCCGCCGTAGATACTGGCCAGGGCGAACAACGCATCCTTGCGATCGGGCTCGAGCTCGAGCGCGCGCTTGAGGTTGCCCACCGCCTTGCCCATCTCGCCCGCCTTCGCGTCGGCCTCGCCGCGCCAGAAGTAGGCATCGGCGTTGCGCGGGTTCAGCTCGATGGCCCGGTCCAGATCGGCACGCGCCCCGGCGGTGTCGCCGCGCTTGAGCTTGTCGAAGCCATCCACCACCTGGTTCTGGGCCTGGCGGATGCCGGCCGCCTTGGCGGCGCTGATGAACTTCTCGGTGCTCAGCTCGATCGGCTCGTCCGCCTTGCGCGACAGCGAGGGGATCTTCTCGGGAGTCGAGCCGGGGTGGGGGACCACGTACACCGAGGGATAGCCGCTCACCCCCATGCTGCGCGCGAGCTCGGCGTTGTCGGGCGACGACTCGGGGTTGACGCGCACCTTGACCACGTTAGCCAGAAACTCGCGCACCGACGAGGAGTTGATGATGTCCTGGTCCATGCGTTGGCAGTACGGACACCAGTCCACGCGGAAGTAGATGATCATGGGGACGTTGGCGTACTCCTGCTCCTTCTTCGCGCGGCCGAGTCCCTCGGCGTCCTCGAACCAGCTCGACGACACGGACCGTGTCCCGCGCGGCTCGGACGGCTTGACCTCGACGATGGGCTGGTTGGGCGCGGGCGATGTCCCACCCGGGCTCGGCTGCGGCTTGGGCACGGGCTGCGCAGGCAGCTCGGCGGGCGGGAGCTCGACGGGAGCCGCGGGCTTCGTGGCCGGCGCGGACGGTGTCTTCGGCTCGGGTGGCCGCGGCCAGTAGCGATAGGCGGCCGCCACCCCGCCGCCCAAGACCAAGACCAGGAGCACGAGCAGGACGCTCGGCGCCCCGGGGCCTCGCCGCACGCTCGGCTGCGGAATGTAGAGGACCGCTGGCCGGGGGCCTCGCGGGGCGCCATCCCCCGGCATGGCCGGCGTCGGCTCGATGGGCGCTGCGGGCTTTCGCGCCACGGGAGCTCCGACCCCCGCCGGCGCCACGACCGCGGGCGTGAGCCCTTGCCCGCGCTCCGCCGAAACGGCCGGGTGCCAGCCTCGCAACGGCGCCTGACAAAGCTCACAGACGACCGCCTTGTCGCTGTTCCCCTCACCGCAAGCTGGACACCGCATACGCCCCCATTGTCGCACATAGCCACTCCCAGGTGGGGAGCGAACCGGCGGCAAGCGGCCCTCACCCAGAAGGGCACCCCGCTCGAGGTGGCCAGGCAAGTGATGCAGCACTCGCCGCGTCCGGCAAGATCAGGAGCCTGGCCGCCGGCAAGATGGGCATGAGCACGCGCGAGGTCGGAGATCTCATCGCCAAGTTGGTGAGCTAGGCTGGCTAGAGGGGGCAGCCCGCGGCGACAGTCGGGGACTGAGCGGCGAGATGCGGACAGGCCGAGGCGACTAGCGCTATGATGAAGGAAGCTCCCCGGGGCAGGCGCACATTTCCCGACGTGAAAGGATGACCATGAGCAAGCAGTCACATTTTCTGGTCCTCACGCTCGCGCTGGCCGGTCTAGCCTGTCAGGAAGGCAGCAAAGGTGAACCGGAGCGCTGGGACAGCAGCAGCCCCGCCGACAACGGCGGCACGGGTGGCCCTATCGGCAGCGGTGGTACGACGGCCAGCGGTGGTACGACGGCCAGCGGCGGGATTGCGGGCGGCGGCGGCACGGGCGGCCCTACCGGCAGCGGCGGGGCCATCGGCAGCGGTGGTACGACGAGCAGAGACGGTGCGACGGGCAGCGGCGGGGTTGCGAGCAGCGGCGGGGTTGCGGGCAGCGGCGGCACCGGGGGTGGCAGAGGCGGTTCCGCGGGAACCGGCGGGATAGTCGCGACGGGTGGAACGACGAGCACTGCAGGCGCGACGGGGGGAAGCGGGGGTGGCGTGGGCGGCGCGACGGGCACGGGCGGATCGACGTCCAGCGGCCCTTACCCATCCCAGGCATGCATCGACCGCGCGAACACCCTGCTCGGGCAGATGACCGCCGACGAGAAGTACGCGCAGATGTTGCAGATGGAGCGTGCGGCGTTGACCACGGCTCTCGTCACCCAGTACGGCGTCGGCTCGGGCTTCAGCCAGGGTGGCTCGGCGCCGTCCACCAACTCGCCCACGGGCTGGGCGGACATGGCAGACGGCTACCGGCAGGCCGCGCTGGCGAGCCGGCTCAAGATCCCCTTCTTGTACGGCGCCGACGAGGTGCACGGGGTCGGCACCGTGAAGGGCGCCACGGTGTTCCCGCACAACATCGGCCTCGGCGCCACGCGCGACACGGCGCTGCTTGGCGCGATCGCGACCGTCATTGCCCGGGAAAGCCTCGGCTGCGGCGTGGACTTCGTCTTCTCGCCGGTGGTTGCCGTCGCGCTCGACGAGCGCTGGGGCCGCACCTACGAGGCCTTCGGCGAAACCAGCGACCTGCCCTCGACGATGGGCTCGATCATGGTCAAGGGGCTGCAGTTCACGTCGACGGGAACCCCGACCGGCCTCCTGGCCAACGCCAAGCACTACCTCGGCGACGGCGGCACGGCGGGCGGCGTGAACGGCGGCGACACCTCGGGCGACGAGACCGCCCTGCGCGCCATTCACCTGACGCCCTATCGTGCCGCGGTCGCGGCCCGCGTTGGTTCGATCATGGCTTCCTACAGCAGCTGGCAGGGAACCAAGATGCACATCAACAAGACCATGCTCACCGACGTGCTCAAAGGCGAGCTCGGGTTCGGCGGGTTCGTGATCTCCGACTTCAACGCCTGCTTCCAGCTCGGGCTGGCGAATCAGGATGGCCTGGGCCAGTGCCTCAACGCGGGCGTGGACATGTTCATGACCTACGACCAGACCATTCCGACCATGCTGGGCTACTTCGCGGCCCTGCTGAAGGCCGGGACGATCACGCAAGCGCGCGTCGACGACGCCGTCCGGCGCATCGTGGCCGTCAAGTGCGAGCTGGGGCTCTTCGAGGCGAGCGGCACGGTTGATCGTACGCTCACCGCCGAGGTTGGCTCCGCGGCGCACCGGCAGGTGGCGCGGCAGGCGGTGCAGGAATCCCTGGTAGTCCTCAAGAACGATGGCGCGGTGCTACCGCTGGCGAAGACCGCCGTCGTGGCGCTCGGGGGCAAGAGCGCGGAGAACACCGGCAATCAGTGCGGCGGATGGACCATCTCGTGGCAGGGCGCGTCCGGCAACGTGGTAGGGGCGACCAGCCTGCAGCAGGCCTTCCAGACCGTGGTGGGCGCGAGCCAGGTCAAGTACTCGGTCGATGGAACGAGCACCTCCGGCGCCAGCGTCGGCGTCGCCGTGATCGGCGAGACCCCCTATGCGGAAGGTAAGGGCGACAGCACGGATCTCACGGTGTCCGCCACCGACGTGAACGTGGTCAAGGCCATGAAGCAGGCGGGGCTGCCGACAGTGGTCGTGCTGATCGCCGGCCGCCCGATGATTCTCGATCCGCTGATGACCTACGCGGATGCCATCGTGATGGCGTGGCTGCCCGGCACCGAGGGCACCGGCATCACGGACATCCTGTTCGGCGACGCCAAGCCCACGGGCAAGCTGCCGCACAGCTGGCCGCGCTCGATGGCGCAGATCCCGATCAACTACGGCGACGCCACCTACGATCCGCTCTATCCCTACGGATACGGCTTGACCTACTGAATCGTAGGCAAGGTTGGAGGCTGGAGGCTCGAGATCTCATCCGACCTCAAGCCGCGGCCTCAACCCGCCAGCCTTCCCCCACCGCCGCTCCTTTACTCGGAGAGGCGATCGGGAGATTGGTGACGCCTATGGCACGCGCTTCCAGGACGGCTTGAACCCAACTCCCGTCATCGGCGGCGCGTCGTCGGCGATGATGTAGTCGGCGCGGCGGTTGCGTACCTCGTCGGTGTTGTCGGGCGTCTGCACCCGCAGCACGGTCTCCCCGAAGCCCTCGTACGCGATGGGGATGTGCACTCCCTTGCCGCGGAACCAACGCGCCAGCGACTGCGCCCGCCTCTGCGACAGCTGCAAGTTGTAGGCATTGTTCCCCACCGTGTCGGTGTGCCCCGCGATGTAGAGGGTAAGGTTCTTGTGCTCGCGCGCCTTGTCCTTGGAGAGAACCTCCTGGATCTTGCCGAACGCGGCGTCGAGCTTGGGCGCCTCGGAGGCGTCGACGTCGGACGAGTCGGTGCGGAAATTGACCTCCTCGTGCGGGATGGGGACGTACCAAGCCGAGTACTCCTGGTCGATGAAGTGCTCGTCGCGGTCGTACATGCGCAGCTGGATGGACCCGGTCGGCTGGTCGCGTCCCTGATCCCACCGGACCACCAGCGGCGCGTTCGCCGGCTTGCCGGCGAAATCTTCTTGGACGTCGGCAATGATCGCGCCTTCCTCGGTCTTGACCGTGAGCTGCACCTTGCCCGGCGGCCGCGACATGCGGATCTCCATCCAGTGCTCGTCGAGGGCGTGGGACTTGTCGACCTGGACGCGGAAGACCGCGGTTCGCTCGCCACCACGCGGGCTCGCGGTGGCTTTGCCTTTTTTCGCCGCCGCGGGCGACGTCACGAGCGTCGTGCACAGGGCAGCACCGACGAGGATGGTCCAAGGCATTCGCACGATCGACATGGCTTGCATCAACGCGCCTCCAGACCGCGGCATTCTGGAATTTCGCGTCGGCGAATGCAACACCCGCGCGCGTGGTTCTACGCACCCTCGCGGCCGTGTTGAGTTTTCCTTCGAGCGTCGGCCGACAAGCCGGAGCCGATGGCGCAGCCGGGCCGAGAACCGGCCCGGAGCATACTTATGTATTCGAGGACCGGAAGCGCAGGCCCGGCAAGCCAGCGGCCCGGATCGTCGGCCGTCGGTGAATCGAAGAACTAGCGCAGGGATATTACGCACCCTCGCGGCCGTGCACTTGGCAAGTCTCCCCCGGCCGCAGCACGGCCAGGCGATCGAGCAGGCCATGCTCGCGACAGAGATCGGTGAGCCAGGACACCGGCTCGTCGATCGGTTCGTAGCCGAGCGGGAAAGCGCCGTACGCCACCGGCACCAGGAGCTTGGCCCCGAGATCCACGAAGGCCTGGATCGCGTCGAGCGGCGACATGTGGTCCTCGCGCAGGCTGGGCGGCTCGTAGCCGGCGATGGGCAGAAGCGCCACGTCCGGGTGCAGGCGCTGGCCGATCTCCTCGAAGCCCGAGAAGTAGGCGGTGTCGCCCGCGCAGTACACGTTGGCGCCGGCGCACTTCACGATGTAGCCGTTCGACGGCCGCCAGGCCCGGTCGATGAGGCCACGCCGGCCGTCGTGGCGGGCCGCCACGGCGGTGACTTCGACATCGCCGTGTTCGAGCGACTGGCCGGGCGGCAGCTCGACCACGCGCGCGAACTGCAAGCTCCGCACGAGCGGCTCGCAGCGCGGTGGCAGCACCACCATGGCCCGCCGGGGCAGCTGGCGCAGGGTGGGCAGGTGCAGGTGATCGCGATGGGCGTGGGAGATGAGGACGAGGCTGGCGTCGGCCGCGTCCGCCGCGGCCAGGCAGGCCGCTTCTCTGCGCCGCACTCCGAGGAGAAAATCGCCGAGAAAGGGGTCGACGAGCACGCGGGCGCGGCAGGTGGTCAGCATGGCCGAGGCGTGCCCGACGAAGGTGACGGCGATAGCACCGGGCGCGGGGTGCGGCACCTCGCGCGCCTCGGTTCGGCGGGGCCGCACGACGAGCTGGCGCAGCACCCGGCGCACCATGCGCAGCGACAGCACGCGCTTGGCATTGCTCGGCAAGTCCCCGCGAATCCGCCGCCGGTGCTCGTGGTCGAGCTCCTTGGCGCGCTCGATCACCCGCCGTTTCCAGTCGTCTTCGCCGGGCAAGGCCATGTGCCGATAGAGTACCGACTCCACGCGCCGGGGTCGACCTCTACCCGCGGTTCGGGCTATGCTCGCGGCCATGCGTAGGATCTCGCTCTCCATCATCGCCATCACCGTTCCCCTCGTGCTCGCCTGTGCGTGCAAGAAATCAGCGGAAACCGCGCCGGCCGCGCCGCCATCGGTGCAGCCCTCGCTCGACAAGCCCAAGACCCTGAACCAGCGCGGAGGCGACGTCTATCGCGCCAGGTTCGCCACCTCGAAGGGCGACTTCGTCATCGAAGTGCATCGCGACTGGGCGCCGAATGGCGCCGACCGCTTCTACAACCTCGTGCGGGCCGGCTACTACAACGACACGCGCTTCTTCCGCGTCGTCCGCGGCTTCATGGCCCAGATCGGCATCCACGGCAAGCCTGAGCTCAACGCCATCTGGCGCGAGCAGCAGATTCCGGACGATCCCGTCGTGAAATCGAACACGCGCGGCTTCGTTACCTTCGCCACCGCGGGGCCCGGCACGCGCACCACCCAGTTTTTCATCAACTACGCCGATAGCAACAACCGGCTGGACAGCATGGGCTTTTCCCCCTTCGGCCAGGTGACGAGCGGTATGGAAGTGGTCGACTCGCTCTACGCCGAGTACGGCGAGGGCGCGCCGCAGGGCCGGGGCCCCAACCAGGGCCGCATCCAAGACGAGGGCAACGCCTACCTCATGCGCGACTTCCCCCAGCTCGACTACGTGAAAGAAGCAACGATTCTGCCGTAGATCCCGCGCATCCCAGCCTGCGTACTTGCGGCTCGGATGGGGGCTTGCTACCGTCGAAGCATGCCGCCCAGGCCGACCTACGCCAGCACCTTCCTGACCCTGATAGCGGTGGCGAGCCTGTGCCTCGCCGCCTGTTCGTCGAGCCGGCCGCGCGACCAGTGGTACGGCACGGACGCCGGTCTGGGATACGTACCCCCGGACGGCGGGCGGGTCTCTCACACCGACCTCGGGCCTGGCGTGGACGGAGGCGCCGTTGACCTGGCCGCCACCGTGGACGGCGGCCTTGCGGTCGATACCTCCATCGACGAGGGTGACTAGGAAGGCGGCAAGTCGCAGGCATGGCGTCACCATCGCCCGATCGAATCACCGAATGGGAAGGCGGGCCCCTTGGCGAGCTGGTGGCCGCGCTACAGGCGTCCGCGCTGCCCGTTCGCATCGAGGTGATTGCGCCGGGAGCGATGGGCGGCAACGCGGGCGAGGTGCACCTGCTCGCGGGCGGGTTGGCCGATGCCATCGCCGGCAGCCTGCGCCGCGACGACGCCCTGGCCGCCTTGCAGCGCATCGAGGGTGCACGCTTCCTGGTGGAAAGTCGGCTCCCTGATCCGGAATCCGGATCGCTCGGCGAGCCCGGGCCGCCCGCGGGCAACCTCAAGGACCGGCCCCTCGCTTCGCTCATGCGCTACTGCGAGGACTACGTGCTCACCTGCCGCCTGGAGATCGCGCGCGGCGCCGAGCGGGCCGTGATTGGCTACCGGCGTGGGGAGATCGTCAGCACCGGAGTGAACGGCAGCGACGGCGAGGAACGCCTGCCCGAGGTCATGGCCTGGGCCGACGGTTCCTACGAGATCGTCTTGCCCGCGCCCACGCTGCCCTCGGGCTGGGTGCAGAAACGCGAGTCGGAGCCGGGCGCGAAACTGGATCGCAAGCGGCACGCCACCCTGCCCATGCTGC
>Ga0182019_10001975_pt1 | contig 10469 bp, 7 predicted proteins | sample 812E2MmetaG_FD_120483 | JGI IMG/M metagenome (GOLD analysis project Ga0182019, IMG submission 120483) | Permafrost microbial communities from Stordalen Mire, Sweden - 812E2M metaG | ecosystem: Environmental > Terrestrial > Soil > Wetlands > Permafrost | place: Sweden: Stordalen | collected... | reverse complement strand
GGGGACCTTGGGCTGAAAAACGGCACCATCGTTTCCGGCCTCCGGACCCTGGGACAGAAGGGGCTGGTGATCCATGAGCATTACGGGCATGTGGAGCTGACCGGCAAAGGGACGCTGGCCGCCCTCGAGGTGATGCACAGGCATGAAGTGCTTTATGAGTTCCTGGCCGGCCTCCTGCATCTATCGCCCGAACTGTCCGAGGAGGATGCCTGCGCCCTGGAGCATTACATCTCCGGCGAGGGGCTGCACCGAATGATCCATTTCATCGAATATCTGCGCGCCAATGTGGATCTGGATAAGGTGCAGGCTTTCCTGCGCGACAAGGTCAGCCCGGCGCCCGTCCCCCTGTCCAGCCTCGGTGCGGGGGATTTCGCCGTCGTGGCGCAGGTGGGTGGGGACAAGGGCTTGCAGAGGCGCCTGCTGGACCTTGGGGTGGTGACCGGCGCGGAGATCTTCGTATCGGCGGCGGCCCCTCTGGGGGATCCCATGGAGATCGTGCGCAGCGGGGTCCACCTCACCCTCCGCAAGAAGGAGGCCCAAGCCGTCCAGGTCACCCGCCGCGAAGTCCATGCCCTGCCCGACGCCGCTCCCGGGCTTGTGCATGTCGTTTATTTGAAAGGGGACAAGGCCTTTCTCAAGGACGTGGAGAAGCTCCGCCTGATGCCCGGGCAGGTTTTCGAAGTGCTGTCCTCGGAAGGCGGTAGCGCGGTGCATGTGCGCCTGGGCGGCGCCTCCACCGTGCTCAGCCGGGATCTGGCGCGCCGCATTTTCGTTCAGCCGTATCATGACAAGGCGTAGCTGCCTCGTCGGGCTTGCGGGGAACCCCAATTCGGGGAAAACCACGCTGTTCAACACCCTCACGGGATTGAAGCAGCACACGGGCAACTGGCCCGGCGTGACGGTGGAGAAGAAGTCCGGCCTCTGGGAAACGCCCGATTTCATCGCCGAGGTGGTGGACCTGCCCGGCATTTACGGGCTCACCGCGCATTCCGTGGATGAGCGGGTGGCCCGCGAATTCATCCTGAAGGAGCACGCCGATCTGCTCATCGTGGTGGCCGATGTCCAGATCCTCGACCGCGGGCTGTATTTGCTCTCACAACTCCGCGAGGCGGGGGTGCCCTGCGTTCTGGCCGTGAACCACATGGATGCTGCGGGGGAAAAGGGGCTGGAGGTGGATTTCCCGGCCCTCGAAAGGATACTGGATGTTCCCGTCGCCCCCCTGGTGGCGTCCAAGGGGCGGGGAATCGCGATCCTTCAGAGGGCCGTTTCCGCGGCATTGGAGCGGCGGCGCCCCAACCCACTCCGGATCCCCTTGAGCGAGGATGTGGAGCCCTTCGTGGCCCGGTTGGAGGGTGAGTTGGATCCCGCTGAATGGCCCGGAGTGCCGCTCCGATGGGCGGCCTTGAAAATCCTGGAAGAGGATGCGGACGCCATCGAACACCTGGGCCGTTGCGGGAAGGGGAGCAGCGTCCGGGCCGACCTGGCGGAGCGGGCGATGAAACTCTGCTCCCTACTGGGCTACCGCGACCTCCCGGAGATCATTGCGGAGCGGCGCTACGGCTGGGTCCACGGGGTGATGGCCGAGGTGCTCCGCGATTATTCCGTCCAGCGGAAGATTGACTGGACCAACCGTCTTGATTCCCTTCTGGCGCACCGGTGGCTGGGCATGCCGATTTTCTTATTTATGGTCTATCTTTCCTTCCAACTCGTCTTTACGCTGGGCAATCCGCTCGCCTCGATCCTGCGCGGGGGATTTGAGGCCGCCGCTTCCGGCATGAGCCACCTGGCGCTGGCCTGGAATCTGCCGTTGTGGGCCGCTTCCCTGTTGGGGAACGGCATCCTCGGCGGCGTGGGTTCCGTGCTCACCTTCCTGCCCAACATCATGCTCCTTTTCTTCTTCATCGCCCTGCTGGAGGATTCCGGATATATGGCCCGCGCGGCTTTTCTGATGGACCGTCTGATGCACGGCATGGGCCTGCACGGCAAGTCCTTCCTTCCCATGGTGCTGGGGTTCGGATGCAACGTTCCGGCCGTCATGGGAGCGCGCATCCTGGATTCGCGCGGGGACCGCCTGCTGACCCTTCTGGTCATCCCCTTCATGTCCTGCTCGGCCCGCCTGCCGATCTACACCCTTTTCGCCGGCATTTTTTTCAAACGGCACCAGGGCCTGGTGGTCTTCTCGCTGTATCTTGTCGGCGTGGTACTGGCCTTTCTGAGCGCGCGCCTGCTCCAGCGGTTCGTGCTCAAAGGGCCGCCCTCCCCCCTCATCATGGAGCTTCCGCCGTATCACCGCCCGTCCCTTCGCGGGGCGCTGTTCCACATGTGGGGACGGGGACGCATGTTCGTCAAAAAGGCCGGAACGGTGATCTTTCTCGGTGTTGTGCTTGTGTGGATCCTGGGAAGCCTGCCTCCGGGCGTGGGATACGGCGCGCCGGACTCGTTCATCGGGAGGATCGGGGCGGCGATGGCCCCGCTTCTGGGCCCCGCGGGATTCGCTTTTCCCGCCGCCGCCGTGGCGCTGCTGTCGGGCATCTTCGCCAAGGAGATCGTGGTGGGAACATTGGGCACTCTGATGGCGCCCGTTCCCCTGGATCAGGCCCTGCCCCGGCTGTTCACGCCGGCGTCGGCCTACGCCTTCATGCTGATGGCGCTCCTGTACATTCCCTGCCTTTCCACGGTGGCGGTGATCCGCCGCGAAGCGGGGATGCGGTGGGCGCTTTTCGTTTCCGCCTACACGCTTCTTCTGGGCTGGCTCGTCGGCACCGGCTTCTACCAGGCCGTCAGGATTTTTCACGGGTTCCTGGCTTGAACCCTCCCATCGGCGCGGCACGGCGTATAATACCCCCGGATGCGGACCGTCGCCCGGCTGATGCTTTCCCTCGACGGTTTCATCCCAATCGCTGACGATGAATCTGACTCCGGTCTTTTATGCCGCGCCGCCCCCTTCCGACGCGCCCCTGCGTTCCGGAAAAGGTGCGACCCGGCTGTTTTTGGCGGCCTTCCTTCCCCTGACCCTGGCGCTGATTCTGGATGCCGTTCTGAATTTCAAATGGCGCATGTTCCACGATTACCCCACCATGGCCTACTATGGGTTTCTGATGAATGTATTCCACAAGGTGCCCTATCGGGACTTTGTGGAAATGAACATGCCGGGGAACCATTTCTTCAACGCCCTGACCGGCCGGATCTTCGGCTACACGGATTTGGGATTCCGCATCCTGGACATGACGGTGCTCTCCGCGCTGCTGGCTTCCACGGCCCTGTGGCTGGGGCGCCTCGGATGGAAGGTGGCCTGGGCGGGCATGGCGGCCTTCGTTTTCCTCTATTTCGGCAACGGCCCCATCATCAGCCTGCAAAGGGAATATCTTCTTCTGGTGCCCATCAGCCTTTCCCTTTGGGCGGCCACCGCATCCGAAAGCCGGTTCGGGCCGGCATGGCGATCGTTGTTGATCGGATTGCTTTGCGGGGCGGCCTTTCTGATCAAGCCCCACATCGTCATCGGATATCCCGTGATCTTTCTCCTGTTGATCGCCGAAACGCGGGCGCGCGACCAGGGCAAACCTTGGTTCGGAGTCTGGACCCTGCGCCTGGCGGCGGTTTCCACGGCGGGATTCATTTTCCCTCTGCTGCTGACCGCCGCGTATCTTTGGAAGGTGGACGCGCTCCAGCCCTTCCTGGAGATCGCCCGAAATTACTGGCCGTTGTACGGCGAGATGACGGGGGGACATGCCGTGGTCTCCCATGCCGAGCGCATGGCGTATTTATGGTCCTCGTATTGGGAGTTCAACGGCCTGGCGGTATTGTTCTGGCCCGCCGCCCTGGGCGGGTTCATCGCGTGGGCCAACGCCCCGCTTCTGCGCCCGCGGCGCCGGTTGATGCTGGCCCTGCTTCTGTTGACGGTGCTGTATAGCATCTACCCCGTGCTGGCGGGGAAGTTCTGGCCGTACCATTGGCTGATTTTCATGTACTTCCTTTGCGCCCTCGGGGCGCTGTGTTTTGCGGAGCAACCGAAACCGACGCGCGCCCTTTTGAAAATCTTCCCCCCGCTCGTGTTCTTGTGGACTTCCATTGTCCCGTCTTCCGTGTGGAGCGCCATGGGCCATCAGCTCAGGGGGGAAGTGTTCTACCAGGACAAGATCGCCCGCGGGGACGCCATCGCCGCCTATCTCAGGAAACATCTCGCCCCCGGGGACACGGTCCAGCCGCTCGATTGGACGGGGGGCTCCCACCAGGCCATGCTGGCGGTGGGGGCCGAGCTGGCCACGCCGTTTTTGGTGGATGCCTGTTTCTATCATCACGTGTCGAATCCGTACATCCAGGGACTTCGAAAGCGGTTCATTGACAGCCTGTCGGCCGTGCGGCCCCGCTTCATCATCCAGGTCCTGGCGCGCGATCTTCCCAGCGGCCCGGACACGTCGCCGGATTTCCCCGAGCTGCAGGACATCCTCTCCACCCGCTACCGCCGGGCGGCGGCCAATTACAAGCTGGGATTTGTCATCTACGAGCGCAAATCCGTCCCGGCGCCGTAACCCTTCACGGCGCAACGTCCGTCGGGGGGACTTGCTATAATGGAAAAATCCTCATGAGGAAGCGGGAGCGTTATCACACGGGCTTGCGCATTCTGATCACCGGCGGCGGCGGATTCATCGGCCGGAATGCGGTGGAGTATTTCCGGGCCGGCCATGACGTCCTGGCGCCTTCACACGCGGAACTTGAACTGCTGGATGCCGCGGCCGTGCAATCATATTTAAGAAGCCACCCGGTGGATGTGGTGCTGCACTGCGCCGTCCGACCGGGTCATCGGAACGCCTCCGATCCCACCGACCAACTCAACCGGAACCTTCGGATGTTTTTCAATCTGGTCCGGAATCGGTCCTGCTTCAACAGGTTGATCTGCCTCGGCTCGGGCCTCGTCTACGGGATGGAGCATTACCGACCGCGGATGGATGAGAGCTATTTTGATCGGCATGTCCCCCCCGATGAAGGCGGTTTTTCGAAATATATCATCGCCAGGACCATCGAAAGGACGGACGACATTGTGGAACTGCGCCCCTTCGGGGTCTTTGGAAAATATGAGGACTACGCCATCCGATTCATCTCCAACGCCATCTGCAAGGCCCTCTTTGACCGCCCCATCACCCTCCGGCGGAACCGGAGGTTCGACTACGTCAGTGTGGGGGATCTTCTGGCCGTCATCGCCCATTTTCTGGAGCACGAAGGACGGCACAAGGCCTACAACGTCACGCCGGACCGGACCTGCGAGCTCCTGGAACTGGCGGAAATGGTGCGCCGCGCATCCGGCACGAGTGTTCCCATCCATGTCGCGCAGGAGGGCATGAGCGTGGAGTACAGCGGAAGCAACGCGCGATTAAAAGAGGAAATCCCGTCCCTGGTTTTCACGCCCGTGGAGGACGCGGTGGAGAAGCTCTTCGGATGGTACCGCGACCACAAGGATCTCATTAATCCGGCCTTGTTGGAGACCGACCGGTGACGGCGCCCATCAAGCTTTCCGATTACGTGATGGAGACGCTGGTGGGCCATGGCATCCGGGACGTTTTCCTGGTGACCGGCGGCGGCGCCATGCATCTGGATGAGTCGGCGGGAAAGCATCCGGGCCTGCGCACCATGTGCTTCCACCATGAGCAGGCCTGCGCCATTGCCGCTGAAAGTTACGCGCGCCTGACCGGGAGGCTTGCGGCGGTGCTGGTCACCAGCGGTCCGGGCGGGACCAATGCCATCACGGGAGTGCTGGGGGCGTGGCTCGATTCCATTCCCATGATCGTGATTTCCGGCCAGGTGCGGTATGACACCTCGGTGCGCTCCACGGGTCTTCCGCTGCGCCAACTCGGAGACCAGGAATTCGATATCGCCCGGGCCGTCCAGTCCATGACCAAATACGCGATCATGGTCACCGAACCTGAAACGATCCGCTATCACCTTGAGCGCGCCCTCCATCTGGCAAGCGCGGGACGCCCCGGTCCCTGCTGGCTTGACATTCCCATGAACGTCCAGGGGGCCTTTGTGGAGTCCGGCGAACTGCGATCCTATGCGCCGGATGAAGATCCCCGGGAAACGCCGCCGCCCGCGGCCCGGGAAGTGATTGAAGATGTGATTGAGCGTTTGAAGCGGGCGCAGCGCCCTGTCATCCTGGCCGGCTCGGGCATCCGGGTCGCGGGGGCCCATTCCGGCTTCCTCCATTTGGTGGACCGATCGGGAATCCCCGTCGTCACCGCATGGAATGCGCACGATCTCATCCCCGACGCCCATCCGCTGTCCTTCGGGCGCCCCGGAACGGTGGGGGACCGCGCCGGCAATTTCATCGTGCAGAACGCGGATCTTCTGCTGGTTCTGGGATGCCGACTGAACATCCGTCAGATCGGGTACTCCTGGAAATCGTTCGCCCGTGAAGCGTTCAAGATCGTTGTGGATATTGATCCGATGGAACTCCAAAAACCCACGGTTCACGCCGATCTCCCCATCCACGCCGATGTGGGAAATTTCATGAAGTCCCTGGAAAGGGCCCTGCCGGCTTCCGGCCTTCCTCCGAAAGGGGACTGGCTGGAATGGTGCCGTCGGCGGAAGGCGCGTTATCCCGTGGTGCTGAAGGGGTATTGGAATCGCGCGGATCTTGTGAATCCCTATTGTTTCATGGAGGCGCTGGGGAGGTGCCTGCCGGAGGGGCAAATCACCGTCACCGGGGACGGCAGCGCCTGCGTGTGCGCCTTTCAAGCGATGGAAATCAAAAGCGGCCAACGGTTGTACACCAACTCGGGATGCGCCGCCATGGGCTATGACCTCCCCGCGGCCATCGGGGCTTGTGTGGCCTCCGATGGGAAGCCTGTGGTGTGTCTCGCCGGGGATGGGAGCCTCCAGATGAATCTCCAGGAATTGCAGACCGTCGTCCACCACCGTCTGCCCATCAAGTTGTTCGTGTTGAACAACAACGGCTACCATTCCATCCGCCAGACCCAGGAGGCGTTTTTCCCGCCGCCCCGCGTGGGATGCGATCCCGCCAGCGGCGTCTCGTTTCCCGACATGGAGGGCATCGCGCGGGCCTACGGTCTTCCCTTCGCCCGCTGCCGCCGGCATGCGGATCTGGAAGGTTGTCTCGATGAAGCCCTGAACAGCATGGGGCCTTTTATCTGCGAGATCATGCTCACGCCGGAACAGCCCTTCGCCCCCAAGGTTTCATCGAAGCGCTTCGCGGACGGGCGCATCGTATCGCGGCCCCTCGAAGACATGGCCCCGTTCCTGGACCGTTCCGAATTTCTGGAGAATATGATCATCAAGCCGCTGCCCGAATCGCTGCACGATGATAAGGAGGATGCTCCATGAAAACGGTGTTTTTGCTTGGGGGATCGGGAGGCATCGGGCGCGCCGTCGCCCGCCGGTTCCAAAAGGCGGGATGGCGGGTGATCGCGCCCACCCGCAGGGAACTTGATTTGGAGGACCGCGCCTCCATCGCGCAATTTTTCCGGAAGTCCGCGCCCCGGGCCGACGCCCTGATCCATTGCGCGGGGTGGAACAGGCCGGGGCCGGCCGAGGCGGTGACGGTGGAGGATCTCGAGAAGGCCATGGCCGTCAATGTCTTCGGCTTTTTCTGGGTCCTCCGGCACCTGCTGCCCGGGATGAAACGGAACAAAGGGGGATCGGTCGTGGCGGTATCCTCCCTGTACGGGCTGTTTTCCCGGAAGAACCGCCTTCCCTATGCCGCCTCCAAGCACGCGTTGAACGGCCTCATGCGCACCCTGGCGCTGGAGCTGGGCCGGCACGGCATCCGCGTCAACCTCCTGTCGCCCGGGTTCGTGGACACCGCCATGACGCGCCGCAACAACGATCCCGCCATGATCCGGAAACTCTGTGAGCGCGTCCCCCTCGGCCGCCTTGCGCGCCCGTCGGATATCGCGCAGGCGGTTTATTTCTTGTGCTCCCCGGAAGGTGGATACATCCACGGGGCCAACCTGGTGGTGGACGGCGGCTACTCCATCGGCGGATTCCAGCCCGAATGAAGAGCGCCCCGTTTTTCATCGAAGGCCGGGCGTACACGGCGCATCCCGCGCGGGGGGATGCCTTCGAAGTGCAATCGGTGCCCCGCCCGTACGCGGTGAGGTGGATCCGGTCCGAGAGTCCCGCCGGGACGATGGAGCGGCTTTTGAGCGACCGGCCCGACGCCCTGGTGCTGATGGATCGGAAGGTGATGGCGCTTCACGGCGCGGGTGTGCCGCTTGCCGGGGGAAGGACCCTCGCGGCGCCGGCCACGGAACGGTTTAAGACGCTGGCCGGCGTTTTACAAACCATCGCCTTCCTGGAGGCGCATCATGTCACGAAGGCGCAATCGCTGGTGGTGGCGGGAGGCGGCATTCTTCAGGATGCAGGGGCGTTTGCCTCGGCCTGCTACAAGCGGGGCATCCCATGGATCTATGTGCCCACGACCATGCTGGCGATGGCCGATTCCTGCATCGGCGGCAAATGCGGGATCAACCATCATGGAGCGAAGAACCAATTGGCGCTTTTTTCAGCCCCGCGCGAAGTCCACATCAATCCGGGTTTCCTGCGCACCCTTGAGCCCAGGGCGGTGCGTTCGGGGTTGGGGGAAATCGCCAAGCTTCATCTGATCGGCGGCCCGCGGTTTTGGGAGGCCTACGCCGCCCTTTGCCCCCGGGGGAAGGTGGAGTGCCCCGTGGACGGCCGGACGCTCATCCTGAATGCGCTGGCGGTGAAGCGGGCCGTGGTGGAACGGGATGAATTCGAACTGGATCACCGCCGCGCCCTGAACTTCGGCCACACCTTCGGCCATGCGCTGGAATCGCTTTCCGGGTTCCGCATCGCCCACGGCCAGGCGGTGGTGGCCGGCATGCTTATCGCCGACGAGCTCAGCAGGCGCCGGGGCTGGCTCCGCGGCCGGGAGGGCCGGGACATCCGCGCGCTCCTTTTGCCGCTGCTGACCCCGTCGGAAAAGAGGATTCTCAGGGACCTTCCCATCCGGGATTTGGGGCGGTTGCTGCGGATGGATAAAAAATCGGCGGGGGGCACCATCACGCTGGTACTGTTGGAATCGGTGGGAAAGACCCGGTTCATCCGGCAGGCGCCCGACCCGCGCTTCCTCGCGGCCGCGGGTGAAATCCTCGGGACGCTGGACTGATCATGCGCGCTTATCTCCTTGTGGATTTCGGTGCCTCCCGCGTGAAAGCCGCCCTGGCCGGAGGCCCGTCATGGCGGATCCGGCACACCCACGCCTTCCCTCCGCCGGCCGGAAGTTCCCCGGGTCCGGGACGCTATGAAATTCCGCCGGAGGCGTTGCGGCGGCTGTTTCTAAGGATCTGCCGGCATTATCAAAAACTCGCCGCTTCGCCTTTGAAAGGGACCCTGATCTGCAGTCAGATGCACGGCTTTCTTCTGGCGGATTCCGCGGACCGGCCTCTGACGCCGTACATCAGTTGGAGGGATGAGCGTTCGCTCTCCCCGGCGCGCGGCATGCGCGTGTTCGAAAGGGTTTGCGCGCCGGATGCCCCCGATTTCCGCGGCATCACGGGGATGCGGCCGCGTCCGGGCCTTCCCTTCATGAATGCCATCCACGTCGCGAGGGAGAACAGGCTGAAAGGCGTCCTCAAAGTCCTGACGCTGCCGGAGTGGCTGTCCGCCTGCGATGGGGAATCCGAGGGCCGTATCCATCCCACCATGGCCGCGGGCCTCGGCTTTTTTGATATCGCCGGGAACAAATTTTCCGATGCGTTGTGCGCCATGGCCGGAGAGCTTTCGGGGGGAGCGTCCTTCGCGTTCAACAAGCCCTCGTCCGAAGGGGGGGTGGCGGGATGGTGCAGGATCGGACCCTCCCGGATTCCGATTTTCACCGGTGTGGGGGATCATCCCTGCGCCGTTCTCGGCGCCGGCAACAAGCCGAAGGAGACGCTGTCCGTCAATATCGGCACGGGCTCCCAGGTCGCCGCCATTGACGGGAAGCGCACTCGGAAAGCCGAACTTCGCCCCTATTTCGGCGGCTCCATTTTATCCACGATCACCCACATTCCAGCCGGAAGGGCCCTGGAAACTTTCCTGGCGCGGATCCCAAACCCCTGGCGATCCATGTCCGCGCTGACCTGCGGGGACATCCTCGATTCCACCCTTGAGATTGATCTCGCCCTTTTCAACAGCGCGTGGAATTATGGCGGGGGCGGGAAAATCACGGCCATCGGGGAGGGAGGCCTGAACCCGCAGAATTACCTGGGATCGCTCCTGCGGTGTCTCCTGCTCGGCGAGGCGCGCGCGCTGAATGTCATCGCCCAGGCAAACCGCCCGCAGCGCATCGTCCTCAGCGGGGGAATCCCCCGCCGGCTTCCCGTGCTGGCAGAGGCCTTAGCCGGCCTCACCGGGAGATCGGTGGGCGGCGCCGCCTGCGTGGACGAGACGCTTTTGGGCCTGCGCATACTGGCGCGCGAAGTGGCGGGAGTCTCGGAATAGGATCGGAAAAG
>Ga0182019_10001974_pt1 | contig 10486 bp, 7 predicted proteins | sample 812E2MmetaG_FD_120483 | JGI IMG/M metagenome (GOLD analysis project Ga0182019, IMG submission 120483) | Permafrost microbial communities from Stordalen Mire, Sweden - 812E2M metaG | ecosystem: Environmental > Terrestrial > Soil > Wetlands > Permafrost | place: Sweden: Stordalen | collected... | reverse complement strand
TGATTTATCACAAGCCCACCGGTGAAGTGGTGACACGTCGCGACCCGGAAGGCCGTCCGCTGGTGTTTACCCAACTGCCTGACCTGATTACCGCCCGCTGGATTTCAGTAGGCAGGCTCGATATTAATACCTCCGGCTTATTATTGGTGACCAATAACGGCGAACTGGCCAATCGTTTAATGCACCCGTCCACCGAAGTGGAACGTGAATACGCCGTGCGTATTTTAGGCGATGTCTCGGAGGCGACGCTGGAAAAGCTCAAGCAAGGCGTAGAGCTTGAAGACGGCAAGGCCAAGTTCGATGCGATCCGGTTTTTCGGTGGCGAAGGCGCCAATAAATGGTATCACGTCATCGTCAGCGAAGGCCGCAACCGGCTGGTCAGGCGCTTATGGGAATCCCAGGAAGTTGTCGTCAGCCGCTTAATGCGCGTCCGCTATGGGCCGGTGGTATTGCCGGAACGCCTGAAAGCACGTACTTTTTATGAATTGACAGATAAAGAACTGGACTTGTTGTTCGAATTTGCAGGATTAGAACGATCCGAGCCGGTCATGACCACCTACAAGCCGGAACCTAAACGCCAAAGGCCCGGAAAAAGGTAGCCTCTATTTTTACTCACTTTTTTCTATCATCTATACGATGTTTTAAGATAAGCAAAAAATTATGAAGACTCCTGACAAGTCACCATTGAAAGCTAGGCCGTTAAGAATGCCAGGGCAATCTCTTGATGACGAAATTCAGAAAATTATAGATGATGAATTAGTTTCCAACTTACTTTTCCCTATTTTATTAATTCTTTTTAGTGCTTGCGATTGGTTGCTTTGGTATCAAGTAGTAAAGTTACCAAATCCCATTCTTATTTCAGCACTTGCAATTGTAGCTTCAGTTTATTGTTTTTTTAGATTGATAAAGATAAGAAAGCGGGTCAGAGCGCTTAGATTAGGTAGGGACGGAGAAAGAGCTGTAGGACAAACTTTAGATGCGTTAATAAGAAAAAGATATAGAATATTCCATGATTTGGTTGGAGAAAGCTTTAATTTAGATCATGTCATAGTCAGTGAGCACGGTGTTTTTTCTGTCGAAACAAAAACCTACTCAAAACCCGCAAAAGGTGGGTGTAAAGTTACTTATAGTGGTGATGGTATATCCATCAATGGTTATAAGCCTGATAAAAAGATCATCATTCAGGTTCTGGCGCAGAAAAGTTGGCTAGAAAAACAAATAGCAACATTAACAGGACTTAAAGTTTCAGTTAAGCCCGTAGTTGTTTTTCCCGGATGGTATATAGAAAACCAACAAAATAATAAAGGTGAAGTATGGGTACTGGAGCCGAAAGCTTTACCGACCTATATAGAAAATTGTCCAAAACTAATAAGTGAAGATAACGTTAGATTGATTTCAAATCACTTATCCAGCTATATAAGAACCACTTATGACAAATAGTTATATATGGGTCGAATTAGCGTACCCAATATATTAATATCTTGGTATAACAAAACTAGGGGGGAGACAAGCTTGGAAACAGATTGGCCGGAAGGCTATAAAATAGGGCGGCGTAAGCTGGTCACCGTCCTGGACAAAATGATAGTCGGGGATTTGCTAAAAACATTGCTGTCTGTTTTAGCCGTGATCGTGCTTATTATAGTCAGCCGACAATTTATCAGGGTTCTTGACGAAGCGATTGCCGGGCAGGTTTCAAATGAAACCTTACTGAGTATCTTAGGGTTCAAAACGATCGTTGCCGGTTCTGAATTTTTGCCGGTAGCGCTATTTATGGCGGTATTGATGGTTTTGGGAAGAATGTACCGGGATCAGGAGATGGCGGCGGTGGCTTCGGCAGGCGGCGGTAGCGGCGCCATCTATCGGGCCGTATTCCTGTTGGTTTTTCCGGTAAGCGTGCTGTCCGTCGGCCTGTCTTTCTATGCTGCACCGTGGGCGGAAACAAGTGTGGCTAAGTTAATGCAGCATGATGAAGAATCTTCCGACATCCGGGGCATCGCTGCGGGAAAGTTTAGCGAATACAGTCAAGGTGACCTGGTTTTTTATGTGGAAAGCATCGGCGCCGATAAAAAGATGCATCAGGTTTTTGTCCAAAACCGGCAACATGGCAACGCGGCCGTTATTAATGCCGATACGGCGCAACTGAAAGACTTGCCTGACGGGCGATACCTTGTTTTTGAGCAGGGCCAACGCGTACAGGGAGAGCCGGGAACTTTAAATTATGTAATTGAACAGTTCGCTGAATACGCAGTAAGAATAGATACCAAAGTAACAGAGGCGATGATCAACATGCACGCAATGGCCGTTGATTTGTTATGGCCTTCCAATGCAAAAAACTATATCGCTGAATTTCAACGCCGATTTTCTATTCCTTCCGGCGCGTTGTTGTTAAGTTTTATTGCCGTTCCTTTGGCTCAGATTGCGCCTCGCAGTGGTGTTTACGGAAATATGCTGGCGGGCTTTTTAATCTATTTCAGTTATGGAAACCTTAGCCGTATCAGCCAAGGCTGGGTGATGACCGGGACTATTCCTGTTTGGCTGGGCGGCTTCGGCGTCAATATACTGTTATTGTTGATAGGCAGTTTTTTATTGGCAAGATTGTATGGATGGCGGTGGCTCATTATGAAACTTAGAAGAAAGGCGTCTTAAGTGCGGGTATTAACAGGCTATATCGTCAAGGAAATTCTAAAAGGGTCTTTGGTCGCGCTATTATTATTATTGACCCTGTTCAATTTGTTTACCTTTAGCGATGAGTTAGGGGATTTGGGCGGAGGTTACGGCTTAAAACAAATTCTTTATTATCTTGCCTTGACCACGCCGGGAATTTTTTGTGAATTAGTCCCTGCGTCAGCTTTATTAGGCAGTCTGTTTGTATTGGGTGCGATGGGTAATAATCGTGAGCTTATTGCCATGCGGGCTGCGGGGCTATCTGTTTTTGGCATTATTAAAGCTGTTATGCTGGCAGGTGCCGTTTTAGTTATTAGTTCAATACTCGTCAGTGAGTTTGTCGCTCCGGTAACCGAGCGCATGGCGAAAATGGTTAAGTTTTCAGCCCGCAACGAGCAGGTTCTAATGAACGCCAAAGATGGCGTCTGGCTGCGCGAAGATAAGAAATTCATTAATATCCGGAAAATAGTGGATGACCATCATTTGGCGGATATCAGTATTTATCAATTAGATGACCAACATCACTTGCTCCAGGCTATACATGCAGATGAAGCATTTTTTCAGGGCCATCGGCAATGGGGCATGAAAAACATCAAGACATCCGATATTTCAATAGAACAAATGCGGGAAAGTACACAAGACAACCAGATTTGGGAGTCTTCAATTGCGCCCAATGTATTAAAAAGTGTTGTTGTGAACCCCAATAATCTTGCGTTATCCGACTTGGCTAGTCAAGTTGATTTTTTAAAGAAAAACCATCAGGAATCCCATACTTTTGAATTGGCTTTTTGGCAGCGCATCGTCAATCCTCTGGTTACTTTTATTATGCTGTTGATATCCGCCCCCTTTATTATCAGTGTTAAACGCGGCGTTAGCGTGGGCGAAAGAATGATGCTGGGCGTGGTCATAGGCATGGGCTTTAAGACTATCGACAGCATTGTAGGACACTTTGGTTTAATTTATGACCTGAGTCCGCCATTAATGGCATTTATTCCCAGTTTAACCCTGCTGGCGCTGGCACTCCTTGCTATAAACCGGATACAGGAATAATTCAGGCCATAACAAAATGGACAAAATTGCTTTGGAAATTCAGAATTAAAGGATATTTGTATTGTCTATAGGCGTCTGACAGTCGGCAGCATGCCGTAAAACCCCAGCTTATGCCTCAGCACATTGCGGCTGATGTCTAACAAACGCGCGGTCTGAACTTGGTTTTTTTCGCAAAATTCAAAAGCAGTGCGAATAATGGTCTCTTCAAAAAGCTCAAATAGTTTGGGTGGCGCTTGCTCACAAAGGCGCTGCATCGCGCTTTCCAATGACGTGGTAGACACTGACGGCCCCACTTCCAAGGATCTGACACCGGACAGCTTGAAATCCTCGGGGCGCAAACGGTTACTGGGGCAAACCAGCAGCGCACGGTGTACCGCATTTTCAAGTTCGCGTATATTGCCCGGCCAATCGTAATTGAGTAAGGTCGATTCGGTCGTTGGCGACAGCTTGACGTCGTCATAGCCCAAGCGATCCCCGTAAATCTTCAGAAAATGTCTCGCCAACGGCAAAATGTCGCCCGGTCTTTCGCGTAAAGGACTGAGCTGAATAGTCGCAACATTGAAGCGGTAATATAAATCGGCTCGAAAGTGCGATGCGGCAACGGCTTCTTCCAGATTGACGTTGGTTGCTGCAATGATTCTGACATCGACCGGCACGGGATGCCGGGAACCTACTTTAACGACCTCGCGCTCCTGTAACACCCGCAGTAACTTGGCTTGCATACTGAACGGCAGGTCGCCCACTTCATCGAGAAACAGACTGCCTTTGTTGGCGGTTTCGAACCAGCCTTCTTTGCTGGTTAACGCGCCGGTAAACGAACCTTTTTCATGTCCAAATAATTCGCTTTCAATCAGGTTTTCACTCAACGCCGCGCAGTTTAATGCCCCAAAGATATTAGTGCTGCGTTTGCTCAAGGCATGAATATGTCGGGCTACCAGCTCTTTACCTGTGCCGGTTTCCCCAATAATCAGAACGGTTGCATCGGAAGGCGCAATGCGTTCTATCTGTTCCAGTAATCGACGGGAAACAGGATCCTCAAAAACCAGCGCTGTCGCCCGTACCGAGAGCGACAGCGAGCGCGATTGCAATTCATCAAAGGCCAACAGTGTCGGGGATTGCTCTTCCGGGTTGTCGGCCAGATTGCGGCTTAATTGTGCATTCATAGTATGTCCTCGTCTGATTAGCAACAAGTGGGTGGTTCAATGTGTTTCAGGTTACCAAACAGCGGTGTCAGTCAGGTTAGTAGAGCCTATCTATCCGTTCGCTCCACAGGCGTTATAAACTATCTTAGGATAGTTGTTGTATGTAACAAAATGATATTTTATGATTTATATATCTCTAAAATAGATAATTTGTATTTTGACGTTGCCGCGCGGAAGGGGTTGCTTGCATTGTTGTTTGGCGGTCATGACTGAGGCAGCGACTGTTGCTACTTAAGCATTTCGGCAGGCGGAATTCAATATGACTGGACAAAAAACAAGAGCTTATTCATTGGCATGTGTTTTGCTTTATCAAATACATATTTGAATTGTAAATTTAATTTCCCAGCGGATAATCCATGAATTCATTATTTAAGCTATGACGGATATAAAAACCAAGTCTGAAAAAACCCGCAACCGCTTGTTAACCGCAGCCAGCCGCATTTTTGCAAAAAAAGGCTTTCAGGAGTCGACAATAGCCGAAATTTGCGAGCAGGCGGAAACTAATATCGCCTCGGTTAATTATCATTTTCGCGATAAGGAGACGCTATATCTGGAATCCTGGCGCTTTGCCTTTAACCGCGAGCTTAGCCTTTATCCTCCGAACGGCGGCGTGATGGCCGATGCGCCTGCGGAACAGCGGCTGGCGGCAAGAATCCGCTCGTTAATCAGCCGGGTTGCTGACGACAACTCGTATTCATTCGCTATTATCAATAAGGAAATGGCGCAGCCTACCCGATTGCTTGCCGACATACTAGAAAAAGAGATCAATCCGCAGCGTTTGCAAATGTTGAGCTTGTTAAAGGAATGCCTGGGACAGGCGGCTAGCGATCAACAGATTCAATATTGCCATACCAGCATTATGGGTCAATGTTTTCAGCTATTGCGATTAAAACACATGCAAAACGCCCGCCATTTTCGCAGTCATCCTAGCGATTTGAGCGACAGCAAGGCTTTTGCCGAACACATTGTGCAGTTTTCTCTGGCCGGTATTCAAGCCATTCGCTCTCAAACCCTTAACTAACACGTTTGTATGAGTTCAAACCATTCCCACGAATTACTCCCGCCCGTCAGTCGGCGTCGGACCTTTTTATTGCCCGGATCGCTGATCGTATTGGCTATTGCCGCCGTAGGCTTTTATTTCCAGCATCAGTCGGCCGCCCCGGAAACGCAGATTCGGTCAGCGGAAGGTCGACACGGACATGGCGATCATGATCATGACGATCATGATGCGCCGACGGCAGTCGCCATAGAAACCGTAAGTCAGGATGATTTTCCAGTGTATTTGAATGGTTTGGGCACGGTGACCGCATTGCGTACCGTGACCGTTAAACCCAGAGTGGATGGTCAATTGATGAAAGTGGCCTTCACTGAAGGCCAGATGGTCAAGGAAGGTGATTTGTTGGCGGAAATCGATCCACGTGCGTTTCAGGTGCAGTTGCAGCAGGCTGAAGGTCAGTTGCTGCGCGATGAGGCCTTATTGAAAAATGCCGAATTAGACCACGGTCGTTACCAGAAACTGCTGGAACAGGATTCCATTTCCTCGCAACAGACGGTGACCCAGGAGGCGCTAGTCAAACAATATCAAGGCGGCGTGGAAATGGATAAGGCCATGGTCAATAACGCCAAACTACAGCTCAGTTATACCCGCTTAACCGCACCGACACACGGACGCGTAGGTCTGCGTCAGATTGATCAAGGCAATATCGTTCATGCCACCGATGCAGGCGGCTTGGTGGTGATTACCCAGTTACAGCCAATCACAGTGATATTTACTCTGCCCGAAGACAAGGTGCAGCCGATCATAAAGCGCTGGCGTTCCAACGAACCCGTTAGCGTGTTCGCTTATGACCGGGCGGGTAAAAATAGGCTGGCCGAAGGAAAACTGCTAGCCGTGGATAACCAGATCGATCCCACCACCGGTACACTCAAACTTAAGGCTCAGTTCGATAACAGCGAGCATACGCTATTCGCCAACCAGTTTGTGAACATCAAAATGCACCTGGATACTCTGAGCGGCGCAACACTGGTGTCTAGCGCCGCCATTCAGCATGATAGCGAAGGCGCTTTTGTGTATCTGGTCGACAAAGACAAAACGGTGCAGATGCGCCGCGTCACTTTGGGGCCGACTGACGACGACAAAGTGGTGGTGTTAAGCAATCTGGCCGCTAACGAAACGGTGGTGGTGGAAGGCATAGACCGCCTTAAGGCGGGTAGTCAGGTCGATATTGCCCAAAAAGACGGCACCGCCGTGGCGGCCAGCCCGGAGACACAAACTTCACCACAGCCCCGGCCCGAAGGTAAGTTTCGCAAACGGGATCGGCGCTCATAAGATGGCATCCTCAAAACATAATCCGGCGAGTTTTAACCCTTCCCGACTGTTTATTCTGCGACCGGTGGCGACTTCGCTGCTGATGGTGGCGATGTTGCTGGTAGGCATATTGGCTTACCGGCTGCTGCCGGTATCGGCGCTGCCGCAAGTCGATTATCCGACCATACAGGTTGTGACCTTATATCCGGGCGCCAGCCCCGAGGTAATGACATCAGTTATTACAGCGCCCTTGGAACGCCAATTCGGGCAAATGCCGGGGCTTACCCAGATGTCGTCGACCAGTTCGGGCGGGGCTTCGGTGGTCACTTTGCAATTCAATCTGAATCTGGATTTGGATATCGCCGAACAGAGCGTACAGGCGGCAATTAATGCCGCCACCAATTTTTTGCCCGCCGATTTGCCGCAGTCGCCGATATACAGCAAGGTCAACCCGGCCGACACGCCGATCATGACCTTGGCGGTCAGCTCCAATGCCTTACCGCTGTTCAAGGTTGAGGATTTGATTGATACGAGACTGGCGCAGAAACTCGCCCAATTACCCGGCGTCGGCCTAGTCAGTATCAGCGGTGGACAGCGTCCGGCGGTGCGTATTCAGGTTAATTACAAAGCGCTGGCGGCTTACGGCATCAGTCTGGAGGATGTGCGTGCGGTCATCGCTGCCGCCAACGTCAATCAACCCAAGGGTATGTTCAATGGCCCGATGCGTTCGGCAATTATCGACAGTAATGATCAGTTACACTCGGCGGCTGAATATCGCGACGTGGTTGTCGCTTACCGCAACGGCGCTCCGGTACGATTGTCAGAAGTCGCCAAAGTCATAGACGGTGCTGAAAATGTGCGGCTGGAGGCCTGGGCCAACGACAAAGCAGCCGTCATCGTCAACGTCCAACGCCAGCCCGGCGCTAACGTTATTGAAGTCGTAGACCGCATCAAGGCCTTGCTGCCGCAATTACAGGCGACCTTGCCGCTGAGTGTCGAAGTGCTGCCTTTAACCGATCGCACTGTGACCATACGCGCCTCGGTACACGATGTGCAATTTGAATTGCTGCTGGCTATTGCGCTGGTGGTGATGGTGATTTTTTTATTTTTACGCAATATCCCGGCCACCATCATTCCAGGCATTGCCGTGCCGCTATCGTTGGTCGGCACGTTTGCGGTGATGTATCTGGCCGAATTCAGCATCAACAACCTGACGCTGATGGCGTTGACCATCGCCACCGGTTTCGTGGTAGACGACGCCATCGTGGTCATCGAAAACATAAGCCGCTATATCGAGCGCGGCGAAACGCCATTGAAAGCGGCGCTGAAAGGCTCGGAACAAATCGGCTTCACCATCATCTCCCTGACCTTTTCGCTGGTCGCCGTGCTGATCCCTCTGTTGTTTATGAGCGATGTCGTGGGCCGGTTATTCCGGGAATTCGCCATCACGCTGGCGGTGGCGATTTTGATTTCTGCGGTGGTGTCGTTGACGCTGACGCCGATGATGTGCGCCAAGCTGTTACGGGCCGATGCGGCGCATCATCACGACGCCGCCGATAAGCCTGTCGACTGGTTCGACCGGCTGATTGCCGGTTATGGCCGCAGCCTGGAATGGGTGCTGAAACGGCAAGTTCTGACCATGCTGGTATTTTTCGCCACGGCGGCATTGACCGTGGTGCTGTATATCGTTATCCCCAAGGGCTTTTTTCCGATACAGGACACCGGTATTATCCAGGGCATTTCCGAAGCGCCGCAAAATGTCTCGTTCTCCGCAATGGCCGAGTATCAGCAAAAACTGGGCAAGCTGATACTTGAAGATCCGGCGGTAGACAATCTGTCATCGTTTATCGGCGTCGATGGCATCAACACCACGCCCAACAGCGGCCGCTTTTTGATCAACCTGAAACCGCATGCCGAACGCCCGGACAACGCCAGCGTCGTCATTGCCCGTTTAAAAACCAAGCTGGCCGGGCTGACCGGCGTCACCTTGTATTTGCAACCGGTGCAGGATCTAACCATGGAAAGCCGGGTCAGCCGCACCCAGTACCAATTTACCCTGGAAACGGCCGATATTGATGAGCTGAACAAGTGGACGCATCGCTTGGTGGAACGTCTGTCTGGACAGTCGGAGTTCAGCGATGTGACTTCCGATGTGCAGGATCAGGGTAAACAGGTTTATGTCAACATAGACCGCAGCACCGCCAGCCGTCTCGGCATTACCACCGCCGCAGTGGATAACACCTTATACAGTGCTTACGGGCAACGGCTGGTTTCGACCATTTTTACCCAATCCAACCAGTACCGGGTCGTGCTCGAAGTTGACCCTGCCGCCCAAAATTCCCCGGAAACACTCAAGGAGTTACGGATTCCTTCCACCAATGGCACTCAGGTGCCGTTGTCGGCGATAGCCGAAATATCGGAACGACCTACGCCGCTGTCCATTAATCATCTCGACCAGTTTCCGGTTGCGACACTGTCATTTAACTTGGCGTCCGGCGCGTCGCTAGGCGATGCAGTCAATGCCATCGAGCGCGTCAAGCAAGAAATCGACTTGCCGCTCAGCATACATACCAGTTACCAGGGCGCGGCATTGGCTTTTAAAGCCTCGCTGGGCAATACTTTGTGGTTGATTCTGGCTGCAGTTATTACGGTTTATATCGTGCTGGGCGTGTTGTACGAAAGTTATATCCATCCGATCACCATTTTGTCCACGCTGCCTTCCGCCGGTGTCGGCGCATTGCTGGCGCTGATGATTTCCGGCGGCGATTTAGGCATCATCGGCATTATCGGCATTATTTTGTTGATCGGCATCGTTAAAAAGAATGCCATCATGATGATTGATTTTGCGCTGGAAGCCGAACGCAAACAGGGCATGTCGCCCGCCGACGCCATTTTTCAAGCCTGTCTGCTACGTTTTCGGCCTATCTTGATGACCACGCTGGCGGCATTGTTGGGTGCGCTACCGTTGATGGTGGGTAGCGGCGTCGGCTCGGAGTTGCGTCATCCGCTGGGCATTACCATGGTCGGTGGTTTGTTGGTGAGTCAGTTGTTGACCCTGTATACCACGCCAGTGATTTATTTGTGGATGGATAGCGGAGCACGGCGCGTTTTAAGCTGGTTAAACCTGAATCCGCCTGAAGTCGTTGAAAACGAAGGCGGTTTGTAATGAATCTGTCGGCACTGTTTATCTATAAGCCGGTAGCGACCACGCTACTGACGGTTGCCATCGCTCTGGTGGGTACGCTGGCCTTTTTGAATTTAC
>Ga0182019_10001973_pt1 | contig 10487 bp, 11 predicted proteins | sample 812E2MmetaG_FD_120483 | JGI IMG/M metagenome (GOLD analysis project Ga0182019, IMG submission 120483) | Permafrost microbial communities from Stordalen Mire, Sweden - 812E2M metaG | ecosystem: Environmental > Terrestrial > Soil > Wetlands > Permafrost | place: Sweden: Stordalen | collected... | reverse complement strand
GGGACACCCACCGTGTTGTCGCTCTGACGAACGTGGACTGGTCCGAGCTGTTCGGCGTGCCGACGCACAGGGTGGATGATTCACTGAACCCCGCCGCGATGGCCATCGGGACCATCACGATACTCGCCTGGTTCAGTCTCGCGTTCATCTTCTACTTCTGGAAGAGGGGGACCGACGTGATAAAAAAACTCGGTCCCCTCCGTTACTCGATCGTTGCGGGACTGTTCCTTGTCATGACGGCCCTCCCGGTCAAGATCATCCTCCGGCTGACGCTGAACATCAAGTACATTCTCGTCACCCCCTGGTTTAATATTTGAAGTGCATCTCAAGGAGAGAGGCGTGTTCACACAGCGCGCACCGCGCCCCATAGAGGAGCGCAACTACAGCGTTTATTATGTCGTGTTCGCAGGGTTCCTCTTCCTGGGGACGATGTGGGCCGTCGTCGACGAGGTGGTCACGCGCCGGCCGTGGAAGGACGTCCAGAGGGACTACCAGGCGCTTGCGGCCCGGAAAATGAAGGAACAGTACGACCAGGCGGTGACGGAACTTGATTCCACCGCCTACCTGGACCTGAGCGCAAAGCTCGCCGCGGCACAGGACTCGTTGTCGTCCCCCGTGTATACCGGCGCGCTTGCAGGGTACGACAGGGTCCTGGAGTCTCTGGCCAGGGAGAACCGCCGCTACCAGTTTGCCAAGAGCCGCGGGGACGAGGCGTACTATTTTTACAAGAAATCGCTTCACGAGGGGGAGGAGAGCCCGAAGGAGAAGGAACGGCTGGCCTCGGACGAATCCGAGATGGCTTTCCACCAGACCGCCATCAACGGCCTGGAGAAGGAAAGGGACTCCGTTTTCTCCGTCCTGAACGGGTACCGGCAGGAGGTGAGGAAGAATCAGAACGCATTGACGGATCTCAGGAAGAAAACCGACAGGTGGGATGCGAAAGTGAAGAAGGCGGAAGGGGCGCCGATCGAGATCAAACAGGTGATGCTGCTGGACTATGACAAGAACCCGTTCAACGATCCCAAAGCGCGCATCGACAGGTGCCAGACATGCCACCAGGGCTGGAATGAAGATGTGATGGAGGATGCCCCGCAGCCCTACAGGAAGCACCCTCTCCCTTCCCTCCTCGCACTCCACAAGCCCGAGATCATGGGATGCACGCCGTGTCACAGGGGACAGGGGACGGCGCTTACCGCAGCGACCGCGCACGGGGACGGGGACCCCTACTGGGAGAATCCGCTCCTGAAAGGGATAGATGTCTGGGCGTCATGTACGACGTGCCATGAGAACCAGAGCCACCTGGACGGGGCGCCGGTCTACTCCTCGGCCAGACGCACGGTGATAGAATCAGGATGTTTCGGCTGCCACGAGATCAAGGGATATACCGACCTCGGGCGAATCGGACCCGAACTCGGGAGGATTGCGTACAAGACGGACCCGCAGTGGATATTCCGCTGGGTGCGGAACCCGAAGGATTACAACCCGCACACACGCATGCCGAACTTCAGGTTCTCCGACGACCAGGCAGAAGCGATCACCGCGTACCTCGTCGAGGTTTCCGGGCGTGCTCCTTTCCCGATCGCACACGGGGCCTCCGCCGGAGGGAATGCCGCGAAGGGGAAAGAGCTCGTGGAGTCCGTCGGGTGTCTGGCATGCCACTCGATCGGTGAGCAGACAAAAGTCCGGGACCTCAGGGGGAGCAGCTATGATATGGCACCCGAGCTGACGCGCGTCGGAAGCAAGGTGACGCCCGACTGGATGTTCGAATGGGTGCGGAACCCGCGGCACTACAACCCGACGACCAAGATGCCGAACCTGAGGCTGACGGAGGGGGAAGCCCGGGACGTGACCGCATACCTCTCGACGATGAAGGACGGCCGGACGCAGGTCGAAAAGAACCTGGAACTCAGTTCGCCGGTGACGATCAGGAGGGGAGAGGGGCTCATCAGGGAATACGGATGCAGCGGCTGCCACCTGATCCCGGGGATGGAGAAGGAAGGGCGAGTCTCGGTCTCCCTTTCCAATTTTGGCCGCAAGCGTGTCGAGGAGATGGACTTCGGGGACACGAAGGTCCCCCATTCGTGGCACGACTGGGTGTCCAACAAACTGAAGAACTCGCGTGTCTTCCAGACGGACCGGATCGTCCAGAAGATGCCGGTGTTTGCGTTCAACGACGACGAGATCGCGCGCATAAGGCTCTTCCTCCTCTCACAGACGAAAGACCAGCCTGACACCCGGTACATACAGGCCTTCGACTTGAAGCAGCAGCAGATTGAAACGGGGCGCAAGATTGCGTACCAGTACAACTGCCGCCAGTGCCACCAGCTCGAGAACGAAGGACGGTATATCTCCGCCATCATCGACGATCCCGCATTCCTGCCTCCCATTATTACCGGCGAGGGGAAGAAAGTGCAGGAACCCTGGTTGCGTGATTTCCTGAAGAACCCCTCCGCCGCCGGTTCGCCGAACACGATACGGCCGTGGCTCAAGACGCGGATGCCGACATTTTCGCTGACCGACGCCGAGATCTCCGCGCTGACGAAATACTTTCTCGGCCTGAGCAACCAGGAGCTTGAGGTGAGGGACTACCGGGCATTCCAGCCCGACCCGGTCCTCCTCCCCGTCGGGAAATCGATATTCACGGATTTCCAGTGCATCAAGTGCCATCCCGCCGGGAACGCCGCGCCGAAGCCGGGGGAAGCAACGACGTCCGACCTGGCGCCGAACCTCACGAAGGCGAGGGACAGGTTGAAACCGGAGTGGATCGTGGAATGGCTCGCCGACCCGAACAAGCTCCAGGAAGGGACGAGGATGCCGACGTTCTTCCCCGACGGCCAGTCCCCGCTCCCGGAGGTCCTCGGGGGGGACGCACGAAAGCAGATGACCGCGATACGCGATTATGTCATGAGCATTGGACAGCCGGCAAGGACACAGATGTCGGCGCGCTGAATGTGAAACACAAAACAAACAACTCATCCATCCAAGGGGAGGCAGCACAATGAATTGCAGATCCTTTGCACTCGCGGCACTGTTGATTGCCTGCGCGGGAGTCGCCGCGGCCGGAGACGTCACCGGGAAGATATCGTTTTCGGGGAACGCGCCGAAGCCGGCGCGCATTATGATGAACGCCGATCCGGTGTGCGTGAAGCAGCACAAGACCCCGGTCGTCGGTGAAGAAGTTGTCGTCAATACGAACGGCACTCTGAAGAACGTGCTCGTCTATGTGAAGGAGGGGCTGGGAAGCAGGAAATTCGATCCGCCGGCGGGAAAACTGGAGTTCGAACAGAAAGGGTGCCAGTATACCCCGCACGTCCTCGGCATACAGGTAGGGCAGGAGCTGGAGATAGTGAACAGCGACCCGACGCTCCATAATGTGCATTCGCTCTCGAAGGAGAATGCGCAGTTCAACGTCGCCCAGCCGAAACAGGGGATGAAGCTGACGAAGAAATTCGACAAGCCCGAGGTGTTCAAGGTGAAGTGCGAGGTGCACACATGGATGGGCGCCTACATCGGCGTCTTCGGCCACCCGTATTTCGCCGTCACCTCCGATGACGGCTCGTTCAAACTGAAGAACCTCCCGGCGGGGGACTACACGATCGAGGCGTGGCACGAGAAGTACGGCACGCAGACGATGAAGGTGAAAGTCGCCGCGGGCGGCGCGGCCACGGCGGATTTCAAGTTCGAGGGGAAGTGAGCGGGCATTCAACGCACATACGCGAAAGGGACAACACACGTGAGTGAAGCCGCACCAGGCGCTCTTGCAGGGATCCGCACGGACCACCACGCGCCCCCGGGGTTCTGGCGCACATATGTCTTCTCGCAGGATCACAAGACGATCGGGATCCAGTACGCGATCACGGCGCTGCTGTTCCTTCTCTTCGGATTCACGCTGATGATGATCATGCGCTGGCAGCTCGCTTACCCCGGCCAGTCGATCCCGTTCATCGGAAAATTCTTCGGCGATGCGAATGCGCCGGACGGGGTCATGCTCCCCGAATTTTACAACCAGCTGGGCGCCATGCACGGAACAATCATGGTCTTCCTCGGCGTGGTCCCGCTGGCGGTGGGGGCGTTCGGCAACTATGTCATGCCCCTGCAGATCGGCGCGCCCGACATGGCGTTCCCGAAACTCAACATGATGAGCTACTGGATCTACTTCGTGGGCGGACTGACGATGCTCTCGAGCTTCCTGATTCCGGGGGGCGCCGCCGCTTCCGGGTGGACGTCGTATGCCCCCCTGTCGGTGATCGCGACAGCCGGACAGACGGTCTGGCTCTTCGGGATGATCTGCCTGATAACGTCGTCGCTCCTGGGGTCGGTGAATTTTATTACGACGATACTCCAGCTCAGGGCGAAGGGGCTCTCCTTCATGCGTCTCCCGTTCTTCGTCTGGGCGCAGCTCGTCACTTCGTTCCTCCTCCTTTTGGCGTTCCCGCCCCTGGAGGCGGCCGGGGTCCTGCAGCTCATGGACAGGCTGGCCGGAACAAGCTTCTTCATGCCGAGCGGGCTCGTGGTGAGCGGCCAGCCGCTGGCGTACACCGGGGGGGGGAACCCGCTCCTCTGGCAGCACCTGTTCTGGTTCCTTGCCCACCCGGAAGTGTACGTCCTGATCCTGCCGGCGATGGGGATCGTGGCGGAAGTTATCGCCAACAACACCCGCAAGCCCCTCTGGGGTTACCGGTCCATGGTGTATGCCACAATCTTCCTCGGCTTTATGTCGTTCGTCGTCTGGGCGCACCATATGTTCCTCACCGGGATGGGGACGGTGATCAGCTCCTTTTTCCAGGCGACGACGATGATCATCTCGATCCCGTCGATCATCATACTGACGGCGTTGTTCCTCTCCCTCTGGGGGGGATCGATCCGCTTCACAACCCCCATGCTCTTTGCGCTGGCGTTCCTGCCGATGTTCGGTATCGGTGGACTGACGGGTCTCCCCCTGGGGCTTGCCCCCGCGGACATCCATCTGCACGATACGTACTACGTGATCGGCCATTTTCATTACGTCGTCGCTCCCGGGACGCTCTTCGCGCTCTTTGCGGGGGTGTACTACTGGTTCCCGAAGGTGACGGGGAGGAAGATGAACGACACGCTGGGGAGGATTCATTTCTGGCTCTCTTTCGCGTTCATCAACGGCGTATTCATGCCGATGTTTATACAGGGACTCGCCGGCGTATCGCGGCGCCTCTATGACGGCGGGGCGATGTACTCGCACGCGCAGGGGGTCATGCATCTCAATGTCTTCATGTCGATCTGCGCCTGGTGCCTGGGACTCGCACAGATCCCGTTCATTTTCAACTTCTTCTGGAGCATCTGGAAAGGGAAAAAGGTGTCCGCCAACTACTGGGACGCGACGACGCTCGAATGGGCGGCGGCGACCTCCCCCCCGATGGCGCACGGAAATTTCGCGACGACCCCGGAAGTGTACCGGGGGCCCTACGAATACAGCCCCCCCGGGAACGCAGCCGACTTTCTGCCGCAGAACCAACCTGTGGAGGCCCGCTAGCGATGCAGATACCGTATACCGTCGAACCGCGGCCGGACACCGGCGTCTACAACGCGAAGCTCGGGATCTGGCTCTTTCTGGCGTCTGAAGTGATGCTCTTCGGCGCGCTGTTCTCCTCGTACGTCCTCCTCCGGGTCGGTGCGACGACATGGCCCCACGGGTATGAGCACCTGAACATCCCCCTGGCCACCGTGAACACGGTGGTCCTGATTACGTCGAGCGTGACGATGGTGATGTCGTGGGCGTCCCTGGCACTGAAAAACCTGCGGAAGTTCCGCGTGTACATGGGAGCGACAGTCGGACTGGCGTGCGTCTTCCTTGTCATCAAGGGATTCGAGTATGCCGCAAAGTTCGAGCACGGCCTCTACCCGAGCGAGAGCACGTTCATGGCGATCTATTTCACTCTCACCGGACTCCACGGTCTCCATATCATCGGGGGCATCGTCGTCAACTGCTACCTCCTGGGACCCGGGAGCAAAATGTGGAAGACCGATCCGGCACGGTTCACGAACCGTGTCGAGATCGCCGGCCTGTACTGGCACTTCGTGGACCTCGTCTGGATCTTTCTGTTCCCCGTCCTCTACTTACTCTAGGAGCCTCCTGTGGAAACTGCAAGCGCCGAGAGCGTCAGGAAACATGTCAGGGTCTACGTGACCGTCTTTGTGACGCTCATGGCCCTCACGCTGATCACGGTGGCGATATCCACGCTCCACCTCGGGACCGTGGCCGCCATCCTCGTGGCCCTCTTCATCGCGTCTCTGAAGGCGTCGCTCGTCGCCGCGTATTTCATGCACCTGATTTCCGAGAAAAAGCTCATTTACGCCGCGCTGACGCTCACCGCCGTCCTTTTTTTGGTGCTGATGGTGATCCCGGTGTCTCATTTCGCCGACAGGGGGCTCTGACATGTCCCTCAAAGCCTTCCACCTGCTGTTTGTCACCGCGTCCGCGATACTCGCATTCGGCGTCGGAGCCTGGGGGATCGAAGCGTATTCCTCCCGGGGGGAAGGAGGGACTCTCCTTCTGGCCCTCCTCTCGCTCCTCTTCGGCGCCGGGCTTGTCGTCTACGGCGTCAAGGTCCGTACTAAACTGAAAGGCCTGGGTGTCCAATGAAGCACACTCCTGTTCGCATAGCCGTGTTACTGGCGGTGCTGGGGAGCCTCGCAGTGCTCCGCGCCGGCGCATGTCCTGTCTGCTACGGCGCACCCGATTCCGCTTCGACGCAGGGGATGACCGCGGCGATATTCAGCCTCCTGGGTGTGACCGGGGGGGTGCTCGCGGCGTTTGGAGCGATGTTTCTCCGGATCCGCAGGCGGACCCGGGCGATCCTCCGGGAGGCGGGCCTCCCCCAGTCCATCGAAAACACGACAGTCAAGGAGGCTGAATCTCATGGGTGAATTCCTGGGACTCCCCTTCGACGCGTCCGCTCACGGGCCGCTTATCGACAGGATGATCATACTCGTCCACTGGCTCATGCTGGTCCTCTTCACCGGCTGGGGGACCTATTTCGTCTACGCCCTCCTCCGCTTCCGCCGCTCCAGAAGCGTGAAGGCGGATTACCGGGGGGTGCGCAATCACGCCTCCAGTTACATTGAGGGGGTCGTCGCCCTGATCGAAGCCGTTCTCCTCATCGGTTTCGCCATCCCTCTCTGGTCGATGCGCGTCAACGACATCCCTCCCGAGAGCGATGCGACGGTTGTCAGGATAGTGGCGGAGCAGTTTGCGTGGAACGTCCACTATCCCGGGCCGGACGGCGTGTTCGGGAAAACCGACATCACTCTCATTTCGTCTGAGAACCCTCTGGGCCTCGACAGGAACGATCCTGCGGCAAAGGACGATATCGTGACGATCAACCAGCTCAACCTTCCGGTCGGGAGACCCGTCATCATACACCTGAGTTCGAAAGACGTGATCCACAGCCTCAATCTCCCCCTCTTCCGGGTCAAGCAGGATGCCATCCCCGGGCAGAGCATCCGTGTCTGGTTTACCCCGACGGTGACAACGGCCGACATACAGCACACGATGGCGAAGAAATTCTCCGTCCCCTCCGGAAAAGTCCCTGAAGAGATCGCCTCTCTGGTGACGCTTGCCGATTACACGGGGAAGGACGGACAGGTGGTGCTGGCGAAAGGGGCTTCCCTGACGGATGACGTTCTCCCCCTTCTCCGGGATGCCGGAATTTCGGAGATCATCCTCGCACCCGAGACGCCGACAGAGATCGCGTGCGCCCAGCTGTGCGGGCTGGGGCATTACCGGATGCGCGGTTTCGTCACGGTTCAGACTCCGGAAGAATACAAGGCATGGGTCGCCGATCAGGAATCACAGATTGCGCAGTGACGATGACCTATAACCCCCCTCTGCACCGATTCGCCTTCTTCACCGCGTGCGCGACATTCTGCCTCGTGATCGCGGGGGGACTTGTGACGAGCACCGGCTCGGGCCTGGCGGTGCCCGACTGGCCCCTCTCATACGGGCAGGTGATGCCCCCCATGGTGGGAGGGATACTCTACGAGCATGGCCACAGGATGGTGGCCACATTCGTGGGTCTTCTCACAACGATACTCGCCGTGTGGCTCTGGCGTAAAGACGACAGGCGCTGGGTGAGAATCCTCGGAGTGGCCGCGCTGGGTGCCGTCATAGTGCAGGGAGTACTCGGCGGACTCACGGTGCTGTACCTGCTGCCGACCCCGGTCTCCGTCGCACATGCGACGCTCGCCCAATCTTTCTTTTCGCTGACTGTCGTCCTGGCCCTCGTTACATCGCGGGGGTGGAGGGAGGCGGTTGCGGAGCCTCTCCCCGTCACCGGGAGGACGCGGCTCTTCATACTCGCTGCAGCGGGAGCCGTTTTCCTCCAGCTGGTTCTCGGCGCCTGGATGCGGCACAGCGACGCCGGACTGGCGATACCGGATTTTCCTCTCTCCTACGGGAATCTCTTTCCACCTTCCGGCGCGGAGGGACTTTCATGGATCAACGAACAGCGGAGAGAGTTCTATGATCTCCCTCCGGTAGAGGCCTCGCAGGTCTGGATACATTTTGCCCACAGAGCAGGCGCACTCCTTGCCGGGTTCACAGTGATCGCCTGCGGGATACACATGCTCCGGGCGCACCCGGGTGATCGACGGCTGCGTGAACCGGCCATCGTGATGATGATGCTCGTCACGGTCCAGTTCCTCCTCGGAGCTCTCACGGTCTGGACGGGGAAAGGGGTCCAGATTGCGACGGCCCACGTCGCGACGGGGGCGCTCCTTTTCTGTGCATGCGTGTTCATTGCTGCCCGCTCGTTCCACCTCTACGCACTTCCGGACACTGAACCGGAGTTTTCCGTCTCTCCTCAGCCGACACGTACATGAGAACGCAACTGACCCCGCGCGGAAGCGGGACGCTGGCGCTCGACCGATCCCGCGCGATGGATTACATCTCTCTTACGAAGCCGGAGCTGACGATTCTCTCTGTCCTGACGGCGCTTGCCGGATATTACATGGGGGCAGGGGGTGTGCTGGAGGGGGCCGGATTGATCCATACGCTGCTCGGGACCGCGATGGTCGGGGGCGGATCCGGCGCTCTCAACCAGTACATCGAACGCCGTTACGACGCGCAGATGAAACGGACGGAGAACCGGCCTCTCCCCTCCGGGCGGATTGCGCCCCGCGAGGCACTCCTTTTCGGGCTGCTCCTTTCCTGCGGCGGGATTGTCTACCTGGCCGCCTGTGTCAATATGCTGACCGCTCTGCTTGCCGCGGTCACATGCGTCACGTACCTTTCACTCTATACCCCCCTGAAGAGGCTCACACCGCTGGCGACGCTTATCGGCGCAATTCCCGGAGCCCTCCCGCCGGTCATGGGATGGACTGCGGCCACAAACGAGATCAACTCCGGGGCCGTCATCCTTTTCGGAATACTTTTCTTCTGGCAGATGCCGCACTTCCTTTCACTCGCCTGGATGTACAGGAAGGACTACGCCCGGGCCGGGTACCGCCTTCTGGCCGTCCTGGATACAGGAGGGAGGAGATCCGCGACACAGGCCATTCTCCACACATGCCTGTTGATACCGGTCTCACTTCTCCTCGTCCGGTGGGGAGGTTCGGGGATGATCTACGGCGTCTCCGCGGCGATACTCGGGGCCGGTTTCCTGCTGTTTTCGATCCTTCTCCTGTTGCGCCGGACAAGCGTCGCGGCAAGAAGGCTCTTTTTTGCCTCTCTCATGTATCTCCCGGCGCTGATGCTGGCAATGGTCCTCGACCGGGTACTCCGCTGAGCATCCCATTGAGCGTGCACGACCTACCGCTTCTCAATGCAATCCTGAACGGATCCAGCGCTCTCTGCCTCCTTGCGGGCTTCTACTTCATCCGGATCCACGAAATCCGGAAACACCGGGGATGCATGATAGCCGCACTTGCGTGCTCCACACTCTTCCTAACCTCCTATCTGGTGTACCACGCTCAGGTCGGGAGCATCCGCTTTGCGGGTGAGGGGGCCGTCCGCGTAGTTTATTTTACGATACTGGTCTCCCACACGCTCCTGGCCGCGACAGTCCCTCCCCTGGCAATCATCACGTTGAGAAGGGCTCTTCGTGCCAGATTTGACAGGCACAGAATGATCGCCCGATGGGCGCTTCCTGTATGGCTCTACGTTTCGGTTACGGGCGTTGTGATATACATGATGCTCTACAGGTTATATCCTTCAGTCTGATCCAACCGGGATGCATATAAAACGAATAAAGCGGAGAAGAGTAATATATTGCAGGTAAACAAGTTATACGCGTATTCCTGATATACAATCTGTCAGTAAAACCGCAAAGTCCATCTTCACCCTGTTTGCCACCTCCGTTACCTCTTCATGGTTCAGCTTCGACGATCCGATGCCGGTTGCCTTGTTCGTTATGCATGAGATACCAAGCACTCTCATCCCCAGCATGGCTGCAAGAGCCACCTCTTTGACCGTGGACATCCCCACAGCATCCCCGCCCAGCCTGTGTATCATCTCC
>Ga0182019_10001972_pt1 | contig 10487 bp, 8 predicted proteins | sample 812E2MmetaG_FD_120483 | JGI IMG/M metagenome (GOLD analysis project Ga0182019, IMG submission 120483) | Permafrost microbial communities from Stordalen Mire, Sweden - 812E2M metaG | ecosystem: Environmental > Terrestrial > Soil > Wetlands > Permafrost | place: Sweden: Stordalen | collected... | reverse complement strand
AAGGAATACCAGTCTGGTTCAGAAAGCTTTTTATATTATCCAAACCAAGCTTTATTCCGAATGTATGGAGAGAGAAAAGCTTCTTTAAAGAATTATCGATATTCACTAAATATTATAAGACCCTGTTAAAGTAGAAATATTTCTGATTATTAATTTAATACATTAATATTTTAATTCCATTAAAAACTTGTGTGATACTGAGGGAGCGTTATACTCTTTTTTAGATTATTTAATAAAGATATATATTAGGAGCAACGATTATGTATTCCTTAGAATGAATATAAACTTAACAAAATGTGTCCTAATAATTTTAATTAGTTCCATACTTGGGATACTTTACAATTTTGTTAACTCCAGGGGGATACCTTAATTTCAAAGCAAAAAGAGACCAAGTGGGCATCCGATTCAATAGTTTCCTCTTCTTTAAAGCCAATGGATACGCTCAACAACAATGTGAAAGTTAAACATTTATTAGAAGAGAAATCCCTTCTGAATAAGAAAGCTACAACTCTCAATCCTAAATTAAAGTCAGAGTCAGTCAATCATAAGCAACCTAAACCACAAACCACAAATAATACAAATGAGGATGAAGGATTTTCGGAGCCGATTGGTATAAATCTGGAACAGGCGTATAAGCTTTACACAATGGGAATTGTTTTTATTGATGCAAGGGATGAATCTGAGTATAAAGCAGGGCATATAAAGAACTCAATTAACCTGTCTATTTATGATTTTGACAAATACAAAAATGTACTTTACAGAATATCCAAAACGCAGACTATAGTATGTTATTGCGGGGGAATAGATTGCGATTTAAGTACACAACTAGCGAATAAACTTTTCTCGCTTGGATATAGAAATAATTATATATTCATTGGCGGGTGGGAGCAATGGAAAACTGCAGGATACGCAGTTGAATAATATGACTAAGATAATATCAAATAAATATTTTCTTTTACTATTGAGAGTTTTGTTAGGGTTTATATTTATTATTGCTGCAACAGAGAAAATAGCAGTACCTGAAAACTTTTCTGTTTCAATCGCCAATTATAAACTGCTTCCTTCTGAGTTCATTAATATAACGGCTATAATTATTCCATGGATAGAATTAATATCAGCTCTTTTACTACTTTTGGGAATATTAGTAAAGGAGAATTCAGCTATAATAACTTTTTTATTAATTGTTTTTACTATTGCTATTATAATAAGTCTTTTCAGGGGATTAAATATAGACTGCGGTTGTTTTGGCACCACATATGGAGAACAAATAGGTATATTAAAGATAAGTGAGAATATTATACTTATAATATTCGGGTTTATACTGGCAAGATGGGGTTCACCGTTTTTAGCGCTAGCTCCGGATATAAATTGAAACAAATTATTGAATACTCCTTTAGGGATAAAGGAAGAAGAGGCAAATGCAAATAATATTCAATAGATCTATTTTACAGGAGAAATAAAGACAAGTAAATTTTTAATTATTAAACAATAAGAACAATTATGAAGGTAAAAACTTTATTTATAACTATTCTTTTTATGACAGGATATATGTTTGGTCAGACTACGACATATCCACTAGTAACCCTGCATGATATAAATTTTATTCCCGACACAACAACCGGCTGGCCGAATTCTCCTAAAGCAGGTGATACTGTGCGGGTTCAGGGAGTAGTAATGGTAAAGCCTATTGTTAACTTTACCGGAGACAGAAGGGTAATACTTAATCAACCACCCGGCTGGACATGTAATATCCAGACCGAAGACAGAAGTCCATGGAGTGGTTTAAGTATATACCAGAACGATACTAATTCAACAGGAACAAAATTTGACCTCTGTGATACCAACAGGACATATGAATTTACCGGTGTTGTAACACCGAACGGACAATCAACTGAATTAGATCTTATCACTGCCCCTACGCCTATTCCGGTTAACCTGATTTCACATGAAATTAAGAGACCGGAACCGATTATTCTGACATTGGACAGCTGCTTCAATGCTGATGGTTCATTTAATGTTAAATTGAGAAAATATCTTGGTATGTATATATCGTTTCAACCGGATGCAAATCATCCTAATTTGATTACGTCAAACTTAATTACAGGTACAGGTTCAACTGCTGGTGGTTTTAAAATCGATAATGGTAACGGACGTATGATTCAGATGTATGCGCAGTCAAAGTATTATAAAACCGCTCCCAGCATGACATTAAGACCAACTTATGTTCCTCCTGCAAATGGTACTTATTTAAGTCAAATAAGTGGTTTGCTTTATGCCTCCGGTAATGTATGGGAAATAATTCCTATGTATCCTGAAGATCTATCTTCAATAGGGCCATTACCACCATTAATCCTAAATTGCAAAAGAAATCCAAGTGTGGTTACACCAAATACCCCTGTTATTGTTTCTGCAACCGTATATAGTATGGCGGGCGTAATCATTCAGACCGTAAAACTGTTTAAAACAGTTAACGGTGTTCTTGATTCTCTTAATATGACCAAAGGTACTGGTACAGATTCAACAACCTATACATGTACTATCCCCGGTATTGCAAGCGATTCGGCATTTGTTGATTATTATATTAGAGCGACGGACAATACACAACTCTCATCAGTTACTTATAGCAGATATACTTTTTTTGTCCTGAACCCCAATATACCTTTTACAATACAGCATGTGCGTTATAGTCCTTTTGGAAGCGGATACAGCGGATATAATGGATATTCGGTTACTATTTCGGGTGTGGTAACTGCGGATACATCTGACATACCCGGCAGCGGTGTAAATAACCCACCGAGAGTATTTATTCAAAATGGTTCGACTCCCTGGAGCGGTATTATTTTGGGATATAGAGGCACACATGGAATGGACGTATATAATTTGAAAAAAGGAGATTTAGTTACAGTTACTGGTATTCCTGAATTTTCAAGTACAAGCGGAACCAGATTGGATACAATAAGTGCTCTTGCAATTGTTTCTCACAATAATCCTTTACCTGAAGTCCATTTTATGATGACTAGTACAGTTGGAAATTCATGGTTAGGCACTGTTGCTGCCGAGCAATGGAATTGTTGTTTAGTTAAATACCAAGATGTAACGATTGACAGTGCCGATGCCGACAGTACTTTCAATTATGGTGAATCTTTTTGTAAAGATACTTCCATTGGGAATCATACAAGAATTACATGGTCCGACGGAAGAACTCAATTCTATGCAGGTCCTAATGCTGTTGCAGTTAATAAAGGGGATAAATTCGTTTCTATTACAGGTATTTTGGGATATACACATAATGAATATAAACTATGTCCCAGAAATATTGATGATATAGTGGGCTATGTTCCCACTGGTGTAAGAAGTGATAATTATGTTATTCCAATTGAATACAGACTTGACCAGAATTATCCGAACCCTTTTAATCCATCGACTAAAATCAGATATACCGTTAAGACAAGTTCATTTGTAACATTAAAAGTATATAATATGCTTGGAAAGGAAGTCGCGGTACTTCTGAATGAAGATAAACAACCCGGCGAATATGAAATTGATTTTTCTGCAGGAAAGTTTAATCTTGCTTCGGGGGTTTATTTCTATAGATTGGCAGCCAGTAGTTTTACTTCGATAAAGAAGATGGTTTTATTAAAATAAATTTGCCCCTTTTGAATATAAGATTATTAAGCCGTTGGTTAATCCTAACGGCTTTTTTTATCTGATAACAAGTGCAAATGCCGGAGATTATGGATGAGGCGGCGAATTTAAATAAGATCATCCTTGACCATTAACTGCATTTGTTTGGTTAATTGTTCTGTCAAGAAATCTCGTCTATATTTAGCCACATATTCTGCATCGGGAGAAGGCAACTGATTCTTTTTGTACAATTCATATACTTCAAGGATTGTATCTTTTATCTTATCAATATCATCGGGTTCGGTGATAAAAGAAGCGCCGTATTCTTTGGCTGCAATTTTAGCTGCTCCTTCAGGAACACAAGCGATAATCGGTTTTAGTGACCCCATGTACTCATAGAGTTTTCCGGGAAGAATAGCATCAATATTTCTTTTTCTGCCAACCATAATCCAAAGGATATCACAGGATTTTATTTTTATAATGGCGTCACTATGATTCATATATCCATGATCTTTAACAAACCCTTCAAGTTTTAATTTCTTTATGAGCTTTTTATTTTCCTTCCTAAGAAAACCGACAAAATGTAATTCAATATCCTGGGCGACATCCGGTCTTTCTACTGAAAGTTCTTTAAATGCTTTAAGGAAATATTTGGGTGAATTATATTCCATAAAGATTCCGGAATATGTAATTATCATTTTATCATTAGGCTTTGGTATAGGTTTTAGTTTTTCAAAGTCTTCTGAATCATAACCATGTGGTAATATTATTATATCTTCAAAAGTAAGGAAAGGAAATAGATTAAGAATCTTTTCTTTTATTTTCCGGTTAGTTACAAATATACGGTCAGCGGATTTCAGAGCAAGATATTCATGTCTTTTCTGAAGCAATTTGTGCAAGGGAGTAAGGTAAAAAGCGAAATAGCTTCCAAACCAAAGATCACGATAATCAAGAAAGAGAGGAATATTAAATTTCTTCTTTAGTTTGCTTCCCAATACAAATGCGGAGAATGGGGGTCCTGTTACAAATATTGCATTAAACTTTTCAGTGGATAATAATTCTTCGGCGGTTTTGAAGGCAGCTTTTGTCCAAGATATTTTATTATCGGGGATATAGATTGCCTGACTTACACGGTTAAGTATTTTTCTAATAAATTCGCGTGGTATTGTAACTGTACCGTATTTTGATAAAAAGGAATTGGGACCTTTTCCTCCAGCGCGAACAACCCTAACGCCAGCTTCATCGCTTTCTTTCAGGAGAGAATAATCATGAGCAAAGTAAGCTATATTTCCTGTAGTGAGAACAACAGGCTCCCAATTATTACCTTTCATATACTTAACAAACTTAAGAGTTCTTTGAACTCCTGATAACCCTAAAGGTGGATAATAATATGCTATAACTAATACTTTAAACATCTGTTATAAAAATCGATTTTATTGTTTGTAATAATATGCTTATTGTTATTTATTTAATAGAATGCCTGGATGCCTGTGATATCCTCACCAATAATGAGGGTATGCATTTCATGTGTACCTTCATAAGTTTTGACTGACTCGAGGTTAGCCGAATGCCTCATAACGGGGTACTCATCAAGAATTCCATTTGCACCTAATATTTCCCTTGCAACACGAGCAATATCAAGGGCTTTTTCACAGTTATTTCTTTTAGCTAAGGATACGTGAGTATGTTTAAGAGTACCTTTGTCTTTCATCCGGCCAAGCTGAATATTCAAGAGCTGAGCCTTGGTTATTTCTGTTACCATATAGACCAGTTTTTCCTGAGTTATCTGGAATGCAGCAATAGGTTTATCGAACTGAATGCGGGATTTTGCGTAATTCAAAGCAGAATTATAGCAAGCCAGCATTGATCCGACTACTCCCCAAGCAATTCCATATCTTGCCTGGTTAAGACACATCAAGGGACTTTTCAAACCTGAGGTATTTGGGAAATGATTCTTTTCGGGGACGAATACATCTTCCAAAATCAATTCACTTGTTACAGATGCACGCAATGAATGTTTACCTTTCATTTCGGGAGCGGTAAATCCCTTTGAGCCTTTCTCGACAAGAAAACCGTGGACTACTCCGTTTAATTTCGCCCAGACAACAGCAACATCTGCAATTGTACCATTAGTAATCCACATTTTGGCGCCATTAAGTAAATACCCGCCATCTTTTTTTTCAGCTTTAGTAATCATACCACCGGGATTAGATCCAAAGTCAGGTTCAGTTAATCCGAAGCAGCCGATTTTCTCTCCTTTGCACAACAAAGGAAGCCAGTATTCTTTTTGTTCTTCAGATCCGAAAGTAAATATGGGATACATAACAAGTGCGCTTTGGACGGAAACAAAACTTCTGATGCCGCTATCCCCTCTTTCAAGTTCCTGCATAATCAAGCCATATGCAACATTATTCAGAGCAGCGCAACCATATTTCTGAGGTAAAGTTGCACCGAATAATCCAAGATCAGCCATTTGGGGAACAAGCAAATGCGGAAATTTACCTTCCCTATAATGATGTTCAATGATTGGGATTATTTCTTCGCTGACAAACTCCCTGACTGAATTTCTAATAAGAATTTCTTCTTCAGACAACAATGTTTTGCTATTAAAATAATCCAATTCATCAAATTTCGGCATATTTTCCCTTAATAATTCGATATAAGAACAGTTTAAAATTATCAAATGCGAGTCGTATAAACAAACCCCAGTGTAAGATTAAAAAGGCTATTCTTTAATGGAATAGCCTAATAAAAAATAATATTTTATTTTAATATCTAAACAAATAAAGGAGCCAATACCAAGGTTAAAGTACTTAATAATTTAATAAGAACATGGAGTGAAGGACCAGCGGTATCCTTAAAGGGATCACCAACTGTATCTCCAACAACTGATGCTTTATGGGGATCAGATTTCTTACCGCCGTGAGCACCTGTTTCAATAAATTTCTTTGCATTATCCCAAGCGCCACCACCATTATTTAAAAATAAGGCCATAAGGATACCGGTTATTGTGCCTACCATGAGATAACCGCCAACCACTTCGGCACCGCTTGCACCACCTGTATTGCCCATTACAACTCCAAACTGATAGAGCCATTTAAATATTAAACCGACACCTACCGTCATTCCAACTACTAGCAAACCAGGTACGACCATTTTCTGCAGAGCTGATTTTGTGGCGATATCAACGCATTGACCATAATCAGGTTTTGAGGTTCCAAGCATTATACCAGGATTATTCTTAAACTGTTCACGTACGTTATTTATAATAGAATAAGCCGCTTTACCGACAGCCTTGATGGCAAGGGAGGAAAAGATGTAAACAAGCATCGCCCCGCAAATAGCACCGACAAAGACTTCGGGTTTGTTAAGATTTATTTTACCATCAAAGGAGGGCATATAGTTTTTTACTTCATCCAAATATGCACCGAATAAAAGGAATGCCGCGAGTGCAGCAGATCCAACTGCATATCCTTTAGTTAATGCTTTTGTTGTATTCCCAACTGCATCGAGCCGATCAGTTTTAACTCTAACTTCTTCGGGCTGCTGACTCATTTCGACAATTCCACCGGCATTATCTGTGATTGGACCAAAAGTATCCATTGCTAAAATATAGGCAGCAGATCCAAGCATACCCATTGTGGCTACTGCAGTACCAAAAAGTCCAGCATCCTTAAGTCCTGAACTCTGACCAAGGAAATAAGTCGCGACGATTGCGGTACCGATGACAAGGACGGGAATTCCTGTTGATTCCATACCGATTGCGATACCGGCAATAATATTAGTGGCAGGACCTGTTAGGGAAGCTTCGGCAATTGACTGAACGGGTCTATACTTATATTCGGTGTAATACTGGGTGACATACACAAAGGCGAGAGAGACAAGAATCCCGATAACTCCACAATAAAAGAAATTCAAATAGACGGGACCCAAGAGCCATTTAGATGCGATAAAAAATCCAACCATAGCAAGGAAAGCTGTAATATAAAAACCACGATTAAGAGCCTTCATAGGATCTTCTTTATCATTGGTTTTAACTGACATTACTCCTATTATGGATGCAATAATACCAAAGGCACGTGCGATAAGGGGGAAAAGAAGAACACCAAGGAGGGTCATATTATTTGCTAACATGAAATCCTGATTAGCCCTGAATAACCCGGCAGCGAGAATCATAGCCCCGATATTTTCAGCAGCAGTAGATTCAAAAAGATCGGCACCACGACCAGCGCAATCGCCGACATTATCACCAACGAGGTCTGCAATGACAGCGGGATTTCGGGGATCATCTTCAGGAATACCTGCTTCGACCTTTCCGACAAGATCGGCACCAACATCAGCGGCTTTTGTATAAATACCACCGCCGAGCTGAGCAAACAGAGCCACGAAACTTGCACCAAAACCATAGCCAACAATCAGTAATGGAATTTTAGAAACATCAGTAACTACATGGAAGGTATCTACAAGAGTGAATAATCCAGCGACGCCAAGTAAGCTCATAGCAACTACAAAAAATCCAGAAACAGCACCACCTCTTAACGCAGTCTGTAAAGCGCCATTCATCCCTTTTGTAGCAGCGGCAGCAGTTCTGATATTGGAACGGATGGCAACCCACATACCCATATATCCAGCAGCAACAGAACATAAAGCACCTAAAACAAAGGACAAGGTTGTCCATAATGCCAATTGGCTTTGGCTTGCGGGATCGTGAACAGTAGGAGTTCTAATAAAAGCATACATAATATAGATAAAGGCTGCGAGACAAAGAGCGAGCCAAAGAATGGTTCTATTCTGACGTCTAAGAAACGCTTCGGCACCTTGTTTAATAGCATTTGATATTTCCTGCATTTTAGCTGATCCAGTGTCCCTTTTAAGAACATTAGTGATCAGGTAAACTGCAAAGAGTAAACCCAGAATACTTATGCCAAATATTAACGAAAGTTCCATTTAGTTACTCCACAAGTTAAGGTTGTTGATATAGTATAAAACATAAAGCTTTTAATTGAATGTAGGCCTTTTAGGGATCGATTTATATCTACTATATAGAAAATCATTTAATTCAAGAAATTATTAAATAATGTGCGATTTGTCAAATTTATTTATACAAAATTGTTGATAATTTATACAGAGTAAGAAAGGATTTTAATAGTTCAGGGATTAGTAATCAGGAATTTATAAAAGTATCGGTCATAGAGGAATTTGATGAGTTGTGATTATTTGAAATACTATTTGAAATAGGATAATTGTCCGGGCAATAAGGTTTACATTGGAAAGTAATGGATGTATATAGCTGAAAACGTTTTGAAAGCGTTTTGAAAACGTATTTTTTATCAATTAATCAGATCAAGTGACAGATGTAAAATATTCGTCGCCATTATCTTTTGTATGAATGAAGAGGAGATTTGCCCTAACAAGTTTAACCAGAGTTCTTGAAGCTCTTCGCACTGAAACATTGACCTGCGTACTCAATTCTTTAACGGAAATTTTTTCATGCTCTGTGAGGTAGTTAAATACAAATTTTTCAATAGGCCCAATAGCATATTTTTTAAGATTAAGATTATTAGTTTGGGCTCTTAAAATCCTAACCATTTCTTTGCTTGCCAAAACAGATTTATCGTTAACCCTTATACAAACCTTTGCTATATTTATATCGAATTCATTGATATAATCCTGAATCCTGTGGGGTTTTTTATTAGATTCAGGTATTTCCACTACCACGACTTCCTTACCATCCAGATCGAAATATCCGATATTAAAATCCAAAGGAGGTTCACAATAATTAAGACCAGCATCTTTAATCAGTTCGGCTTCAGATTTTTCACTATCGACCCCAACTATTTCCTTATTATCATCGACCCCGAAGAGGATAACGCCACCAATTGTATTAGCGAAAGCGATCATTTCCCGGGCAATCTTTTCAGAGGAAGAGAATTTCCTTTTGAATTCACATCGAAGGTTTTCGCCACCTTCGATAAGATCAAGAACTTCTATTCTTTTCATTATTAATTATCCGGAAAAAGCACTACATCGTTGAGTCTTCCAAGAATGATAGCAGATCTTCTTGAGACATAAGATGAATTAATATTTGGTTCATGTACCAATGGGGAAGGAATGACAGCTGCCAGTTTTGCACATTCATTTGTAGTAAGTGAATTGGGTTCCTTTCCGAAATATGTTTCTGAAGCCTTTTTAATTCCGAACAGACCGTCTCCCCACTCGACCGCATTGATATAATTTCTTAAAATTCCCTTCTTAGATAATTCTTTTTCCATCCTTAACGTAATCCAGAATTCTTTAGCTTTTCTAAATACACTTTTTTCGGTTGATAGGTACAAATTCTTGGCAAGCTGCATTGTCATAGTGCTCCCTCCGCGGACAACTCTGCCCCTTCTTTTATTTTTAGCGAGGGATTTATTAAGTTCTTCCCAGTCAATGCCTTTATGAATGAAAAACTTGCCATCTTCCATAGAAATTATTCCTTTCAGAAGGTTTGGATTGACATCATTTATGCCGCACCATGATTGACGGGGGTAGAATAGCAATTTATTCTCAATGGCTCTTTGTTCCATTAAAGAAGTTACTCTGAATGTATTGTATTCAAGAATGGGGATCTGAAGAGAGGGTATGCTAAAATAAACTATAAACAGTATATAACCGAAAAGAAACCGAAATTTTCTTCTTTTAATATAGGGCAAATACTTTGCGAGAAATTCTCCCAATTCATTCATTTACGGTTCGGGAAGTTTTTTAATATCCTTTTTCAGAGAGTCAGCACCTTGCTTTGTATTAAATTTTTTGAGAGAGTCACTTATGACCCCTTTAGGATTATTTAAAGAGTCCATGCCAATTGTTTTATTATTCTT
>Ga0182019_10001969_pt1 | contig 10502 bp, 10 predicted proteins | sample 812E2MmetaG_FD_120483 | JGI IMG/M metagenome (GOLD analysis project Ga0182019, IMG submission 120483) | Permafrost microbial communities from Stordalen Mire, Sweden - 812E2M metaG | ecosystem: Environmental > Terrestrial > Soil > Wetlands > Permafrost | place: Sweden: Stordalen | collected... | reverse complement strand
CCACCTCGATCTCGACAGCCCCGGGTCCTGAGTGGGGGGCGGGCTCGGGTGGGGACGGGCCGGGCGCCTCGCGATACAGTCACATCATGGCCACTGACGACGAGCCCGACGGTCTGGACGACCGCGAGCGAGCGCGAAACCGGCGGCGGGACAGCAAGCAGCGTCCCCGCATGGTCGTCGACAACGCCGGGGTGAAGCGGGTGCTCCAGGCCCTCGCCTTCCGGAGGCGGCGGGACAGCTCGGGGCCTGCAGCGGGGTCGCCGGCGCCCTGAGGCGGGACCACCGGCTCTCGCGTCAGGCTGCAACAGGAGGTGAGGGCCGGACCCAGGCGCCACCGGCGTAGCCGACAATGGGCCGATGTCCGAGACGGGCGCTCCCACGCCTCCCCCGGGATACCCGCCGTCCGGCTCGCTGCCGCCGCCTGGGTCTCCCCCTCCCCCCGGCTACGGGCCGCCTCCGGGCTACGGGCCGCCTCCCGGCTACGGGCCGCCTCCCGGCTACGGGCCGCCTCCGGGCTACGGGCCGCCTCCCGGCTACGGGCCGCCTACCGGCTACGGGCCGCCTCCGGGCTACGGGCCGCCTCCCGGCTACGGCCCGCCCCCCGGCTACGGCCCGCCCCCGGGCTACGGCCCTCCTCCTGGCTACGGCCCTCCTCCCGGCTACGGCCCTCCCGGCCATCCCTCCGCGGGATTCCCCACCTGGGCATGGGCCCCCCCCGTCGCCGGCTCAGGCCGGTTCCGGGCTCAGTCGTTCGGTGAGATCCTCGACTCGACCTTCACGGTCTACCGCCGCAAGTTCCTGGTCATCCTGGCGATCACCGCGATCTTCCAGCTGCCCTACCTCGCCGTCCAGTTCTTCTTCGAGCAAACCGCGCTCGGGACCATCCTCTCCTACTCCTCGCAACCCCAGCCGGCCACCTCGGCAGCCGCCCTCAACGCCCTGGGGCCCGTGCTGACCGCCGAGATCATCGTCTTCGCCATCTCCCTCGCCTACTACCTTCTGCTGCTGCCCGTGGCTCAGGGAGCGGTCATCCGCGTGGTGAGCGACGAGTACCTGGATCGGCCGTCCGGCGTGGGTCCCGCGCTCAGCACGGCGTGGCATCGAATCCGAGCACTGATCGGCTACGTCGTGCTGGAGCTGGGGATCTGGATCGGCCCGCTCGTGGGCGCCACCCTCTTGACTCTCCTGGTCGCGCTGTCGGGCTCCGGCGCCGCCGCCGCGGGGGTGTTCCTGCTGCTCCTGGTGGCGTGGCTCGTCTTCTTCATCTTCACCTACGTCAGGTTCTGCCTCGGCATCCAGACCGTCGTCCTGGAGAGGCTCTCGCCGGTGGCCGCCCTCCGCCGGAGCATGCGGCTGACCCACGGCTCCTTCTGGCGGATCGTCCTCTTCTACATCGTGATCGCGCTGGTGAGCGGCATCCTGAGCGAGATCCTCACCCAGCTCACGGGCCTGGTGGCCAGCGCCGCGCCGCTCGCCACCCGGACGGCGATCGAGGTGCTCGCCGACGGCGTCGTCCAGATCTTCACCTCGCCCTTCATCCTCATCCTGCTCACCCTCCTTTACTACGACATCCGGATCCGCCGCGAGGCCTTCGATATCGAGATGCTCGCCCAGTCGATCTGACCGTGATACCTGGCCGCCGCACCCTCCTCCTCCTGCCTCTCCTCCTCGGTGCCACCGCCCTTCTGGGGGGTGCCGTCCCGGCCGCGGCGTCGGGCTGCAGCGCCGATTACGTCGCCCAGCTCCGCCAGGTCCGGACCGAGATCGGGACGGGCTCCTCCGTCCCGGCGTCGGAGCAGCAGCTCCAGGCACTCGCATCTGCGGACGGGGCGACCGCCGCGCTCGATCCGATCATCTCCGACCTGCAGAGCGGCGACATCGCAGGCGCGGAGCGTCTGCTCGGCACCGAGGTCGCGACCCTCCAAACCCCGGGCGCTTCGGGGTGCGGCACGGAGACGAGCCATGAGCGCCAGGCGCTCTCGGGCGTCTATCACTCCCCGACCTTCGCCAACCTCGATCAACCGCCGCCCCCGGACTGGGCCCAGCAACTGCTCGACGACATCGCCAGCTTCCTGGGCCGCGTGGTCGGCACCCTGGGACCGCTCGGGACCATCCTCCTGGCGGGCCTCGTCCTGGCTGTGGTGGTGGCGATCGCCGCCTGGCGCGTCCGGCAGGTCATCGCCTCGGGACCAGATCCGACGGTCGACCCGGGGACTGTCCCGGCCGGGTCCGACGCGGAGGTGGAGTGGGCCGGAGCCCTGGCGGCGTCAGAGCGGGGCGATTTTCGCGAAGCCGTCCGTCGCGCCTTCCGCAGTGCTCTGGCGAGCCTGGTCCAGCGCGGGAGGCTGCCGGTGCAGCCGGCCTGGACCACCCCGGAGCTGCTCGCCCACGCCCGGGGTGACCCCGAGCTGTCCGCCCGGCTTGGGCCCGCCGCGGCGGGATTCGACCGCGCCTGGTACTCGGAGGCACCCGTCGACGCCGACCGCTGGGAGGAGCTGCGGGGCCAGTGCCAGGCGATCCGCGGGCTCTCTGGCCGGGGCCGTCCACCGGCATGAGGCGCTCCACGGCCACGCCGGTCGCCATCCTCGTCGCGGTGCTCGCCATCCTGGTGGTGGTCCTCGTCATCGCCGCCCCGGGGCCCGGGGGGGACGACGACTACACCAGCACGGGCAACGACAAGGTCGGGACCCTCGCCCTCTACGACTGGCTGCAGGCGGTCGGCGACAACGTCGACCGCATCGACTCCGAGTTCACCCTCGGGGGCACCGACGTGCTGGTATCGGCCGCGCCCCTCGACGAGTACGCCTACACCGCGAGCGACGACGCGATCCTGACAGCCTTCCTACGCGGTGGCGGAGAGGCGATCCTCGCCGTCGTCGACCCCACCGCGGCGGCGGCGGTGCTCCAGCCGCTCGGGATCGACGCGGAGGCCTCCGCCGCCAGCGCCGCCTCCCCCAGCCAGCCGTACCCGGGGAGCACCGGCGTCGGCAGCGTCCCGCTCGTTCCATCCGGGGAGTCCCCTCTCGGGAACGTCTGGGCGTTCTCCGGCGGTGGCGGCAGCCTCGTGCCCCTCCTGGGCAGCGCCACAGACCCGGTGGCCGTCGCCGTCCAGGTCGGCGCCGGCCGTCTCTACCTCATCGGGAGCGACTACCCCCTGAGCAACGACGGGCTCCGGCGGGGGGCCTCCGCCCCCTTCATCCTGGGGCTGGTCCAGGACGCTCGCGGCAATCGGATCGGCTTCGACGAGATCCATCATCTCGGGGCCGCCGGGACCGCGGACCAGGGTCTGACCGCCGTCTTCCAGGGCCCCCTCCTCGCCGCCGCGCTGCTCGCCCTGGTGACCGCCCTCGTCTACCTGGTGACCAGCGGCCGCCGGCTAGGCCGGCCGCTCCCCCGGCGTGACCCCGGACGGGTTCCGAGTGTCCTCGAGCACATCGACGCGGTCGGCCACCTCCTCTCGCGCACCCACGAGCGGGGGGCGGTGGCGGGGCGCTACGCCGAGGAGCTCAAGCTCCGGGTGGGGAGGGTGACCGGGGTCGAGCCCCGCCTCCCGGACACCGATTTCGTGGCGGCGCTCGCGAGTTTTGGGGAAGAGCGGGCGCGCGCGGCCGGCGTCCTCCTCGGGGAGGCGCGGGTCATGGCCGGCGGTCGTCCCTCGGAGGGCGAGCTGCTCGGGCTGGCCCGCCGTGTCGACGCGCTCGAATCCGAGTGGGGCGTGGCCGCGATCCGCTGAGCACCCCCGCGCCCCGGTCGTGGTGACGGAGTCCACCCGGGCACTCGGTTTGGCTGCGACAATGCCTCCCGATGCCCGCCGCCGCCGACCTCCGCAGCACCGTCCAGGCGACCATCGGCCGGGCCGTGGTCGGGCAGCAGCAGGTGATCGACGGCCTCCTGCTCGCCGTCCTCTGCCGCGGGCACGTGCTGCTCGAGGGGGTCCCGGGGACCGCCAAGACGCTGATGGCCCGCTGCCTCGCGGCGTCGATGGACGCCGGCTTCAAGCGGGTCCAGTTCACGCCCGACCTGCTTCCCTCGGACATCATCGGGACCAACGTGTACCGCCCGGACAGCGGCACCTTCGCGTTCCGCCCCGGGCCGATCTTCACCGACACCCTGCTCGCCGACGAGATCAACCGCGCTCCCGCCAAGACCCAGGCCGCTCTCCTCGAGGCGATGGAGGAGCGCCAGGTCACGAGCGACGGCCAGCGGATGCCCCTGGGCGGCCGCTTCCTGGTGGTGGCCACCCAGAACCCGATCGAGTACGAGGGGACGTATCCACTTCCGGAGGCACAGCTCGACCGCTTCTTCCTCAAGCTCGAGGTCCAGGTCCCGTCCCCCAACGCCGAGGCCGAGATGCTGCGCCGCTTTGACCGGGGGTTCGACCCCCACGACCTCGCGGCGGCCGGGATCGCCGCGGTGGTGGACCAGGCGACCCTCGACGCGGCGCGCGGCGAGGTCGCCAAGATCACGGTGAGCGACGCTATCGTCGGCTACATCGGCCAGATCGTGGCGGCGACGCGGATGAGCCCCGACCTCACCCTGGGGGCGAGCCCGCGCGGCTCGATCGCGCTCCTCCTCGGGGGCAAGGCGATGGCGGCGCTGCGGAGCAGGGACTTCGTGGCCCCCGAGGACGTCAAGGACATCTGCGTCCCGGCGCTCCGCCACCGGCTGATCCGCCGCCCGGAGGCGGAGATTCAGGGCGTCAGCGAGGTGGCGGCGGTGGAGCGGGCCGTGAACCGCGTGCCGATCCCCCGGTGATCGGCGCCGGCACCGAGATCGGCGGAACCGAGCGGCGCCCATGACCCGGTGGGGGGCGGCGCTCCTTCTCGTCGCTCTCGTCCCCCTGGCAGGCGCTACGGCGTACCCGGGCCTGCTCCTCCCCGGCGTCGCCGTCCTTGCGGTCGCCGCCCTCGCCGTCTTCATCGACTGGCGCCGTGCCCCCGGGCGGGATCGCCTCAGCGCGACCCGGGAGCACGACGAGATCCTCTCCGTCGGCCGGCCGAATTCGGTGACCGTTCATATCGGAGTGCGTCGCCGCCTTCGGCGGCCCCTCCCCGCCGAGGTCCGCGACGAATACCCACCCCGGCTCGCGGCGGAGGGGCCGGCGGGCCGCCTTGGGCTGCCCGGCACCCTGCGCTACACGGTGACCCCGGCGGGGCGCGGCGAGGAGAGGTTCGGCGCCACCGTGATCCGCTGCCCGGGACCCTGGCGCCTCGGACTGCGCCAGTCCTCGGTCGGCGAGGGGGGGACGGTCCGGATCGACGCCGATCTGACGGCCATCCGCGTCTACGAGGCCCTGGCCCGGCGCGGCCAGCTCGCCGAGCTGGGGGTGCGCACCCAGCGGCGGCCGGGGGAGGGCACCGAGTTCGAGAGGATCCGGGAGGCGGTCCCCGACGATCCCCAGCGCCGCATCAACTGGAAGGCAACTGCGCGCACCGGGCGGCTGATGGCAACCGAGCTGATCCCCGAGCGTGCCCAGCCGGTCATCGTCTGCCTCGACCATGGCCGGCTCATGGGGGTGGGGGCGGGGGCCCTGACCAAGCTGGACCACGCCATCAACGCCGCCCTGCTGCTCATCCACGTGGCCCTCGCCACCGGGGATAGGGTCGGGCTCTTCGCCTTCGCCGACCAGGTCACCGTCACCCTTCCGGCTCGACCCGGGAGGCTGCAGATGCGGCGCTTCCTCGATGCGGTGCGCCCACTCCGTGCCGGGGAGGTGGAGGCCGACTACGACGAGGCGCTGGCTCAGCTGAGTCGCTGGCAGCGGCGCCGGGCGCTGATCGTGATCTTCACCGACGTCCTCGACCCGGACCAGGGCCAGGCCCTGGTCCGGCAGTGCGCCCGGCTGCGCCGCCAGCACCTGCCGCTCGTGATCACGGTCCGCGACCCCGCCCTGGAGGACACTGCCCGGGCCCGGCCGGTCGACGCGCCCTCCACCTACGCCCGTGCGGTGGCGAGCGGGTTGGTGGCCGATCGCGAGCAGACCCTCGAGCTGCTCCGTCGGAGCGGCGTGGAGACACTCGACGCCGACGCCCGGACGCTCTCCCCGCGCCTGGTCAACCGCTACCTGGAGCTCAAGCGCAGCTCACGTCTCTGACGTGGGCGGGTCAGTGGGTGGCGAAAGCGGGGGCGACCCGGGCGGGTGGTAGGCGGGGCCGGTGGGTGCCCCGAGCGGCGGAGCGGTCGGGTCGCCCTGTGCGGAGCCCGGCGGAGGGGGAGGCGTGGAGTACGGGCTGGGCGGCCAGGGTGGCGGAGCATTGGGTGATGGTGGGTACCCGGGTGGCGGGCCATAGCCGGGCGGTGGGCCATATCCGGGCGGTGGGCCATAGCCGGGCGGTGGGCCATATCCGGGCGGTGGGCCATAACCGGGCGGTGGCGGCATCGGGTGGCCGGCGCCGGCACGCACCCCGCCAAAGGCCGCCCGCGCACTCGCGGTCAGGCCCAGCGTCCAGATGATCGCCACGTTCAGGACGATGAGGATGAGGCCGGGTATCGGAGTCGACTGGAACGTCGTTCCGTTGCTGGCGTCGACGTAGGACTGCGATCCGCCGACGGCCGAGAGGATCCCGACGATGAGGCCCAGCGATGCCAGCACAAGGCCCGTGACCCGTGGCCCTCCGGTGAGCCGGCCCATCGCCGCGCCCGACCAGATGCTGGCGATCGCGAGTCCCACGAGGACCGCGCCGAACGCGACGACGGCGGCCCCGACACCGACGGCCGGACCGCTGAGCGAGTTCATCTGGCCGTTGATGCCGGTGACGGAGAGGTTCTTCCCCACGGCGATGACCACGACGCCGACGACAACCACCAGGGCTCCGAGCAGGAGCCAGAGCGCGCCCTCGGTGATCAGCAGCACCCGCCCCGCGGTCACCGAGCCCGGAATCGGCGGTCGATACATGACGCCACGCTCCGGCTACGGCGCGGGTGGTGGCGGGGGGAATGCGTACGCGCCGTCCGCGGGTGCGTTGGGCGGAGGCGGCGGGGGAGGCGGTGGCGGAGGCGGCGGGAAGGCGTCGGAGGCACCGGGCTGGCCATATGCCGGGGGCGGCCCGTACCCTGCCGGCGCCATCGCGGGATAGCCGGTGGGAGGCGGCAGGCTCCGGAAGGCCGCCCGGGTCTTCCCGCTGAAGCCGAGGCCCCAGATGATCAGCAGGTTGACGACGATGATGACGATGCCGGGGATCGGCGTACTGCGGAACGTCCCCGCGTGGACGGTGGCCTGGGAGGTGCCGAGCGCACTCACGATCCCGATCAGGAGGCCCAGGGAGGCGAGGACGATGCCGGTCACCCGCGGCCCGCTCGTGAGGCGGCCCATCGCCGCACCCGCCCAGATGCCGATGACCGAGATCACCAGGATGACCACCGCGAAGGCGAGCACCGTCCCGCCGACGACCCCGGCCGCCGCCGAGACGTTGGCGCCGGAATAGCCGAGCTGCTGCAGGCGGTTGGAGAGCGCCCCCCCGGCCGAGAGGAACCAGGCCCCCACTCCCGCGACGGCGACCGCTCCGAGCAGCCACAGTACGCTCTCGACGAGCAGCAGGACTCGCCCCAGGATGAGCGATCCGGGGGCACGTGGTCGTTGCATCTGCATGTGCTCCTGTCGGGTGGTCGGGGCGGCGACAGGATCGGCCTGCCGCATCCAGCGACTATAGAGTGGGTCGGGCCGTCACGTCCGAATTCGGCTCCGCGGCGCCGCCCGGCAGGTCGGCGTTGACGGGCGGGTCGGCGGACACCGGTGGCGTGGGGGCGTCCGTTGGCGCGGCGGGGGCAGGCCCGACGGGAATGGCGGTCGCCGGCGTGGTGGAGTCCGAGGCAAAGAAGTACGCATGCAGTTCCGGCCAGTAGTGGAGGAGGAGGATGGCCGCTCCGGCTGCCGGCCCGAACACCCACGTTTCCACCGAGTTCGTCACGAAGCCGATCAGGTAGACGGCGAGCGCGACTTCGGCGACGGCGAGCAGCGGCCGGGCACTGGCGCCACGCGCCACCACCTGCTGCTCCACGACGACGAGGACGATGCCGATGACGACCAGGACCAGGGCGAGCGCGGTCACCCCGCTCCCGGTGAGCGCCTGCTTGTCCACCACCCCGGTGAGCGAGATCCCGGTGCTCGCGCCGCCGATGATGAGGACCTCGAGGGCTAAGATCGCGATCAGCACCATGATGGCCGCCTGGCAGTAGAGGATGGTCCGCGCCACGCGCAGGCGGATGGGGATCTGGCTGCCGCCGAAACGCATGGGTGCAGATTAGGTCGCCGCCCGGGCACTGGGTTGTTTGTCAACGCTTCGTAGCCGATCGCCGGCCACGACAAGCGCCGGGCTGCCGCCGCCGCAGCGTCCCGGTGGAGCCCGTGCTCAGCTCGGGGCGGTCACCTCTTCCGCGTCGGGCATCGCCTCCAGGGCGGCGACCACCTGGCGGGTGAGCTGCGTCGGCGTCGACGCTCCCGAGGTGACTCCGACCCTGCGGATGCCCCGGAACCATTCCGGCCGCAGCTCGGCGGCGGTGTCGACGAGGAACGCGGGCTTGTGTCCCAGCTCCTCGACGACCTGGGCCAGGCGCCGGCTGTTGCTGCTCCGCCGGCTTCCCACCACCACCACGCAGTCGACGTCGTCGGCGGCCAGCACCGCCGCCTCCTGGCGCTCCTGGGTGGCTCGGCAGATCTCGTTGTGGACCTCGATCTCGGGGAACCGCTCGGCGAGACGGTCGATGATGGCCTGGGTGTCCCACATCGACAGCGTGGTCTGGCAGGTGACCGCCAGACGGGTCCCGGGGGCGAACTCCAGGGCATCTGCCTCTTCAATTGATTCAATCAGCGTGGTGTTGTCCGGCGCGACGCCCATCACTCCTGCCGGCTCGGGGTGGCCGCGCTTGCCGATGTAGATGACGTGCACCCCGCGCGCGGTCAGCTCGCGGACCAGGTCGTGGGTGCGCGTGACGTCGCTGCAGGTCGCGTCCACGATGGTGAGGCCACGCTCGCGGGCGGCGTCCACCACCTGGGGGGAGATGCCGTGGGCGGTGAAGATGACCGTGCCCTCGGTGATCTGCGCGAGGCCCTTCATCCGGTCGGATTCCGCCACCAGGCGGACACCGGCGTCCTCCAGCTCGCGGGTGGCGTGCTCGTTGTGGACGAGGTAGCCGAGCATCGTCACCGGCTTGCCGTCGCTTTCGGCGCCGACCCTCTTGGCCAGCCGGATCGCCTCGACCACACCGTGACAGTAGCCACGGGGGCGGATGCGCACGACCTCCATCCGGATCAGTCTACGCGAGGCCGTTCGCCCCCCAGCCGGCACCTTCAGCCGCTGAGCGCCACCCGCCCCTCGGGGAGGTGATCCATTGCCGCGGCGTCCAGGGCGAGGCGGGGGAGGGCCCGTCGCTCGCGGCCGGCGAGCAGCATCCAGGAGTAGAAGCACGCCCCGACGGTCAGGCCGATGGCGATCTTGACCCCGCTGGGCATTCCGCTCGGAGAGACGAACGCCTCCAGGGTCCCCGAGACCACCAGCAGCAGGATCACGGCGAGGGCGAGCCCCAGGGTCTCCCGGCCGGCACGGGCGAGCGCGTCGGCTCGCCGGAGCATTCCGGGCCGCAGCAACGCGTCGCCGAGACGCAGGCCCACCGCGCCGGCGGTGACGAAGATGCTCATCTCCAGCACCCCGTGGGCGGCGATCAGCGACCAGAAGGCGTAGTCGTAGCCGCCGGCGTGGATGGCGGCTCCCAGCGTTCCCAGGCTCCAGCCATTGAGGAAGATCAGCAGGGCGGCGGGCACTCCGAAGCAGAGGCCGAGGATGAGGATGAGCAGGGCCACCTCCATGTTGTGCAGGAAGATGCTGGGGTCGGCCAGGAAGGGCTGGGGGAGGGTGATCCCGGAGCCTCCCTGCGCCATCTCCGCGAAGAGGGAGTCGGGCACCAGGAGCCCGCGCAGGTCCGGCCGGAGGTCGTAGGCGAGCCAGCCCGCGATCACCCCGGAGAGGAGGCAGGCGAGGGAGGCGAGGAAGTACCCGGCATTGGCCCGGAAGGCTCGGGGCGCACCGGTCGCCAAGAACCCGATCGCGTTGCGGAACCTGGGGGGCGAGCCGCGGTTGAGCAGCACGTGGGCGCGCCCGCAGAGCGAGTTGAGGTACTCCGTGACGGCCTGGTCGGGGAAGTCGCGCCGGGCGATGGCGAGGTCGCTCGCGGTGCGCCGGTAGAGGACCGCGAAGCGCTCGATGTCGGCGGTCCCCAGGCTGCGGAGGTGGTTGCCGGCGAGCGCCGCGGTTCGCGTTTCCAGCTCAGCCCAGCGGGCGCGGCGGCCGGCGGAGAACGACTCCAGGTTCATGGCACGCGGGGAGGGGGCGCACCCGTCACGGGGTAGGGGTAGGGCGCGTAGCGCGGCGCGATCTGCAGGTAGAGCACCTGGCGCGCCATGTCGGGATTGTCCTGCAGGAAGCGCTCGAAGCCGAGCAGCCGCTCCTCCAGCCCCTTGGAATAGTCCAGCCGCTCGATGCCGATGATCAGACTTCGAAAGGCGCTGT
>Ga0182019_10001966_pt1 | contig 10510 bp, 4 predicted proteins | sample 812E2MmetaG_FD_120483 | JGI IMG/M metagenome (GOLD analysis project Ga0182019, IMG submission 120483) | Permafrost microbial communities from Stordalen Mire, Sweden - 812E2M metaG | ecosystem: Environmental > Terrestrial > Soil > Wetlands > Permafrost | place: Sweden: Stordalen | collected... | reverse complement strand
CCGATCATCTCGCCTCTCGCTTCCAGCTCCGCCCGAATCGATCCGTACGCTTCGGCCGCTGATTCCGGCAAGGAGAGCGCGGGCAGCAAATGCACAAGCTCACGCAGCCGCTCAAGCGCCGCAACCCGTTGCTTGCTCTTTGTTGCGCCATAGAGCAACTCGCCGTAGGTAATGACCGAAAGCGCGGCTTCTCCGGGACGGAGCTTGCGGAATCTGCGCAAGACTTCCTCCGGCCGCTTTTGCCGGATGTAAATACAGATGTTCGTGTCCAGCAGGTAGCGAGGTTCCATTACAGTTTCTTGCGTTTCTGCGGTTGATCCTTCTCGCGCGCAACAACAACAAGATCATCCGGCAAACCAGTCAGCAGATCGAATGCTCGCGCCATGGTGCCGCTCTTTTCCCGCAGGACGATCTCATCCCCTCGCCGAAAGATCTCCACTTCCTCGCTCTTCAGTCGAAACTGTTTCGGCAGCCGGACCGCCTGACTGTTTCCGGAACGAAAAACCCGCGCAGTACTCATGCACCAACCTCCAACAATGTATATACAGCAAGTATACACGCAGTTCTTCGTGCAGCAGCATTTCACCGACTTGGATTCAGTTGGTCGTCACTGTGCAACCCGGGTGCCCAAACTTGGGGCTCGGTACCCTTATTGCAACGGCGCGGTGCGGGCGTCGGCTTCAGCTGCTGGAAGATACATCGCTTTTCCTCCAAGTGGATTCTCTCTCATTCCACTTGGTAAAAATTTCGCCGGTCACCTCAACACCAGATGGACAGCTAGTCCGGTAGGACTCGCCAACCATATCTCAGAGACAGTTACTCAATTTTGGCCGAACCGTTTTAAAAGGTGTACTGAAGGCTCACAGCGAGATAATGAGCTCGGTACGAAGGTTGGTCGGCTCCCAAGAACAGATACCTGGCCGCGCTGGTGTCGCCGACCACAAAAAATGGGTAGAACGGGCTGGGCGTACCGATCAGCGGGCTGGTACATCCAGGCACCGGAGTTCCTGGGGGCAGGGGACTCACACAACCCATATAAGGAGTCATGGGAGTGGTCTGGTAGTCTTGGGAGTCGAATTGGGTATAGCGATATTCGATTTTGGGAGTCAGGTTTTTGGTCAGCTTGTACTTGAAAATGGCTGCCAGTTCGTGGCTTCGGCTGGTTGTCTCCGGATAATTCACCGCGGCGTTCGTGCCAGTCAGCAGAAACTTGTCGGGCCCGGTCGTGATGGTTGGATCGCCCAAGGGCCGACTGTCGACGTTGCCTTTTGCCGCCGACAGCGAGTAGTAGGCGTTGAATGAAGCCCGCTTGCCCAACTTCGCATCCCCACCGACAGCAAAGATGTGCACGTGATCGACAGCGGTGCTTCCCCAATCGTTGTTGGCGCTATCGCACCCTTGTGTCGAGACGCTGCAGTCGAGCGGCGTAGGAGTGGGGCCGCTGCCGGGCACGCGGTATCGCGTCGCCATGGATTTGTAGTAGCGCTCGTAGGAATATTCGGCGAAAAGCGAAACCGCGTTAGTCAACATGAAGTCGGCATCAAATCCGCTGTCATAAGAAAGATCTTTGAGTACGCCGTACAGAAAGTAAGGATTGGCCGTCCCCGACACGAAGTTCAATGGCGTTGGACTATTGACTCCGCCCCGGCGATTGTAGTTGTCCTGCGAGGTCCCGCCGAAAGCGGACAAACTCAACCGGTCGGTGAGGTCGTAATTGATCTCCAGCTCGCCCCGGTTGCGCGTTCTGGCCGCCTCGTCAAATCGGCGGCTGAAGATCTGATCGCCAGGAATACCGCCACTGGTCTCCAGGGTTGTGTCATCCAGGTAGGACTCAGGGTTGCGGGCGGAAAAACGGTAGGAGGCGCGGAACGAAAGATTCTTACGCAGGGTCGAGTCAACTGCGGCAACGAATCCATTCTCGGTCGAATGCTCCACATCGCGATGTGAGCGGTCCATGATCTCGCCTTCATAACCCACCTTTAACGAACTCTTCTTGGCGAAATACCAATTGCCGGTCACTTCAACGTTCTTCTTGTTGTATCCGAAAGGTGTGTTCTCTTCGGGGTTGGCCAGGTCCGCGGCTGCGATATCGCCCTGCACTGGGGTGAAACTGAAGACACGGGTATTGTTGTCGTAGTCGTATTGACGGTAGCCTGCCTTGATCTCAAAGTTTTTTCCCAGCTTCTCAATCAGCGTGTAATTCATGGCTAGGGTCCGTTTTTGCCCGTCCAGACTCGCAGCCGGCAAGGGATCGGTCTGGGCCTCGAGTAGCGCGTTCGAGGTGTAAGGGACAAAGGAATCATTCTGCCGCAGCCATCCGGCGTTGATGCTGGCCAGCAGGTAGAGGCCCTTGGCCAAGCGAAAAGAACCCGCGAAATTCAAGTAGTTGGCGTGATTGTCCGGATAGAGATCAACCCGCCCTGTGGCTGGCCCCTGGGTTGCATTCGTGCAAATGAGCGGCGTCAACGCCGCTACGCAATCCGTGGTGCGGAATGGATTGTCAAAAATAACAACCCCGGTGTGGTTCTGGAAAAATGAACCGAGATACCCGAATTGAATTCCCCACTTCTCTCGGGCAAGTTCTGTCCTGAGCATCACCGTGTTGGTGAAATAATCGATCGGCTCCGGCACTTCCGCTCCGTAGCCGCCGGTTAACGACGCGCTCGGGCTGGAGTTGAAAATCAAACCCAATGGCCGTGAGCCGGACTCGTGCTCGCGCGAGAAAGAAGCCAACACATTCCAGTCCGGATTAATGTCATAGGACAAGAGTCCGGTTCCGGCACGGCGTTCAATGCCCGGAACGATGAAATTCATGCTGGGCACCAGTTGCGTCTGGATGGTGCTAGGCAGCGTCGTAGGTGCATTGGCAGCAAGATCCTGCAGAGTGTTGCGGGTGAGCAGCGGAATGGTTAGCACTCCCCGCCCGGTCTGCGCATAAAGGGTGCGCGTGGTATTAGAGAAGAGATGCGGAATTTCATCGTAGCGGATCTGAATCTTAAACCGGTTCCATTGACCGAAAGTTGCCAGATAGCTCTGATCGCGATAGATCGATTTGTCCGACTGGATGTCGACAAAATATTTTGAGCCAGCCAAATCCCCCATGTTCAGGCGGAAACGGCGGATAAAAAAACCGTCGCGTAAATCGCGATATTCGTTGTAGTTTGAGGTCTTAAGTACCGGCTGGAAGGGTAAATCGGGACGGCCGTAGACGTCACCCCAGCTGGTGCGACCGCCGGCTTCGACCACTCCATGCTCGGCGGGTTGGTCCTGCCCCAGTAATACCGCCGGAACCAACAGGAGCATAAGCAGTATAAATGTGATGTCTTTTGCTGCCGTTGAACTTTTCATTGCTCTCTCCTGACTAGCGCATGAAGAAATTCCCTGACGGATGGTTGGATCCATGGATCAGGGAATGGCAATTCGTACATCCCCGATTGAAGTTCTTGATAGAGCTGAGCGGTTGCGCCTGGGTGGGGTGGCGGCTGGCGTCATGACAGGAGTCGCAGACCCGCGGCATGCGCACCTTCAGCAACTCCGGGTTGCTGCTGCCGTGGGGCTCGTGACAGTTTGCACAGTTTTCCATGACCGGCGGATGCTCCCACAAAAACGGACCCCGGCGTTCGGCATGGCAGCTATAACAGTTCTCGTTGATCGTGCTCTGAATGAGCTGGCTTGGGTTCGGGCTGCCATGCGGATTGTGACAGCTGGTGCAGGTAACTTTGCCCTCGCGGTACGGCATATGCGAGGAGCGCTGCAATTGCGCCCGCCGCATTTGGTGGCACTGCAGGCACAGCTCCGGCTGCGGTTTCCTGGTGCCTACATGCTCGGTGAGCGGTGCGCTGTATCGCGATTCCGAACCGAGTGCCTCGTAACGCTGCGCTTGTGTGCCGTAGTGAACATCGTGGCAATCCACGCAGGCCATGGCTCGCGACTCGTGCGGGCTCCCTCTCCAGAACATCTGGTTACCCTTCGAGTGGCAGGACAAGCAAGCCGAGTTCTTCTCCTCGACCGTGTTTGGGGAATCCTTGGTGAAGCGGACTGGGATCGTATCCTTTCCGCCGCCCGCGTCTACGTGACCTTTCCCCGGCCCGTGACAGGATTCGCAGCCGTGAGCGTCCAAAGCCGATTTTGGATGCGCCATTGCATTGCCCATGATCGTGTGGACAAAGCTCTTCTGTTGCTCGGCATGGCAGGTCGCGCAAACCTCTGAACCAACATAGTCGCCGTCCGGCTTGGCTGCAGATTGGGCAGGGGGAGAGGGTTTTGCCGCAGTCTGCTTCTTGTTCTCATCCGCGGCGCTCGGGCTCTGGGCCAAGGCGATGCCAACGACGCCGAAGGTCATGACAAGTAACATCGTAAACCGCAGTTTGGCGCTCATCGTTCTCCTTCCGCGGACACCGGCCGGGCCGCTGCCGTGCCCGACCTTGAACGTGCTGGCAGTAGCATGCATTTCCCTTCTCGACACCGGTGCTTCGTCATGAATATGCAACTAACGGAGCTTTGTAGCTCGATGACTTCACTTGCCTGGTTTCTTAATGAACGGCGCGGCTCGTCCCCCACGCGCACCTGCCCGGACTGTCATAGGCCAGCGCTTTCATGGTGGTGCCGGTCCTTAGGAGTTACGGTGCTTGTGGTTGCAAGTTCGGGTTCAGCGGTAGCATGGATGTGTCCTTAGAAAAGTGGCTCATGTTAAAGCAATCCGTCACGCTGTGACTGTTCAAAATTGCACATTCCACGTAATAAAACACAGGCAGCGTCACGAGCATCCTCAGGTGCGGCTGTCAGCACGCGGTGCTGCGTACCGGATGGAACTCTCGAAGTAGACCAGCTATCTGCCTGCGGAAGACAGAGGACGAGGTCCGCAAGTTCTGACCGCGGACCACATCGTGGTTGATCGCTCATGGCGAGGGCCGGCCCCGACCGCCCGGTCGTGGGTCGAGGCGGCCTAGCGACTCCCGCTTCATCAATGTAGTTAGCTCGCGAGACGGTGGTGCACTCTCATGTTGTCCCAAAGTCCCAAACGTGTGGCGAGCATTTCATTTCCGAGAACTCTGACGTGTTGAGAGTTGTTCTTTGAACTTGGTGACGTAGCAGGCGCAGTCAGACGGCTTTAGCAGGTGAGACCCGAAGTGGAAGCAGGTGCTGGACTGCGGCGTTGTAAGTGTTCACAAGCGCCTCCTGGGTATTGATTGGGGGGTATGTTAGGCGGAGGTGTCGTGAGCGGCCAAAGGGGCAACTTTCTTGCCAATGCGTATGACGCGCTCAGCGATGGCGATTGGACAGTTTAGCGCGACTGCGGAACCCGCCAGTTAACGATCACGTTGATTTCGCCGCCACGAGTTGCGCCCGTGGCACGAAATCCAAGGAAGTGTTTTCCGTCGGGCATCATTCCGCCACCGGTAATGTTGGTGGGAATTTCGAAGAGCTCTTGCGGCGGGACGGGCTTGAAGTTGTTGGGGTCCTTGACCGGCATGGCATACACCTTGTTGCCGCTGACAAAGAAAAGCTCATGTCCATCGGCGCTCCAAGTTGCTTGGCAGCCGCCAGCGGTGGTCAATTGCCACTGCGGGCGTCCTGCGGGGAAGGCGGCGACCGCCAGGTTAGTTACGCCGTTCTCATCGAAGCAGTAGGGCAGCCATTTTCCGTTGGGCGAGAGCTTGTTGCCAACCTCGTCGCGCGGCGTCGCAATTACGTCACGCATTTTCGACAACGGGTCCAGTGTCATCCACGTAACATCGTTGCCGGTCTGCGGCCTCTGCACCACGAGGATCACGTCGCCCTGCGGCGTTACATCCACGGGGCTAGTGTAGTCGGTCGTTTCCACAACGCCAAAATCTTCGGCGGCTCCGCTAGTGAAACTGTACTTCTTTAGATGACCGGGGTTGTCGACATAAACGACGGCCTCCAGTCCAGAAGTAAACACGGCCTGTTTATTCAACAACTCCAAAGGCAGCTTGGAGAATGCCTTCGAACCGAAGTCCAGCATCCATGTCGAGCAGATATCGATCCCCGACTGGTCGGATTCGCAAAAGAGGGCTTTACTCGAATCGCGAGCGACGTCAAACGTTCCACTCCATCCCTTCTCGGTCGCGGGAAAACTAACGTCGGCCCTGCCTGACCGGTCCAACAACACTAGTTCGGTGAATCGAACGGGTGAAGTGCGGTAGGCCAGCAAGCCGGAGTTCGATACGCTGAAGCTCGCCAAAGCGCGGCCATGGTAGGTATTGACGTCGTCGGCGATCTTGACCGGCTTGCCCGAGACCTGAAAAGTGCTCAGGCTGAAATCCTGCGCATAAAGGCTTCGGGCCCTGCCGTACAGCAACTTGCCTTCGGCAAACTGCGGGCTGTCATACTCGCCGCTGCTCACCTTTCGAGGCGTGGCCCCGTCCACTGATCCGACCAGGATGTCATAGCTGGCGTGCAGCCTATTCGACGTACTGGTCACCTGCTCGATGTACAGGAAATGCTTCTGGTCGGGGAGAAAGAAGGGCACACGGTCACTGCGTGCTCCCTGCGTGGGTGGCGTCACTGCCCGGGGTGATCCTCCGGAATCGGAAACCACGTAGAGCGGATCGCCGATATTGGGTGTGAATACGATCTGGCCATCGGTGTTCCAGGTTCCTCCCCGGCCATTGGGAGCGTCACACAGCGCCTGCACCGTGCCTTGGTCGAGCGACACGGTCCTGAGCTTTTCGCCGGCGAAGAACCCGATCGCACGTCCATCCGGCGACCAGAACGGGAACAGTGCACCTTCCGTGCCTTTGAGTTGGTCTAGCTTGCCCGTCCTCAGATCGCGCACGAAGATTGCTGAGTGCGCGTCGGCAGCGACAAATGCCAGCTTACTTCCATCAGCCGAAAGCTGGATGGCGGCGTTTAGCGCATCGACGACATCGTGCTTATCGCTGTCCGACTGGAGTTCCCACTGCTCGGCGGGAGTGCGCGTCAGCAACTTGACCGCAAGCACGATAGTCGCAATCAGCAGCAGCGCGGCAACGCCCCCGTAGACCAACACCTGTTTTGCCGGTCGCGGCGTGGAGGCGAGGGCTGCTTCCGGCGCCGCGTTGCTGATCCACTTCAGCTCGCGGCTGATGTCACCAGCGCTCTGCCACCTTTGCTCCAGGTCCTTGTTCAGGCAGCCGTCAATCACATGCGCCAATGCGGGAGTAACGTTGGCGCGCAATGTCGAAATCGGCTCCGGGTCCTTTTCCAGGATCGCCGACGCCACCGTCAGTTGCGATTTGCCTTCAAACGCGCGCTTGCCGGTCACCATCTCGTAGAGCACCGCCCCGAGGGCGAAGATGTCGCTGCGCTCATCCGCTTCCCGGCCTTCGATCTGCTCCGGAGACATGTACTGCATCGTCCCGACGATGGTGCCGTGTGAGGTGAGCGGCGAAAGCTGGGGGCTGGGCGAACTCATGGTCAAGGCTGCGGAAACCAGCGGCGCCGAACCACTGGCCGCCACCAAGGTGTTCAGTGGCTTGGCCAATCCAAAGTCCAGCAGCTTCGCGCCTGCCTTGGTCAGCATCACGTTGCCGGGCTTCAGATCGCGATGCACGATGCCGGCACGGTGTGCCTTGTCCAGGGCGTCGGCGATTTCGCAGCCAACCTTCACCACCTGGTCGAGCGGTAACGGCCCTTTGCGCATGCGCTGGGCCAGCGTCTCGCCCTCCAGGTGCTCCATCACCAGGAAGTCGACGCCATCCTGCGATCCGACGTCGTGCAGCGTGCAGATATTCGGATGGTTCAGCGACGAGATCGCCTTTGCCTCGCGCTCGAACCGTTGCTTCAGTTCAGGATTGTCGGACAGGTGCGAAGTAAGCACCTTGATGGCGACGGTTCGGTCGAGCCGAGTATCCCGTGCGCGATACACTTCACCCATGCCTCCAGCACCCAGCGGAGACTGGATTTCGTAAGGGCCGAGTTTCGTGCCAGGAGTAAGAGCCATCCGTGCGCGCAATTATAGCGTGTGCAGTACGTTGCACGCGGATGCGACGACTATGGGCGAGTGGTCGGCAAGCCTTACCTTGCCGGATTAGGTAAGGGTAGTCCGTGATCCGGGCACAATGCGACTAAACGCTCGGTTATTCCAATTGGCAGTGAAACATAACAGGTTGAGTCGTTCGTGCCCCGTCTCGGTGAACCTTCACATCCGATTTGTAATTACGGCGCGCTATCGTCAAGTGTTTACTCGTCCGGAGATATTTGCCGTACGTGGGGGGCAATGCTTAAATCGCTAGTCATCTACGGTGTTAACCGGCGCCAGTACTGGAGCCGAAGTTCATGGCGTTAGATGGGTCAGGAGCACGATGTCGGCTTCGCCCTTGCCCACTGCCGCGTAGATAGATTTACCATCCGACGACCACGAGACTCGCCGCGCAATGAACGTGGCTTGGTGACCGAAATCGGTCACCGGTCTCAGACTGCCGTTGTCAGTTGCCACCGTCCACATGTTCGTGGTCGCTCCGTCTGTCAGCAGCACCACGAGGAACTTTCCATCCGGAGAGAGTACCGGTTGCATGAGCAGAGACGACGACAGGCGCGAGCCCGCGAGCCGGGTCAACACTTTGTTTGGACCGTTATCAGGCTTGGCCACGTGGATTTCCATATCCGAAAAACCGTTCACACCCGCCAGGGTTACGACGTAGTAGAGCGTTCCGTCTGCCGCGACGGCCGGTCCGCGGCCATCCGGCTGCACTGACCTGAGGTCGGTCCCATCCGGACGAACCTTATCGATGCGGAAACCCTTCGCTGTCGGGGGTGACACGTAAAGCCACTTTCCGTCTGGCGACCAGCACGCCCATCCTCCGCCATCCGAGACTTTATGCGCATAACTGCCATCGCCGTTGACTACCCACTGGTCTACATTCCATGCCGAGCTGCCACGATTGACGTACGCAATGTGCTGCCCGTCAGGCGACCAAACCGGAACTCCCAAAGCGATGCGCGGATCTTGCTCGAACGTGAGCTGCCGGGTTTTCCCTGTTTTTGGCTGCAAGATCCAGAGATTTCCGTGGCCCCCACCATCACTGAGATAGACAATCTCGCGATCATCCGGCGCAACCGAAGGTGTTTGTACGGCTCCGGTCTGATGCGTGACCTGGACACCGCGCCGCACATTGTCCTGCGGCGTTCCGTCCACGGGATACTTCCAGATGTCGAACTGCACCCGATCGCGGCTGGCGACCACACTGCCCTCGCGGTCCACATCCGGCGATACGTAAGATGTTTCGCCAAACGTGAGTTGCCGCGGAGTGTTGTTTCTTAGGCGAGCTAGCCACAGGTTCATGATTCGCATGTACAGGACGGTATCGCCGCGCGAAGAGCTGAAAATCACGCCCGAGCTGTCCGGTAACCAGGAAAAACCCGCCTCCGGATTTCCGTCCTGAGTGATGCGATGCGGCTCGCCCCCGCTGATCGGCACATAGAAAACGTCATAGTCAAACGTTCGGCCGCTCTGGTACCCCAGCATGCGGTCGTCAGGAGACCAGCGCAAATTGGAATAAATGTACTCGCCAGGAAGTCGGGTGATCAGGTGAGCATTCGACCCATCCTCATCTGCGACTGTCAACTCAATTTGTCCTTGATTCTCTCGCAAGTACGCGATCTGCTTGTCGTGATGGCTCAGATCAGCAGGAATCAGGCTGCTGACAATCGGGCGCGCGGTGCCGCCCAGCGCGGGAATCTCCCAGACTTGACCCTGTCCATTGGCTCCCGGAGATGGCGAGAAATAAATCAGGGAACTGGAATCGGCCGACCAGCGTGGCGACAGATGGTCGGCATCATCATGCGTGACCTGCAGCGGCGCTCCCGCGGAGAGCAGCCGTACCCAAACTTGCCGACGGCCTCCAAGGTCGGCCGTGAACGCCACCGATTTGCCGTCGGGCGAAAGCGCTGGAAATTCCTCCATACCCACGAAGTCGGTCAGTCTTCTCACTCCAACGGGCACGCGATTCTCCGTGCGCACTATAATTCGAGGCGCGACAAATCCTGCCGCTGCTGCCAGCACAACAGCAACTGCGACCATAAGCCGCGACAACTTTCGGCTAACTTTGCCCACCGATATAGGAACGGCAGGACTGCTTTCATCACGCGAAAGCATTTCCAGGTTGAATGCCAAGTCGCGAGCCGACTGAAACCTGTCGCCAGGGTCTTTTTCAAGGCACCGGTGGACAACGCGCCCCAACGCCGACGGCAGATTGTGAACACTGGTAGACAGCTGCGCTGGTTCCTCTTTGAGGACAGCGCTCATAGTGTCGGCAGCTGTTGCTCCGTGGAAGGCCCGTTTTCCCGAAATCATCTCGTAGCAAATCGCGCCCAAGGAGAAAATGTCGGAGCGAGCATCCGCAGTGAGCCCGCGCACCTGCTCCGGGGACATGTATCCCACCGTTCCGAGCACCATGCCCACCTGAGTGGAATTGAAGCCGGCAACTGTGCTTTCACGTCCCTCCGGATCCGGGCGGGTTAGCTTCGCCAATCCGAAGTCGAGTATTTTCACGAAGCCGTCGCGCGT
>Ga0182019_10001965_pt1 | contig 10511 bp, 6 predicted proteins | sample 812E2MmetaG_FD_120483 | JGI IMG/M metagenome (GOLD analysis project Ga0182019, IMG submission 120483) | Permafrost microbial communities from Stordalen Mire, Sweden - 812E2M metaG | ecosystem: Environmental > Terrestrial > Soil > Wetlands > Permafrost | place: Sweden: Stordalen | collected... | reverse complement strand
GGTGGCTACGTTCACTTCGACATTGCTGGTGATCGAGGTTTGAAAGCCAGTCAGGGTTACGGTCACGGAATAGCTGCCGATGGGAAGTTCGGGCACTGAATAGCTGCCGTCCGCGCTGGTAACGGTCGTGCGCTCTTGCCCGGTGGCCATGTTGCGCACTTTGACCGATGCTCCGGCCACGTAGGCTCCGGAAGGATCGCTTACAGAGCCGAGGATCGTTCCACGAAACGTTTGGCCGACGAGCATGGCCGTCGAAAGCAGAACAAACACCACCAATAAGCGCAGTTTCATTAACGGTTCTCCTTAGTCGCGGGGGCTGGAACAGACCCACGTTCCGCGAGCAGCAAATACAGTTCCACTTGAGATTCGCGGAATTATAAACGAGTGCGGGCGAAAGATCAGTGTCGAACTGCATGGAAAGAATAGATGGAAGGAATCGGCGCGGAAATCTGCCTCGCTCGGACATGCCCCAGGAGCAATCGTGCGACCACAAGAAAAATGGAGGGTGACTGCTCGGAACAATCGCTGGAAGTCTTCCAGCAGTCTATGGAATCACAGATTGCGTCCTACGGATTCTAGAAGCTAAAGGCCACGCCGCCACGCACCGAACGCGCCGATTGCACCAGATAAAGAGTGCGTCCGTCCCGACCGATCACGGGCACATAGCCCTGCGCCAGAAGATTTCGCAGGTCCATCAAAATTTCCATGTGTCCCGCAAGGAAGCTCGCCGGAATCGGTTGGCGTATGAAGAGGTTCAAGTACGGATCGGACTGTCCCGCCGAACTATTGAACATATCAACCGGCGTCAAGGTGCGGCCGCCGGTGTAACGATACGAGGCGATCCAGCGCGTCTTTGCCTTGGGCAGAGTCCCGCTGAACTTCGCGGCCACGGCTTGACGACGCTCCGTGCGTATTGACTCCCGTGCGTCCTGCAGTTGGACGTCGGGGCGCGACAGGTCGAGCACGCCTCCGTAGGCATAATCCAAGGTTGCGGTCAGATCGGAGTACAGTTTCCGCTGTAATACTACCCGCATCCCGCGCGCCGCAAAATCGTTGCCCTGATAGCTGAAAGTTCCCGAGTACAGATCGGGCAGCACGTCACCGGATTCGGATATTTCGCCCGGCATCATTTCGCCAACGCCGGTCAACACCGGATCGATGATGCTGTCCGAGTAGAACGCCACCTGCAGATTGGTCTTGCCAATGCGCTGCGAGGCCGACACTTCCTGGTGATGCGCCCGCTCGACCGCCGGCAAGAATCCGGTGATGCTCATACGCGGCGCGGTTTCACTCAGGTCTGTCGAAGCTGAATCAAACCGACCGTCGCCCATGCGATCTTCGAGTCCCATATTCGGGACTGAACTCGCGTATTGATATTCCAGCACGGTATTGGGGGTGAGGTGCAGATCGGCCGACCCGAAGGGCTTGAAGGCGTGTACACGCCCCATAAACTGGATGGTCTGCAGTTCACTGCCGAGCTTCATCTCCAGCCTGTTGCCGAGGACGATCCGATCGGAACTGGTCACCGACAGCGCCTGCAGCGTGGCGCTGGGCATCGTGTTCAGGTCAGGCGAACGCAGCCTCAGTGCCGTGATTGCCACCGAAGGTTCAAAAACACCGTTGAACCGGTTGGTGTAGGTCGTTCGCAGTACTGCCGCCGGGATGCCCTGCCCGTCGGTCCCGTATCCGAGGTTGCCATTCAGACTTACGGTGCCGCTGGATAACAGGGAATGCTCCATGGCAAATCCAGCACTCATATCCGAACTGCCGAAGCCCTGCCCAGGCGATCCGGCCAGGAAGGTCAAGCTGCCTTTCAAGTTGCGATCGCCGGCCGACTCGCCGCTCTGCGCGACCACGGCGGTGCCATCTTCAAGAATGCGCAGGATGGGACGGTTGGCAACCGAGCGCAGGGTCCATTTCCAATCGTCATCCTCTACCGGGCCATGCAGCGGAACCAGTTGGATGGCCTCGAACAGCGTGGTCAAGGTGACATTCACCATCAACTTCGTGCCGGCACGCACGCCGATTTTCTCGCGCAGGGTCGGCAGGAACGCGGGTGCGCTTACCTTGACGCTATAAGTTCCGGGCAGCAGACTGGCCACGGAGTAGAAGCCACGATCGTCGGTGAAGACCTTCAGCGCATGCGCGGCCGAACCGAGTATTTCCACCGCCGCACCCATTTGCGGCGCGCCGCTCGCATCGCGAACATATCCAGAGATCGCACCCGAGATCGCGCCAGAGACAGTTCCGCACCATGCCGGAAGAGCTGCGCTCACGACGACACTCACGATGATTATGACGAACCCGAGCTTTCGAAACATCTCGCCCACCACCTCTGGGGGCCAGGCAGCAGCTTACTCCACGGCAAAGGTCGCCGTTGGATCCAGCGTCTGCTTGGAAAGGTTGTCGTTCACTTTGATCTCGATCTTGTACAGGCCCGGCTGCAGGTTGGCTGCGGAAAGGGTCTTCTGCAACGTGACCTGATCGCCTACATTGCCCATCATATCTGTCGACTCCACGGTATGGATGACGGCCTTGTTGTTGGCGTCGGTCACATTGTATTCGATGGTGGCCGAAGGCTTGTGCGTTTTCTCGTCGACACTGAGATTGTAAACCTGCATCCAGAAATTCATCTTCTGATTACGTTTGAACAGGATCGGCTTGCCGTCGGAAGGAGCCACGCGCGGCCGTACTTTTGTCGTCCCGATCACGAAATTACCCGTGCCTACGTTCTTGGTTGCCACCGGCTCCATCTGGTCGGCAATGATGAGCGTTGAACTGCTCAACTTATCCTCGCTGAAGTCCGGGATCGTGATGGCATGGCTCCAACTCCCGGTGCGATCTCCGTTTACGTCTTTAACCGCGATGTCCAGACGGTAGCGATTCTGGCTGATGCGCAACGGCAGCGCCTTCCAGTACACGGAAGAGTTTTCGGCGGTCTTGGGCAGCAGTTCCACCGGCACATCGACCTGCACCGTGTCTTCAAAGGTCTGTACGACTTTGCCCGTGAGCGTGGTCACGCGCCCGAAGATATTGACCGTACCCCGCTCCACGCCGTCCTTGTTCTGGAACGTCACGTCGCGGTTCTTGATCTGAATCGTGACCGGAACCAGTACCGTGTCGCTAGTCACTTTCACGAAATCCGCTCGCACGTCAAACGGCATCAGGTTGACGCTGATCTTGTGGCTGACCACTTCCAACAGGTCCTTGAACTTCACCGCCGGCGCCGCCTGCAGTTTGGCGAACTGTTCCAGGCGGTCGAATTGCTTGGTCTGCAAATCCTTATTAAACGGCGATTGGCCCAACTGCTCGATACCGCCGTTGGTAAAGCGGCTCGCCTTGCTCGCCATGCCCATTTGCTCGTACAGGGTCAGGCCGGCATTTGGGGTGTATTTCAGTGCGTCCTTTTCCGACCGGTCCATGGTCATGTGATAGTCGCCGCACATGCATGTATCGACGAACTCGATGATCACTTCCTGCCCAATCCCTTCCAGGTAGCGATAGCGCCAGGTTTCAAACGGGAAAGTGGAAGTTTCGCCGCCGCCTTCTTCCTGTGGACGTTCGTAACTACCGCCGGAGGGATGGGAGTCGATCTCATCCGCTGGCCCAAACACGATGTAAATCCGGCCGCGATCGGCCTTCCAACCGGGGATGCCGGCGGCGAAGTGCTCGTTGGCATACGCGATACGCCGGTAGTGCTCTTCTTTAAATTCGTTCTCTTCGGTGTCGGGCGTGGGGTCGCGGCGTTGCCAGAAGGCTTCGATGAACTGGTCGCGCTCTTCGTCGTTCGAGAGCTGCATGAAAGCTTTTTGCTCTTCGTCAGTGATGATCCAGCGCACGTCTTCGTCCAGCCACTTCCGGTAAGTCTTGCTCAACTCAATTTTGAGCGCCTTGGCGTTGGCCTTCCTCTGTTTTTCCGGGACGGGGCGCTTGAGCGGATCGGTCTGGCTTGCCTCGGAGCCCTTCGCGTCCTTGTCCTGCGCCAGGGAAGCAGCGGGGAAACCCAGGGCAATTACGCCCGCCAGCACACTAGCCGAACAACGATTTCGAAAACCTGCGGAGAACATAGAACGGCCCACCTCACGAAAGACGTCAGTTGCCTAATTCTATGTTCATTGGATACAACAAGGCAAGAAGAAGTGGCCTGTCGACAAAAGATTTCCTGCGGGTGATCCCCCCTTCTAAGGCCCTTAAGAATCCGTGTCTTGCGGGCGGCAACTGGTCGGTCAACGATCGCTTCACAGGCCCGCCTCCCGGACACCCGGCACGCTATAATGAATCGCGTTGTACGTCTCCCGTTTGTAACCCAGCAGCGGCGACCTCGAGAGAGACCTGGTTTGCGGGAATTTGGGAACTTTGTAACTCGCATGAACGTAGCTATTCATGCGCAATCACGGTGCGCGTGTGCCGTTCTATAGCCAGAACCGGAAGGACAGCCGGAGCTATAGAACCATCTGCTGACGGCTGGCATGGGAGGATGGTCTCGAAGACGGAGTCATGAAGACCTGGAAGAAAGTACTGATCGGGGTGGGCGCGGGCCTGTTGCTCGGCATCATCGTCGCCGTCACTGTTTACCAGAGCCGCAAGAATATGGTGACGGTCCAGACCGGGAAAGCGCTGAAGCAGAACCTGGCCTCGGTGGTCAGTGCGTCGGGTGAAATCAAGCCCAAGACCTACGTAAACATCGGAGCCAATGCTTTCGGCAAGATCATCAAACTGCACGTTAAGGAGGGTGACCGCGTGAAGAAGGGGCAGTTACTGGCGCAGCTCGAGAACGTGCAGTCCTCGGCCGACGTCAACGCCACTCGCGCATCCGTGCAAGCGGCTCAGACCGATGCCGTCGCCTCCGATGCCGGACTGAAGACCTCGCTCGCCGACCTCAACCGCGCCAAGTCCGACGCCGCCCACGCCAAGCTCGACTGGGACCGCGCCCAGGGCCTGTACAGCGCTGCCCTTATCGCCAAGCAGGATTACGACGTCAAGAAAGCGGCATGGGAGTCGGCCGATGCCGGACTAGCTCAAGCCGAGGCTCGCGTGGCCCAGGCCAAAGCACAGAAAGACTCGATGGACAAGCACATCACGCAGAATCAGGCGAACTTGACTCGGGTTTCCGATGTGCTCCAAAAGACCACTTACGCGGCGCCCTTCGACGGCGTAATCACCAACCTTCCTGTGCGTGAAGGCGAGACGGTCGTTATCGGAATCCAGAATTCTCCCGGTAGCACGCTAATGACGCTTGCCGACATGTCCGTAATCACGTCTGAGGTCAAGGTGGACGAGACCGACATCGTCAACGTGCATCTCGGCCAGACCGCCGACGTGACCATCGACGCCATCCCCCACAAGGTCTTCCACGGCATCGTGAGCGAAATCGGGAACAACGCCATCGTGCGCTCGACCGGGGTCGCGACCTCGCAGGCCGCCTCGACCAGCGAAGAGGCCAAGGACTTCAAAGTCGTCGTGACGCTCAACGATCCGCCAGCGGACCTGCGCCCCGGCCTTTCCTCGACAGCCAAGATCACGACGGCAACCCGTAGCAGCGCTCTGAGCATTCCCATCCAGGCGCTCACCGTCCGCACTCAGGCCGATCTCGTGCCCAAAGACAAGGGTGGGGGCAAAGGCTCGGTCCAAGCCTCCAACGCTCCGGTGGAAGCATCGAAGCAGAAAGAAGAAATCCAGGGCGTGTTCGTGATCCGCAATAAGAAAGCTGAATTCGTTCCGGTGGATACCGGCATCAGTGGCACCACGGATATCGAGGTCACCCGGGGTTTGCAGGAGGGTGACGAAGTGATCACCGGCAGCTACAAGGTTTTACGTACCGTGAAGCCGGGAACGAGTGTCAAAATAGATAACTCGGCCCCGAAAAAAGAAGATGAAAGCAGTTAGTTTCGTATCTTTGAGTTTCGTACCAGGGTATGGGCTTCGTATCAGGTTATCGCTTTTGCGATACCGCAAGTTCGTCAAAAGAAAACGCCCCCTTAGGGGCTGCGCTTCTAACCTCTGATCGGTTAGAACGTCCAAGATAGAACGGCCATAGGAGCGTGCGTGACCGAGCCCGATCCGCATAAGGAGAACAAGATGGCGACTGCCGAGGTACTTCCAATCGATAAGCCTGCGAATTGGACTGCGCCCAATTCCTACATGATCTCGACCGAGGATTTATGGAAAACCTACGACATGGGCTCGGAACAGGTGCACGCGCTACGCGGCATCAACCTGCGTATCCAGCGCAACGAATACGTCGCCATCATGGGTCCGTCCGGCTCCGGCAAATCCACGCTGATGAACCTGATCGGCTGCCTCGACTCACCTTCCAAAGGTCAGTACTGGCTCAACGGACAACTGGTGAGCGAACTCGACGACGACGAACTGGCCCGTATCCGTAATAAGGAAATCGGCTTCGTCTTCCAGACTTTCAATCTGCTGGCCCGTGCCACTTCGCTGCACAACGTGGAGCTACCGCTGATCTATGCCGGAGTTCCCGCCGAACAGCGTGCCGAGCGCGCCAAGGCTGTACTGACGTCGGTCGGCATGGGAGACCGCATGAACCACAAGCCGAACGAACTCTCCGGCGGACAGCGCCAGCGCGTGGCCGTCGCCCGCGCTCTGGTCAATAAACCCGCCATCATCCTCGCCGACGAACCAACCGGCAACCTCGACTCCCAGACCGGGAACGAGATCATGGCCCTGTTCGATCGTCTGCACGCCGAAGGCAACACCATCGTCCTGGTCACCCACGAACACGATATCGCGGAGTACGCCCACCGCATCATCTACATAAAGGACGGCGTGGTCGCCAAGGACGAAGTGAAGCGATAAGACAATCCAGACCCGAGCCTGCAAGGGGCTTGCCCCGTCTCCGATTGTGGGAAACTCCGATTCCATCTGGCTTTTGGAAGAGCACGACTTCAGTCGTGCCTTAGATCGTCGCAAGGGTGAGTGCGCTTAGGCACGCGGGGTGAGCTTTCTTGCGCCGCCCATTTCGGAACCTCTACGAGATGTGACTATTGCTGCTGCGTATTCACACTGCTGGTCTTCTCGACCGCGGCCGCTGGAAGAATCCCCGCCGTACCCGCCACAAAAAATTTGTGGTCGTAGAGGTTGCGATACATGCGTCCGGCAATCTCCGCCGCTTTCGGTCCGAACGTAGGGCGTCCGCCTTGCAGGAAGACTACCGTCACAATGCGTCCGACGTCAGTGTTGGCATAAGAGGCGAACCATCCGAAGCGCGTACCGGCGCGCGAACAGGTTCCAGTCTTACCTAGGATCGACTCCTCGTTAAAGTTCAAACGCAGGCTGCGTGCGGTTCCGTAGGCAACTGCTCCGGCCATGCCATCGGAGAGTTCTGGAATGACCGGCTCGATGTCGAGATGGCGCTTGACGCGGGGCTGGAAGTTGGCCACTTCGTCAGGACCGCTCGGATGTTGCAGATAATAGAGCGTGCCACCGTTCGAGATCGCCGTCACCAGCGCGCCCAGTTGCAGCGGAGTCATCGAGATGCCCTCGCCAAACGAGCACATCTTGCCAACTCCTCCCAGTTTAGAAGAGATTTCTACTTCCGGATAAGTGCCCAATTGCTCGCCCGGAATGTGATAGCCAGCCAGTTCGCCAAGTCCGAACTGGTGCGCGTAGTACTGCACCTTCTCGAAACCCAGCTTGCGCCCGACCGCTTCAAAGTAGGCGTTGTTCGAGTGCGCCAGCGCCGTCGTCAGATTCATGCGGCTGCGGCGCCCGAGCGAAACTTCGGTTTCTTTGTCAATCACACCTTCGCTCAATGCCGCTAGAGCGACAGAAAGTTTGATGGTCGAGCACGGCTGCGCGCCGCTTGAAAGTGCGAGCTTCTGGTTCACCATGGCAAGCAGGCGTCCGCTCGTCGGCTCGATCGCGACCACGGTCCCGTTCATGTTGCCCAGAGCATCGATCGCCGCCTGCCGAACCACGGGGTCTTCACCCGCGGTTACATCACCCTCGGTGAGGGCGGATGCGAACGAACTGGTGTGAAAACGCTCGTAATAACGACGGCGGCGATGGGTACCCGAATAACGCGTCGCGGCATACTGCGAATGCGGGGCGCGGCTCCGCGCCAGGGTTCGCATGCGCTTCTTCGCGCGCTGATTTTCCGTAACCCCGCGAGCCTTGGAGTGCGGTGGGAAGGCGCGTGGGTTCACGCTGGCCGCGATGCCGCTCACTTGCAGCAACATTGCCAACCCTAAGAAAAATGCGAAACGAAGAAACCAGGCCCTGAACTTCACTTTCACCATCCCCGGTGGTACTCGGCCAATCTGCTGCTCAGTCCATCTGTCGGCCTAGTTAATTGGATGCAAGAGCTTGGCCAAATCCCCACACCGAAGGCTCATACCCCGCAACTGTCCGATAGTAGGCGATTTACGCGCTTCGGCGCAATGGCAAAGTGCTAAACTGCCAACCGCCGAATCTGCTCGATAACTAGTTGAATAAATTGCATTTAATGTGATTTCGTGGCGCGGACATATACCTTGGTAACCCCTGTGGTTTGTTACCTTGAGACGTACTCCGAATTTGCACCAGTTTGCACATCCGGGCTGTTGCTGGAAGCCCCAGCACAAGAGATCCAAGTCACCCCTGCTGACACAGTTGCCCGTTTTTCTGCTATTTTTTGACAGCGTTTTGCCAAAATTCTGTGGAGGTCCGCAGCTTTGCGAACAGCGCTCGTGGTTCTTTCTTCCGCCCTAGCTCTCCTCGTCCCCGTCTTCGCCCACGCGGCCGAACCTAATCTCGAAGCCCGTCGCGCCGAATTCTCTCGTCTGCTCGCCGACGAGTGGGAGTACTCGCTGCGCGCCCAGCCCGAACTTGCTACCCAGGTTGGAGACGATCGCTATAACGACCGGCTGAGCGATTTTTCCGGTAAGGCAATCGCCGACAATCTCGAACACAACCGCCGATCGCTGGCGCGCTTCGAGGCCATTGACGTCACCGGGTTTCCGGAGCAGGAAAAACTCAATCACGCGCTGATCGTCCGCAGCCTGGGCGAGTCGCTAGACAGCGCACAATTTAAAAACTGGCAGATGCCCGCGACCCAGTTCGGCGGCATACACCTCGGATACGCTTCGCTGCCCTTCGATTCACCGTTCCGCAATAAGAAGGATTACGAAGACTACCTGTCCCGCCTGCGTCAGATCCCGCGCGTGCTCGATCAGGCCATGGGACACATGCGCGATGGACTACGCGCCCACCGCATGCCGCCGAAGTATCTGCTTGAGAAAGTGTCCAGTCAGGCGCAACAGATTGCCGACGATTCGCTCGACAAAAGCCCATTCACCGACCCGCTGCGCAAGTTCCCCGATTCCATCTCCGAAGCAGATTGCAAAGGACTGCGCGAAGCCATCGAAAGCGCGGTAAGGAACGAAGTCGCTCCCGCCTACTCTAAATTCGCCAAGTTCGTGCGCGACGACTACGCGCCTCACGGCCGCCTCGATCCTGGCGTGTGGGCCCTGCCCGACGGGGAAGCACGCTATCGCTTCGCCGTCCGTCACCAAACCACCACCGACTTGTCCGCCGAACAGATTCACGAGCTCGGCCTGAAAAGCGTGGCCGAAATCGAAACCCAGATGCTGACCATTGCCAAGGCGCAGGGATTCAGCGATCTGAAATCGTTCAACGCTCACATCCGGCAGGATGCAAAACTGCATGCCAAGTCCGGCCAGCACTTGCTCGACCTGTATACGCAATATCGCGACCAGATGTATGGCAAGCTGCCGCAACTATTTGGACGGCTGCCCCAGAACAAGCTGGCCGTCGTGCCGATGGAATCGTTCCGCAGTGCCGACAGTGTCCCCGCCGATTATTCAATAGGCGCCGGAGACGGCTCGCGGCCGGGGCGAATCAACGTCAACGAGTATGCCCCCGAGAAGCGCCTCCTGCTCAACGTCGAAGCCATCGCCTACCACGAAGGCGTCCCCGGCCATCACCTGCAATTTTCCATCGCGCAGGAACTCACCGGGCTGCCGCCGTTCCGCAAGTATGACCTTGATCTGAATGCGTACACCGAAGGCTGGGCTTTCTACTCCGAGCGGCTGGGAAAAGAAGTTGGCTTCTATCAGGATCCGTACAGCGACTACGGCCGCCTGCAGAACGAAATGTGGCGTGCCGTGCGTTGGGTCGTGGATACGGGCGTGCACTTGAAGCACTGGACCCGCCAGCAAATGGTCGACTTCTTCCACGAACATACGGCCATGGACGATCAAAACATCGAGACCGAAGTGGATCGCTACATAGCGTGGCCCGCGCAGGCGCTTTCCTACAAGATGGGACAGATGAAAATTCTCGAGCTGCGCGAACGCGCACAGAAAGAGTTGGGAGCGAAATTCGACCTGCGCTCCTTCCACGACGCGGTGCTCGATCAGGGTCCGCTGCCGCTCGACCTGCTGGAAGCGAAGATCAACGCCTGGATCGCAGCGGGGAAATAAAGAGCGGAGAGCCGGGCGTCCCCGCCCGGCAGGACGGACGAGAGCGCCCGCCGGCTGCCATCTGCC
>Ga0182019_10001963_pt1 | contig 10517 bp, 9 predicted proteins | sample 812E2MmetaG_FD_120483 | JGI IMG/M metagenome (GOLD analysis project Ga0182019, IMG submission 120483) | Permafrost microbial communities from Stordalen Mire, Sweden - 812E2M metaG | ecosystem: Environmental > Terrestrial > Soil > Wetlands > Permafrost | place: Sweden: Stordalen | collected... | reverse complement strand
GTGCCTCCTTTCGGTAATATATAGTTGTTGGCGTACAACTTGAAAGGTTACACCGCCTTTCTTCTTTTTACACTCTTTTTGATTTTACCCCTCGTTTCACTCATTTTCGGCGAGTGTCACTGCCCCTGCCTGCGGCGGGATAGTTCGTCCAACAAACTCCAGCGCGCTACGCTTCTGAAGTTTGGGACTCACTAAAAAATGTGTTTTAATTTTACCGGTAGCAGAGTATAATATCCTAATAGAAAAATCATAAAAGGGGGGGGCAGTAAACAATGGCAGTAAATATGACTTATGAGAGTAAACCATGGTTGAAATCTTACGAAAAGGGAGTTCCGGAAAATGTAAAATATGAAGAACTCACCATGCCGGACTATCTTGAAAAATCAGCGAAAGATTTTCCCGATAATACGGCCATGGTATTTGTCGGATATAAGATGACCTATCGCCAGTTCAAGGATCAGGTGGATAGATTTGCCACCTGCCTCACTGAGTTCGGTATCAAGAAAGGAGATGCCGTTGCGATTCTTCTGCCGAACAGCATCCCCTGCGTCGTGGCTTATTATGCCATCCTGAAGATAGGCGCTATCGTTGTCCTGAATAATCCTCTCTATTCGGATCCCGAACTGGAACATCAATTCACCGATTCCGATTCCAAAGTTCTGATTACCCTTGACGCTCTCGCTAACCGCATGATTGATTTGCGACCTAAAACAAAAATCAAACAGATCGTTTATATGGGCATAGGGGACTTCCTGAATCCGATTAAAAGATTTCTCGGAAAGAAACTGAAGAAATTCCCGTTTGCCGATGTGAAGGCGGCGCCCGACGTCTACCGCTGGATGGATTGCATTAAAAAATATCAGCCTAATCCGCCGAAGGTAAAACTCACCTTTGATGATATCGCCATGTATCAGTATACAGGCGGCACCACCGGTGTTTCCAAAGGAGTTATTCTTACACACGGTAATTTGAGTAAACAAGTACAGCAAATCAGAGCATGGTTCCCGACTTTCCAGAGGGGTCAAGAAACCATGCTGGGAGCTTTGCCGTATTTCCATGTTTTCGGAATGTCCTGTTCCATGAATAATGCCGTTCAGATGGGATGGAATCAGATTCTAATTCCCAAGCCTCAGCCACAACCGCTGCTCGAAGCGATTCGTGAATACAAGCCGACTTTTGCCCCTCTTGTGCCGACAATGTTCATCGGTATGCTGAACCATCCGGATTTGAAGAAAACGGATATGAGTTGCATCAAGGGAGCTTTTTCCGGAAGCGCGCCTCTGCCGGTGGAGGTCATTCAGGAATTCCAGAAACAGACGGGGGCATTTATTTCCGAAGGTTTTGGCATGACGGAGACTTGTCCGGTTACGCATACCAATCCTTTCAACGGGAAACAGAAAGTTGGCAGTATAGGCCTTCCCCTTTCCGATACCTTGTCCCGGATCGTCGATCTTGATGATGGTGTGACGGATATGCCTGTCGGAAAGCCCGGGGAACTGATTATCAAGGGACCGCAGGTGATGAGAGGCTACAAAGGAATGGCTGAAGAAACGACCAACGTTCTTAAAGATGGCTGGATGTATACGGGAGACATTGCTACAATGGATGAAGACGGATATTTTTATATTGTTGACCGCAAAAAAGATATGATTATCTCCGGCGGCTACAACGTTTATCCCCGTGACATCGATGAAGTCTATTACGGCAACCCCAAAGTGGAAGAGTGCTGCTCCATCGGCGTTCCCGATAAGACACGCGGAGAGAATGTGAAGCTCTTTGTCGTTCTCAAGAAAGATCAAACGGCCACGGCGCAGGAAATGATCGAATTTGGCAAGGCTCATCTGGCTGCCTACAAACTGCCGTCGGAAGTTGAATTCCGCACAGAATTACCCAAGACCACCGTGGGTAAAATACTGCGCAAAGAATTGAGGGCGGAAGAATTAAAGAAAAGACAGGCTAAAAAATAATAAACAGTCAAGCGGGGATGCGCATACGCGCATCCCCGTATTTTTTTAAAGAAAGAAGGAGATTATGGAGTACCAAAACATTTTATTTAACGTTGAAGACGAAATCGCGACCATCACATTTAACCGGCCCAAGGTTTTAAACGCCTTGAATTTCGATGTTCTGACGGAACTTCTGGATGCGGTAACCATCTGCGAGAAAGATGAAAAAATAAAAGCACTTATTTTAACCGGCGCGGGGGACAAGGCTTTTGTGGCCGGAGCGGATATCGCGCGGATGCAAAATTCCACGTCATTGGAAATGGTTCCCGTCATGGAATTGGGACATCGCGCGTTTAGACTGATCGAAACCATGCCGAAGCCGTCCATTGCGGCCGTCAATGGTTTTGCGCTGGGCGGCGGAACGGAACTCGCGATGTCCTGTGATATCAGATTTGCATCAGAGAAAGCCGTTTTCGGCCAGCCGGAAATTTTAATCGGCGTTATTCCCGGATGGGGCGGCACACAGCGATTGCCCCGTTTGGTAGGAATGGGAATGGCCAAGGAACTGATTCTGGGCGGCGGGCAGATCAACGCCCAGCGTGCCTATGAAATAGGATTGGTCAATAGAGTTTGTCCTCCGGAGAATCTTTTGGAGGAAGCAAGAAAGTTCGCTATGAAGCTGACGAAGATGCCGCCTTTTGCCATGAAGATGGCCAAGGATGCGATAAATTACGGTTATGATCTGTCGTTGGATAACGCCAACAAGCTGGAAATAGCCTGCATTGTACAGTGTTTCAGCACGCAAGACCAGAAAGAGGGCATGAAGGCGTTTCTGGAAAAAAGAAAACCGACATTCACAGGAAAATAAGCGTTCAAAGTTCTAAGTTAAAGAGTTAAAAGATGTTGCTGCAAAGATAACGTTGAACATTGAACATAGAGCTTTGAACATTTTTTGAAGGAGTTATTATGGATACGGAATTTATTGAGCAGCTGATTATAAAAAACGATAAAAAAATAATTTTTTTGATTATGGACGGGTTGGGCGGTCTGCCGCTGGAATCCGGTGGCAAGACGGAACTGGAATCGGCTGCTACTCCAAATCTTGATCTCATGGCGGCCCAGGGAACTTGCGGCCTGCTCGATCCTGTCGGCTACGGCATTACGCCCGGCAGCGGTCCGGCGCATTTCGCTCTTTTCGGCTATGATCCTATTAAATACAATGTCGGCCGGGGATTGCTTTCCGCGGCAGGGCTGGGATTTCCGATGAAGCCCGGTGATTTGTTTATGCGCGCCAACTTTGCCACACTGGATAAAAACGGCAATGTTTCCGACCGGCGCGCCGGTCGTTTGGCCACGGAAAAAAATGAAGCGCTATGCAAAAAACTCAAAGAATTAATTAAGCTGGAGAAGGCCAAGGAAGTATTTTTCCGCACGGAGAAAGAACACCGCGCCCTGGTAGTTTTACGCGGCGATGATTTTTCAGAGCAGGTGACTGAAACAGATCCTCAGCAAACGGGCAAGCCGCCGATTGCGGCACAGGGTTTGGTTCCGGAAGCAGATACAACAGCGGAAGCCATTCGTGAGCTTTCCGAAAAAGTCATAAAGGCGCTTGCCGCCGAGGAACAGGCCAATTGTTTGTTGCTGCGCGGTTACGCCCAATATAAAATTTTCCCCAGTATGTCCGATCGTTTCGGCTTAAAGCCTCTGGCTATCGCCACCTATCCGATGTACAAAGGCATCACCCAGCTTGTCGGCATGAACGTCGTGGAAGGTTTGTCCACTGTTGAAGAAGAAATCGCGGCGCTCAAAGCCAACTATGATAAATACGATTATTTTTATATTCACATCAAGGCTACGGATTCCCGCGGTGAAGACGGCAATTTTGCCGAAAAAGTCAAGGTCATCGAAAAAATTGATGCGCTGATTCCGGAAATCCGCGCCTTGAAACCCGATGTTTTCGTGGTGACCGGCGATCATTCCACACCAGCCCTGATGTCCGGACACAGCTGGCATCCATTGCCCGTGCTGCTTGCGGCGAAAAACTGCCGCCCCGATACAGCCGTGAATTTCGGCGAAAGAGCCTGTATTACGGGTGGACTGGGCCGTATGCCGATGAAATATCTCATGGGCGTTGCTCTGGCGCACGCCGGCAAACTGGAAAAATACGGCGCGTAAAAAAGATATTGAGATTTCATAAAAAATATTCGTCAAGAGAAAATCAAAACGCCGGTTTAACCGCCGGCGTTTTGATAAGAACGTCAACCGGATGAAAAAATATAAATCTCAGATAAATACCTTGATGCATGATTTGGAAAACAAACCTTCCGGCGAAAACTATCCCCGGCAATTCCCAAGGGTTTTTAACATTTATGTTGTAGAGTTCGCTATAAAATCAGCTTTGTTTGCGGCGGGTGTGGGTGCATGCGTTTGGGCTCCGGAGAAGCTCAATGTGCACACCCAATTCGGATTTGGTTCGGGAATAAGTCTTGTCAATATCATGTGGATTCTCGTTTTCCTGAGCATGGTTCAGAAATTTTTTCCACAAGCGATAACCAGCATTGGCAGCCGCAAGCAATTCAAGGAACTCTTTCACCTGACACCCGTCGAGAAATTTCTTGGGAAAGATCTTGCGAATTTAAGCGATGATGTTTTTAGCACGGCGTTCTTCAGGGGCAGTAAAAATTACGGAGTTTTACTTGAGGAGAAACGCGAGCTGAACAGGGGAGCGTTGCTTGTTCTCCTGGCGTGGGTTATCCTTAACCTGTTTATCGGAACGCTTTATTTCACCGGCATGATCAATCAGAACGTGCTGGTCCTCATCAGCATGTTCTATTTTCTTTCCGATATGATCTGCGTGCTGATCTACTGTCCCTTTCAGCAACTCTTTATGAAAAATCGCTGCTGCGTGACCTGCCGTATTTTCAACTGGGACAGCATCATGTTATGCACACCGTTGTTGTTCATTCCCAGTTGGTTCTCATTGACACTGTGCTCTCTCGCGTTGATTCTGCTTGTCCGCTGGGAAATAGTCTTCAACCGCTATCCCGAGAGATTCAGTGAAAGATTCAATCTGAGCCTGCGTTGCGCCGGATGCAAAGAGAAACTCTGCCGCATGAAAGATACTCCTCCCCCTGGTTAAGAGTAAGGAATAAGTTTCTCCAGTAATTTAGATAGATCCCTCTTTACACTTGAGGTTCATGCCTCCGGAAAGAAACTGGTTGATAATTTTCGCTAAAAGAAAATCCGTGCAACTAATCAATATCTTGTTGTACTAAGAATCCTATATTTTTATGTGGTATTTCTCCCGATAATCCCAACTGATAAGCCAATATGCTGAAAATGGTTTGAAAACGGTTGTTTTTTTTGCTTGAGCCCTCCGGAGCCGTACATTTTTCTTCCAAAGCGCAGACTTTCCATTTTTCAATAAGCTTCATTGCAGTTGCATGATTATAATTGAAAGCAACCATCGCTCCATTAAAGCTGGCTTTATTGATAATTTCTTCATTGGCGTTTAGAAACTTTATAAATTGCGGATGCGCCCAGTCTTTTATTGCTCCCGGTAAAACCACGGGTGAATAAAAACCATGTTTCTTTATTATATTACGAATTCTGTATAGAGGTTGCGTTAGCTTGCATCCGGCGTCGAACCATATTGTTGAGCATTTAAATTCATGTAAAACATCTGATATTATAACAGGCTTCCAGGCAAATCTACCAGCCTCTATCTTTATATTAAAATACCATGGATATTTACTATAATCGAAAATTCTCAAACTGACAGAGGGATAATTGAGTCTGATAATGTCAGTTTCATCCTTTGTTAACCCCAAATCGTATATTACGAGCTGCGAGCTATTTTCGTAATATTGAACGCTTTCTATAAACTGGATCAAAGATTTAAAATGCGTGGAATCTGATGCAGAAACAATAAGCAACTTGCTGTCCGGTTTGATGTTTAAGCTAAACTTTACTTTGTCTATTAGATTGTAAATCGTGAGAACTGGTTTACGAGGGTACTTCTGAAAATCTAATTTTTTTTTATTCATCAATAATGCCCTCTAATTATTTTTTTATAATATTATTTCTTTCTTATTTCAAGAATATTATCACTTAAATTTATCCCCATAACAATGCTAAAAGGCGCTTAACTCTGAATATTTTTTCAATGCGAGAACGTTAAAAAATATTGAAAAATATTTTTGGTTGTGTAAAGGCTTAAGTCAATCAGAGAGTGGCTATGGGCGCTCACCTCGCCCATCGGTTATCATTGAAAGGATTGTGATGAAAATTTTAGTGACGGGATGTGCCGGCTTCATTGGCATGCATACTTGCATACGCCTACTGGAAAATGGTCATGAAGTGATCGGGGTGGACGATCTTGACGCGTACTATGATGTAAATTTAAAACGAACCCGATTGAAACTGATCAAGGCGTTTAAAAAATTTACTTTTATAAAATTGAATATAATAAATCGTGAAAGAATGAGTCGTCTGTTCGACCACTTTAAGCTTCGGCGAGTGGTTCATTTGGCGGCGCAACCAGGTGTGCGATACTCTATCCAGAATCCTCACGCTTATATTCAGAATAACGTGGCCGGTTTTCTTAATGTACTTGAGGGATGCCGCAATTACGATATTGATCATTTGGTGTATGCAAGCAGTTCCAGTATTTACGGCACTAATTCCGCCATGCCTTTTTCAGAGAAGCAAAATGTCGATCATCCGGCAAGTCTGTATGGGGCGACCAAGAAAGCTAATGAATTGATGGCGCACGCCTATAGTCATATCTGTGGCCTTCCTGTCACCGGATTACGTTTTTTTACCGTTTACGGTCCATGGGGTCGCCCGGATATGTCTCCTTCCTTATTTACAAAAGCTATTTTGGAAGGGGCGCCTATCGATTTATTTAATCGCGGAAAAATGCAAAGAGACTTTACTTATATTGATGATGTTGTCGAAGGGATCGTCAGGATACTGGATAAACAGGCCGCTCCCGACGCGGCGTACAATTTTGCCAAGCCCGATCCCTCTTCCAGCAGCGCGCCCTATCGCATTTACAATATTGGAAATCATCAACCGGTGGAACTTTTGACATATATAAAAGTTATTGAAAAAGCGCTGGGTAAAAAAGCGATAAAAAATATGCTGCCCATGCAATCGGGCGAGGTATTGACGACTTGTGCCGATATAGATGATTTGCGGGCAGCGGTGGGATTTGCACCTTCGACGCCGCTGGTGGTTGGTGTTGCAAAGTTTGTGGCGTGGTATCTTCAATACTATGGAGATAACCGCGCCAACTCCGGAAAAACCATATAAAAAAAGGTGGGAAAAATCCCACCTTTTTTGTTGGATGAAATTATTTTAAACGCTTTCCAATACAATGGACATTCCCATGCCACCACCAATGCAAAGGGAAGCCAATCCCATTTTTAGATTATTCTTTTTCATCTGCATGGCCAGTGAATAAGTGATACGGGCGCCTGTGCAGCCGATCGGGTGCCCCAGAGAAACGCCGCCGCCGAAGAGATTGCACTTGTCACCGTCAATGCCGAGTTCTCTCATGCAAGCCAGCGCCTGAACGGAGAAGGCTTCATTAAGTTCCACCAGGTCAATATCCTTCATGGTTATGTTCAGCTTTTTGAAGAGCTTTCTGGTGGACGGAATAGGGCCTAAACCCATATACGCAGGATCAACACCGCCTGTGGCATATCCTTTAATCTTGGCCAGAGGTTCCAATCCAAGTTCTTTGGCTTTTTCCGCGCTCATTACCACGACGGCAGCGGCGGCATCGTTAATCCCGGAGGAGTTGGCCGCCGTAACAGTCCCGTCTTTTTTGAAAATAGCCGGCAGTTTGGCCATTTTTTCCAGGCTTGTATCCATGGGGCCTTCATCAACAGCAAACACAGTTGGGTCTCCCTTCTTCTGCGGGATAAGTACCGGGACAATTTCTTCTTTGAAGCTTCCGTTGGCAATGGCTGCCAGAGCCCTTTGATGACTTCTTAAAGAAAACTCGTCCTGCTCCTTACGGGAAATCTTGTAAAGCGCCGCTAAATTTTCCGCCGTCATACCCATATGATAGCCGTTGAAAATTTCAAAAAGACCATCATAAACCATCAGGTCGGTGATCTGGCCATAGGGCATACTCATGCGATAGCCCCAGCGGGCATTCGGCAGAGCAAAAGGCACGTTGCTCATGTTCTCCATGCCGCCGGCAACAACAATTTCGGCATCTCCGGCCAGAATTGATTGAGCAGCCGTGGCGATTGCCCTCATGCCCGAAGCGCAGACCTTATTGACTGTATAAGCGGGAGTTTCTTCCGGAAGGCCGGCTGTAATACATGCCTGTCTACCGATGTTTTGCCCCTGTCCAGCCTGCAAAACATTGCCCATGATTACTTCATCAACATAAACCGGTTTCAAAGAGGCATCATAGTCGTAAAATTTCTTGTTAATGTCTGTCATTTCAAAATCGCCCAGAGCGTCCGGACGGCAGCTCTTTAATAAATCATTAATTGCCGGTCTTAAGCCGGCGCGCTTCAAGGCTTCCTTTATCACCAGTGCTCCGAGGTCGACGGTCTTAACACCCTTGAGCGCCCCACCAAATTTTCCCACAGCCGTTCTTGCTCCACTTACAATTACTGCTTCTTTCATCTCTAAAACTCCTTTCTAATATTGACAATATTTAAAAAAAATGACTTTCTGTTAAATCTTTAAGCATTTATTAAGGTGTGTATTAATCAATCCATTTATTTTCTTTCTTCTGATTTTAATTAAAACAATGTATAGATAAAGGGAGCCACTGCCGACCCCTCGGCAAGAAGCAGTAAAATACCAATCAACAGCAGAAAAAAAACAATAGGAAAAAGCCACCATTTTTTTCTTACTTTTAGAAAATCCCATAATTCAGACAATACTGATAACTTGCTCATACCGGCATAGACCTCGCTAAATTAATTTTAATCCTGCGTCCTGGAATCCCACGGCTCCAGCTGCAGGGGGTTCCACTTAAAATTGCCTTTCATAATCAGATTTAACCTTTTGTGTTTTTTCTCTGACAATCCAATAACTTTTTGCGTTCTTATCAATCTTCATATCCAGAAATTTTTTCCCCGTCAAGGAAGCGATTAAACCAATCGGAGTTACTATCAGGTAGAAGATAATAATCATTATTACTTTGGTCATAATAAAACCCATGACGACTGACAGAGCTATCCATGCTTTATAAACAGGTTTAAGCACGGAAGGTAGAAATACGCCCGTGATAAGAAAAGCTGCCGCCGGAAAGAAGAAATAGCCGTAGTAATGATTCTTTTTCCAAAGCAGGTCAAATCCGATAATGGCCAGGATTACGGCCATTGTAATGCCGAATTTTTTCCAGTCGGATTTGTCGCCTTTAATATTTTTAATTTCTTCGATAATCGCCATTTGCGCTAGTCATTCTCGTACTTTTTAAGCCAGTTGATATTTTTGCTCAATGGTTTTTGATTTTCCTTACTTAACAGATAATTGCCCATAATGAGATAATCCATATTGGTTCTCATAAAACACAGGTAAGCATCCTCCGGTGTGCACACAATCGGTTCCCCCCGGACATTAAAAGAAGTATTAATAATTACGGGACATTCGTGTTTCTCTGCAAAGCGGGCAATCATTTCGTAATACAATGGATTGCTCTCTTTGGTTATGGTTTGCACTCGGGCCGAGTAGTCCACGTGTGTTACCGCCGGGATACTTGAACGAACAACATGCAGTTTATCCAGTCCGAAATATTCCTGCTCCTGCCTGGTCATCGCTCTGCGGATATTCTCTTTCACCGGCGCGACAATTAGCATGTAGGGACTTTCACTGTCAATATCGAAGAAATCGGCGGCTCTTTCTTTGAGCACGCTGGGAGCAAAAGGACGGAAACTTTCCCGGAATTTTATTTTAAGATTCATAATTTCCTGCATTTGGGAAGAACGGGCATCGCCGATAATGGAACGGGCGCCCAGCGCGCGCGGTCCAAACTCCATCCTGCCCTGAAACCATCCGATGGTCTTTTCTTGAGCTATCAGATCGGCAATTCTGGCGGGCGTCTCTTCGGGAGGCAATTTATTGTAAGGAATATTATTGGCGCTCAGATATTGAAGAATCTGATCATCGCTGTATTCGGGGCCGAGACAAGATGCCTTCATAAAATCTTTGTGACCGTCAGCCATCCGCTGATTTTTCAGATATTGATACCAGACAAAAAGGGCGGCGCCGAGCGCGCCTCCTGCATCACCGGCCGCAGGCTGTATCCATATATTATCAAAAGGTCCTTCCCGGAGAATCTTTCCATTCCCTACGCAGTTTAGAGCCACTCCTCCGGCCAGACAAAGATTGCGCTGTTTCGTTTCATTATGGATATGATGGGCCATGCGCAGCATCACCTCTTCCGTCACATCCTGAACGGAACGAGCCAGATCCATATCTCTCTGGGTGACATCCGATTCCGGCTTTCGCGGCGGTCCGCCGAAAAGTTTGTCAAATTTCCTGCTGGTCATAGTTAGTCCGGCGCAATAGTTAAAGTACTGCATATTTAACTTAAAT
>Ga0182019_10001962_pt1 | contig 10520 bp, 8 predicted proteins | sample 812E2MmetaG_FD_120483 | JGI IMG/M metagenome (GOLD analysis project Ga0182019, IMG submission 120483) | Permafrost microbial communities from Stordalen Mire, Sweden - 812E2M metaG | ecosystem: Environmental > Terrestrial > Soil > Wetlands > Permafrost | place: Sweden: Stordalen | collected... | reverse complement strand
GAACCGGGTTCCGCTCCACGCGCAGGGCACGCATGGCCTCCAGCAGAGGCCCCATGTCTCCTGACGATGCAGTTTTTGCTGCGCGCTTGGGTCGTGCATACGATGCCGTCTCTTCGCTGGTCGTGCTCTGCGGTGTGGCGACCGGCCCCGTGGCGGACGGTGGCAGCAGCGCAGGCTGCGAAGCCCTCTCGCTGGGCGCCTGTCGCAGCCGCTTGGCAGGAGCCGTTGGCGTGGGATACTGCGCGTTCGGGACGATACCTCCGATGACGGCCGTCAGCCAGGACGGCCACCCTGCCAGCGCAGCACTCGCGAAAGCACCAGACACGAGCAAGGCAGACGCAGCCAAAGCGAAGCGCAGCCTGGCGGGCCGGTACGAGCGAACCCTGGGCAGAGCCAGCCACACGCGCTCCTTGCGTCCAGCGGGAGTCTGGTAGGGAGTAGCCTCGCGAAGCAAAGACAGGCCCCATTCGGCAGAAGGGTCCATCACCCTGTCTTGATCCACGCATAGCCGCACCGGATCCTTTTCCGGGGTGTCCTGGCCCGTGGGCGGGGGTTGTTGTCGCGACATCATGGTCCTGTTCTCCCAATCGTGCTCGATTCACTGGGTTGCTCACGCCGGGCCAGAGATCTGTGCTGTTTCGCCGCCAGCGCAAAGAAATCCTTGCGAGCGTGATGAAGCCGAGTCCAAACCGTGTTCAGAGGAATTCCCTGAATCTGCGCAATCTCCTCGCCGGAGAAGCCTTCGATTTCGAAAAGAATGAAGGCGCTACGGCGAGCCTCGCGAATTTTGCCAAGCAGCGTGTACAACACGCGCTGGTTCTCCTTCCGCTCAAGCGCGGCCGCAGGATTCTGGCTGGTGTGCGGCAGGGTGTCTGGCTCGTCCATGCGACCCCTGGTGAAGATGTGCTTTATCCACGTGCGACGGCGAAAATCTCTCACCTGCCGCTGTGTGATGCGATAGAGCCAGCCCGCCAGGTTGGCGCCGTCAAAAGAGTCAAGCCGGCGGCGTACCACCAGAAAAACCTCTTGGGCAATGTCGTCGCGATCGGCATCTGGCCCGCCCAGCGCCCGGATCCAACAGCAGACCTCCGCGAACCACTCATTGTAGATGCTCTCAAAGCCGCCGCCGCCGGACGTACCTCGCCGGCGGCCAATGTCGTCTAGACACGCTTGGCCCATCTGAGCCTGTAAGGATACTACAGAATGCACCTAGCTCTTGTAGGGCGCACGAGGGGTGATTGCTTCACGGATAAGTTGTTTCGCCCCTGCAGCGCTTCAACAGAATGAATCGATCCATGAACCTACCTTCGGATATCGTGCACATGTGTGGGCACCTTGGCACCAGCGGTCATGCGTCATCGCAGCAATATTGCTTGCCCTGCCAATACCGGCGCATGCTGCCGATGACGCGCAGCCGGACGAGCCCACGGAACCGTCGTCGAGCGTGACGAGCGCGCCAGGTTTTCCAGGGCTGCCTGACCCAGTAGTTGGTGAAAGCCTCTGCCCTGTGCCGGATGCCATCTGGCAGGAACTCGTCACGCTCGTGCCGCGCGAACATTTGATCTCGCGATTGCGCGCGCCTGGAACGAAGAGCGCGCCTATCCGGGTCGAAGACCTGGGCGCGACGTTTCGCATCTCCCTGGTCGAGAAGTCTCGCGAGTATCGAGAGGAAGCCAGGGACTGTGCGTACCGGGCCAAGGTTGCGGCACTTTTCGCCGCTTTGATCATTGATCCAGCGGCGCTGCTCGAGGCCGGGCTTTGCGAGCGGCCGCCTTGTTCAACCCCGCCGGCGCCAGTGCCGCCTGTCCCTGCCGCAACCAAGGCCATCCCTACTCTCCCGCCCCAGCCACTCGTCCGCATCGAGCTCGGCCCCGCCTTGATCACCGGGCTGGACGGTGAACATCTCGCGGCGCACTGGGGAGGCGCTCTCCGGCTCACCCTGGGCCGAGGCCGTCTTGTTCCGGTGCTGGGAGCGGCTGCGCTCTGGCCGGCAGACACGAGCATCGGCGGCGTGCGCCTCCGGCAGTGGAGATTGCCCGTGGACCTCGGGGTCCGCGCGACCCTGTCGGGCTCGCGGATCGATCTATATGGCGAGGTCGGGCTTGCGTTTGCCCTGCTGTCCGAGCGAGGGCTTGATCTGTACATCGCAAGATCCCCGATCGGAATGGAACTAGGTGGCCGTGTCGGCCTGGGGGCGCGCCTGGCACGGCGGGCTGGGCTCACGCCATTCGTTTCGCTGCAAGCCGAGTTCCTACCGGATCCACCCTCGGTGTCCGCCCGGCCTGAAGGTTTGGCGGGTCGGACCCCCTATGTTTGGATGGGCGCCTGTGCGGGCGCCTCGTGGGGTATGCGATGAGACCAAAAGCAATGCGGAATAGGTTTTCGTTGGCCGTGTGGTGCCTGGCGCTGCTTTCGGGCTGCGGCCAGGACCTGGATGTCGGCTCTGACCTGTGGACCTCGCGTTTCGAGGTCGGGGGAAACAGCTTCCCCGAATGGACGAATGTTCCTTTCGGTCACGGCGCCGCCGGCCCGGTGCCGTCGCCCAACACGCCGAATCAGCCGAACACCATAGAGGTGTCGAGCGAACAGGCACACCAGGGCACCTTCGCGGCGAAGCTCACCATCAGCGCCACAGCGGAAAATACCGCGGGGCTCGGTGCCAGCCTCGTGCAAAACGGGGGTCTACCCAGCCAGGCCTACTACAGTGCCTGGTATTATCTGCCGCAGAGCGTCTCCGTTGGCAAGTACTGGGTAATCATGAAGTTCCGCGCTGAGCTTGGCGATCCGCCGAGCGAAGGCGAGCTGTTCGACGTGAACTTGACCAGCCCAGCAACCGGGGGAATGTCTCTGCGGCTGTACGACCATCGAAATGGGGATTTGCCGCTGGATGTGCCTCAGTCCCCCACGGTCCCGGTCGGAGCCTGGTTTCAAATCGAGGCTTTTTATCGAGACGCTAGCGACTCCACAGGCCACTTGACGCTTTGGCTGAATGACCAGCAGATCCTGGATTGGCAAGGCACCACCGGACTGACGTCGTGGGTTGCATGGGACGTGGTGAGCGTCGGAGATGCTGTGACCCCGGAACCGGCAATCCTCTACGTCGACGATTGTGCCATCAGCAGCAAGCGCATCGGTCCAACCGGCTTGCTTCCCGAGTGATCTACTTGAGATTGGGCATCACGTCGCGCGTGATGACGTAGCTGCTGTTGCACACCTTCCTTCTTCGAAGACCAAGTGCCAACATGGCAAATGCAAGCAACCCGAGCCCCGGGTGGCCGGCTCTCCGGCCCTCGGCCACGCGACAGGAGCAGCCGCCGCTTTCCTGCGTCGCCACGCTGGTGCCTGTCGTGCCTCCAGTCGCACTGGATTCTGAAGTACCGCCAGTGGCTGCACTGCCCCCGGCGCCACCTGGGCTGGTGGCGCGCGTGCCCCCGCTTCCAGGCGATCCGCCAGATCCGACTACTCCACCGGTCGCGACGCTGCCGCCAGTTCCCACACTGCCGCCGGAGGCGAGCACACCACCGCTGCTCGCTGCTGCACCCATGCCACCCGTTCCCGGCCTGCCGCCGGTTGGGGCAGCGCCGCCGCTTGCCGTCGTTCCACCAGCGGGTGTCGTGCCGCCGGCTCCGGTTGCACCACCGCTTGCCCCTGCTCCACCCGTCGCCGTGTACCCGCCGTTTGCCGTCCTGCCGCCAGTTCCCCCGACGCCGCCTGCTCCCGTGCTAGCGCCGCCGGTTCCCGCAGCGCCGTCCGCTCCTGTCTTGCCGCCGCTGCCAGCAGCGCCGTCGGTTGCAGTCCTGCCGCCAGTTCCCGTGCTACCACCGCTTCCCGATGATCCACCGCTTCCACCTGAACCACCCGCCTGGCCTGCGTCGGCTGGGCTGCCAGAGTCAGCCGGGCAGGCTGCGCTTCCCGGCCCTGGGTTTTCCGAATCGAAAGCTACGCCGTCAAACGGAACAACGATGATCTTTGTCCCGTGGGTATCGTTTGCCACGTCCAAGGTCTTGTCGACATCGATGACCGCGAAGGTAAAGGCCGTAACATGGCCATTCTCCATCACCACACCTGCCCGCTCCATCTTGTACCAGTGGTTGACGGTCCCGTCGGTATAGCGCACGAAATCACTGGTCGGATCGTAGGCCAGGCCCATGCTCTTCCAATTGTTGATACCGTCAGTTGACGTGTAGTGATTCGCTTTTCGAGCATTATAGTCGTTGGCAACCAGATGGTATTGGCCACCGCTGCACCAGATTACCGGATCTTCATAGCCCTGGCTTTGCAGGCTCGGAACCGTCGCTTTGATTGTGTACGGCCCAAGGATGTTGCTGGTGCTGACCATCTCCTGGAAACTCCGGCTCATGATCTCGAAGCTGCCGTCAGCATTTGCCCAGATGGTCAGGTTTTCCGTTGTTTGCGTCGAAGTGGAACCGCCGGTAATCTGGAACTGCCCTTTCGCCGTCCATGGATCGTTAAGCGAGGTGGAAGTATAGATATTGCCCGTACCACCATTGCCCAAACTGTCGAGAAGGGCATAGCTGCCATCGTGAAGGACCGCGCCGGTGACATTCTGCTCCTTTCCAGTGAAAGGAGTGGTCGCGCTAAGAACATATGATCCTATGACCGTTCCGTTGCTGACCGCCTCCGCAATCACCGAATTGGGCCAGTCGGAAAAGCCCTTGCTTTGCGGCCACTGGCCGGCATACATGTGATACTTGCCGTCTGGGCCTTTCAGGACCTTTCCATCCCAATACTGGTACTGCTTGTTGGTCGAGTCTTCGAGGCCATTGCAGGTATCACGGGGAAGAACTCCGGCAGCACCCCACGTACTTGATGTCAACGGACAAACAATTGGTGTCGGCTGGAAGTAGTCGATTAGGGTCTTGGCGAGGGCGTGCGATGGGATGCCCACGAAAAACATCGCTGCAAACAACCTGACAAGCGTTCGTATTGAACTCATTGGTGCTAGCTCCTTTTTCGAAGACGACAGGTCAGTATGAGGAACGCGAGTAATGCCAAACCTGGGAGGCTATCGCGATTGAACTTCGCAGACGCGCAAACGCATTTGCCACGGCTCTAGTGGATTGCATTTTTCGATCCCTTTCTGCCAGTGCCAGGCACCTGCACAAGGATGAGCTCTTCTTGCCAGTGCCAGGCACCTGCATGAAAATGAAGGGCGCTTGCAGATTGCATTCTTCGGTCTTTCTTCGAGGGTGCGTCGATTGCAGCGCATGAGGAGCGAGCGAAATCTGCGCTTACGGATACAGGGAGCGCGGCAGGGGCATTTCGGGTCTAGCTATTTTGTGCGCTCGTTATTCTTCTTGAGTGGCTGTCGGCCGCGAGAACTGCGGCGACGGCAACGCGTAGCGGTAAATCACCATTCACTGAAGGGAGTGATTCCAGGGCGAGTCTCATCGGTCGTGTTGGCGGCGCCCTGGCGCTGGGCTAAGCTGCGTGTGCATGAAAAAGGTCTGGCCCTCTCTGCTAGCTGCCTGGTTCGCCGCATTGGCGGCGTACGGGTGCGGCGCGGATCAACGTTCGCTGGGTAGCTTGGGCGCGCCTCAGGCTGAAGCAGGCACAGCGCCGGATTCTTTCGTAGATGGGCTGACCGATGGGCCGGTCGATGGGCTGCCAGGCAGCCAAGATACGTCGGCCGGTGAGACGGATGCCGTGGCGGAAGTCTGGGTCCCCTTTGGCAGCGTGAGCCTTTTTCCCCCGCTCGCGAGTACCCCCGCGAGCCAAGCCGATCCAACCCTGACGGCCGACGAGCTGGAACTCTACTTCTCGTCGAATCCCAATACCGACTGGGACATTTGGGTAGTTAAACGAGCCAGCAGCTCGGCCCAGTGGCTGGCGCCGAGTCAGGTTGCTGAGCTGTCGAGCGACTCCCTGGATGAAACACCGGAGGTGTCAGCCGACGGGCTCACCATCTACCTGGCGAGTGACCGTGCCGGAGGTTCTGCCGGCGAGCACCTCTGGGTTTCCCACCGTGCGACACGTGCGGCTTCCTGGGATCCGCCGGTGCCGGTAACCGACTTTGTCGGTGGCGATACGGATCTGGCACCCACGCTGTCTCATGATCAATTGCTCATGGTCTTTGCTTCCTTGCACGGCTCGGACTGGGATCTCTACGCAACCACCCGCTCGTCGACAACGGCGCAGTGGGGCACGCCCTATTCGCTCACTGAATTGAATTCCTCTCAATTCGATTGGGATCCGGCGCTCTACCGAGATGGAACCAGCATCGTCTTTGCGTCACGACGTTTGAACACAGCAAACTCGCTCTTCTATGCGACTCGTGCCACGGTGACTGATGCGTTTTCGGTCCCCAAGCCGGCCACGGAACTGAATGTCAACGACGACAGTGATCCCTGGCTATCAAACGATGGCAGCCACATCGTCTTCGATTCGCGCCGTGGCGGCGGACCAATAAAGATCTACGAAGCTCGGCGGTAAATACGAATCTTCAAAGCCGAGCTGCCAGGATGATGGCCGCGAAGGGCCGCTCACGCCAAGGCGTCCGCACTACCTCGGTTTCGGCGGGGCTGGTGACCACGTAGTAGTTCACCGGACGAAGCGTGAAATCCACGCCCAGAATTCCGCGCAACGACCAGCGGCCCCAAGACCGCTCGATGCCCACAACCGCACGTATCGCCGGGTCAAACGCGAAGTACGGGGACGCCGGCTGCGCGTTGGGACTGTCTAGTTCTGGGCGTACGCGAGTCAGCTCCATGGCAAAGCCAAGGCCGGGGACAAAGCGTAGTTGGTGCGGGAGCGCCAATGGGCGCGACACGCCCAGCCGAATCCCATTGCTGAACAGCTCAGCTCCCAAGTCCCCGTTGTGAAATTGGATTGGCCAGGTGCCGTAGAGGTCCACTCCAAAGCGCAATCTCCACCGCTCATACTCGAGGCCGAGCGCCGCCTCATGGCGCACGGTTGAGCCATCCCACCCCTGCAGTTCATAGCCAGCCCAAAGCTGCCAACTGCGCGGCCGAACATCGTGCGCATCATTCGGGTGCGGCGTCGGCGCCGCAGCCTGCTGTGGGACTGGCCGTGGGGCAGCGACTTGGAGCGATTGCTCATAGTCGTTGCGGGTCACGCCGATGAGCTTTCCCGCCAACAGGGCTTCCAGCGAGCTCTGGACCACAAGCGCCAGGCTCTCGACTGCCACCTTGTCCAGGCCATGGTCCAGGCCAATGCGCCGAACGAACACGCGCTCTGTGGCAGCGTCTGTGATGTACAGGGTGACATCGTAGTCCGCCGCAGCGTCGATCCACAAGCGGGCGAAGATCTCCTTCACGGGGAGATGACTCTGCGAAACACTGTGTGGGTCCACGGTCGCCACTCGCTCAAATTGCGGCGTGACTGCGATGAAGGACAGAGACTCGGTCAACGATTTCGTGAGTGCCGCGAAGGCGCGATCGCTGCCCGCAACCACTACCTTCACCTCGCCCCGTGCAGGCGGCATGGCAAAAAGCGGCCGCCCGCCCAGTATGCTGGTCGCGAGGAACAGGACGAGGATGCGCAGCCCGGAAGACAATCTTCGACTAACAATACCCGATCTGAGTCGGGTCCCGGGCACAAATGGATAGGCTAGTGCCGCCGGTCAGACCCCGACTCCGCCGCGGCACGCGGTTTCTCGGCCAGGGCGGACAGCCGCTTCTCTGCGTGGGCCGCGTAGATCGATCCCGGATAACGTTCGAGCACGTCTCGCCAAGCCGCGGCTTCGGTGGCAGAGCGGCCGAGACGTCCGAGCGCCGTAGCACGTCCCACCAACGCCTCTTCCGCAATGTCTCCGGGCTGAGCCAGGTATTGATTGAACTGGGCCAGCGCCTGCTCGGACGAGCCCCTTTCAAGCAGCAGCCGCCCGGCAAGAGCAAGCGACACCCGCGTCTCGCGCGCCGCCGGATATAAGCGCTGCAGCCTCAGATGAGCTGCAATGGCGGCGTCGACCTTGCCCTCGCCACGCAGAGCGAGCGCTTGTGCAAACAACACGGCTGCCGACGGCTGTGCTCGCGAGGATCGCTGCAAGGCCGGTTCGTCAGACAAGGGCGCAGGCTCGGCAGCAGGGCTGGGCACGGCCCGGCTTGCGGCGGGGGCAGCCTGGATGGTTGCTCCGGATGGCTCCGGGAGGAGCAGGGGAACCGGGGACGATCGGTGCAAGCGCCAGAGGGTGGCACCTGCCATGCCGCCGGCCAAGAGCAGCCCTGCCAGCGCGAACCCGAGCCGGAAAGCTCGTCGGTACCTAAGCCGAGCAAAGCGGGGCGGGAAAAGCCCAGTCATGGCTCTTTCTACGGCCTGCCGATCCAGCAGCTGGTCTTGGGGCTGTTCCGCCAATGCCGCTCGCGTCTGCTGGGCCGCCGCCATGTGCGCCGCGCAGGCAGCGCAGGCAGCCAGGTGCAGGTTGAGATCCCGGTGTTGCGCCGCCGGCAAGGTTCCGCCCAGCGCCATGTCCATGGCCTCTTCAGGATGCAAGCAAGGATTCATCGAAACACCCCCACAGTCTCGGGTGAATAGCCCCGTTTTTCGAGACAGCGCCGCAATTTGTCCTTTCCGGTGCGGAGACGCGTCTTGGCAGTGTTGAGCGGCACACCGGTAATCGAGGCAATTTCTTCCACCGAACATCCCAAAAAGAAGCGCAAGAGGACCGCTTCGGTCTGTGACCTCCTCAACTTGCGGACAATCAGGTGGACGAGCCAGGAGCACTCAACGTCAGCAACAATGCCGGCCGGATCCAGCGATGCAGGTCGCGACTCACGGCTCTGATGGAAGAGGCGCAGATGTTCTGTGCGAGCACGGTCCTTGCTGCGTTCGGCGATGGCTACGCGCAGGGCGATCTTTGCAGCATAGTGCGACACGTCCGCTTCGAAACGATACTGGGGCAGCGCCCGAACCAGGTCGATGAGAGAATCCTGGATGGCATCCTCGAGGTCAGGATGGGTGCATCCCATGACGCTGCGGCAAGTCCGCCGGATCGTGGGGGCAATGCCATCGAGAAACCGGCGAACCTTCTCAGGTTCATTCCCCAGCGCCTCGCGCGCCAGCGCGGTCAGGGGTCCATGTCCATCCCCAGCAACCGGCGTGCGGTTGCCAAGCCCATCGGACACGGACAGGCTGTCCTCGGCGAGCGACACCAATAAAGTGTGGTCGATCTCGGGGCCGGATGTCAATTCGACATGGGAACCCTGAGAGGGTTCCCATGCCCTTCGGCCCCCCACCTGCCACCCCGCCCCGCTCGCTTCGCTCGGCCTCGCGCGATGGTACGCCGCCGGCGAGGGCGCACGCGAAGCGTGCGGGGTGGGCAGGGTGGGCTGTCCGTCCCGAAGTCCCCGCGGGGGCAGAGCCGGCGGGCTCCCCACGCGATCGGCCAGCGGGGGCGGCCGCCCTGGCGGCGGGCTCCAAACTGAGTTCGTGCTGGCTGCGTACATGGTTGACAGTCTTGCTTGCTACTGGGCGACGGGCGCCACCAGGCGGCCACCCACATCGACCTCGTTGATCTTCACGTTGTTGCCGACGGCTGAAGTGGCTTGCAGTTTCACGTAGCGGGCGGTGACCGCGTTGAACTCCGCCGACGCCCAGCCAGCCAACTGGGTTGCGCCCCACTGCCAGGTACCGTCGTAGCCCGTCTTGAGAGTCACCGGCGAGAAGGTCGTGCCATCGGTGCTGTACGAGATGGCATACCCGGTGATGCGTCCGCTGAAGTCCTGTGGTGATTGCTGGGGCGCGATCTGTTGCGGCTGGTAGCTCAACATGTCGATGCCGCTGTAGGTCTTGCCGAGATCGATGGTGAGCCACTGCGGAGCCGCCGCTGCCGATTGCCACAACGTCTCGGTGTAGTAGGTAGTGAATCCGCCATCGTTGATTCCGTCGACCGCGTTCAGGGCCTTGGAGCCCGAGGCAGAGCTGCTCGCCGTAGCGTTGACCGCGGTGATCACATGGTTGAGGTGCGGCGGTTGCGTGGGCAGGGGCGGGCGCGACGCATTTGGCGACCAGGCAGCGCCGACTGCCTTCAACTTGGTGACGACCGCATCCTCCAGCAGGCCTTGACGGTTGGGTCCGAAATCGGGCGCGTAGTTGGTGTATTTCGGCTCAAGATCTGCGAGGTGGGTGGTGACGAAATCAGACACGGCCGGGCCAGCGTCGCCCGCATCAGGCGGCGTCCAGAACCAGGCGTGCCCCATCTTCTGGCTTTGCCAGGAAGCCAGAATGTTGCCGGCCGGTGACCAGGCCCCACCCTTGGGCTCCTCGTAGTAGACGATGTCGTCGTGCCACGGGACCTGCTGGCCCTGGTGTTCGCAGTAGAGCGTATTGGGACTGAGCTGGTAGACATATTCACGGATATCTTGATAGGGCATGATGGTCATGCCCATTGACCAGGCCCAGCCGTCGGTCACGAAGAACGGGATGTAGCCGTAGTTGGTCAGCAGCTCCTTGATCTGCGCCTTGACGTAGTCGATCAAGTTCTGCGGCATGCGCTCGTTGGTGACGCTCCAGCCGCTGGCGCCCAAACCAGGCGTGGAGCG
>Ga0182019_10001958_pt1 | contig 10528 bp, 8 predicted proteins | sample 812E2MmetaG_FD_120483 | JGI IMG/M metagenome (GOLD analysis project Ga0182019, IMG submission 120483) | Permafrost microbial communities from Stordalen Mire, Sweden - 812E2M metaG | ecosystem: Environmental > Terrestrial > Soil > Wetlands > Permafrost | place: Sweden: Stordalen | collected... | reverse complement strand
GACGACCTCCACATCGGGCGCGGTGTCGTAGTCGCCGGTGACGCCGAAGAAGAGGCGACCGTTGTAGGACAGGATGGCGGTGCCGACACGCACACCGTGGCTGATCGGGACGAATGGCCGGTACTCCAACATCTCGCGGCCGAGGCAGTACAGCGGGACCTGGGGGCCCGGCACGTTCGTGGTGACCGTGTTGACCACGCGTTGCGGAACGAGATGTTCGGCCCGCAGCGCCCACCGGGTGACGGCGGAGACGACCATCGGCGGCGCGATGTTGCCGAGATGGGTGACGGCCTCGCCGGCCTCGGCCATGTGCGATGCCTTCAAGGTATTCATCTGGTCGCTGACCGAGCGGAGACGCTCCAGCGGATCGGCGAGGTGGACGGGTAGGGCGACCAGCAACGTGGACACCTCGTTGTCGACGTGCCCACGGGCGCGCTCGGAACGGACCGAAACCGGGACCATCGACCGGACCCCGGCCTGATCAGGATCATCCCCCCGACGGGACAGCAGGTCGCGGTAACCCGCCGACACCGCGGCGAGCACCACGTCGTTCACGGTCCCTCCGAAGGCCGACCTGATGAGTTTCACATCTGCGAGGTCGGCCGACGATGAGGCCCAGATTCGGTGGGGGCCGATCGAGCCTTCGATCGAGAGCGGTCGCGTCACTCCGAGGCGGCGGGCCATGGCAAACAGTCCCCGACCGGTGTCCAATGTTGTTCTTGCGGCGACAAACGGATGCAACACCGCGGAGGGAACGCCCGCCAGCCATCCAACCGCGTCCCGAGCGACACCTCCCCACGCGTTGAACACCATCTCGACGCCGCTCGGCTCGTCCCGGGGCGCCCAGACGGCAGGGTCAGCGAGCTCGACCTCGGGGTTCAGGCTCAGCAGCGCGGTCAGCAGCTCCACACCGGCGATGCCGTCCACCATGGAGTGATGGATCTTGAAGATCAGCGCCCAACGCCCACCGTGCAATCCTTCGACGAGCCAGGCCTCCCACAGCGGTCGCCCGCGATCGAGGGGCTGGGACATCAGGTCACCCATGAACGTGCTGAGCTCGGTCTCGCCCCCCGGCGTTGGGAGTGCGACGCGATGGAGGTGGTACGCCAGGTTGAAGCGAACATCGTCCACCCACACCGGTCGACCCAGCTCGAAGGGCACCGCTCGTATCCTTTGGCGGTACCGGGGGATCGCCGCCAGCTGGGACCCGATCAACGCGTGGATCTCATCGAGATGGGGTGCAGGATCGTCGAACACGCACACACCGGCGAGGTGCATGTGCGAGATCCCGTCCTCCATGTAGAGGAACTCGGCGTCGAGCGTGCTCAACCGATCCATGGCTTCATCGTGCTCCTCTGGGCGTCGCTGGGCGAGGCCGGTAACCCTCCTCGGACTCGGACCTCAGCCTTCGCCCCTCCGGGCTGGCGCGCCAGGGACCAAAGACCCCTCGATGGGCCACCTCGAGAGTCACAGCAGTGCCGAAAGTCCTCAAATCACCCGTCGAGCGAATCGACGGGTCCTTCGACCCTGGTTCGTCCAGCCGAGGCGGTCGACTCTGGAGTTCTGCTCATGAACGCTTCTCCGAACTCCCGTCCGCTGTTCACCACGCATTCCTTCCGCTCTGCGGGTCACAACCTCGTGTACGACGTCTACGGGAGCGGGGCCCGCACCGTGGTCTACACACATGGGCTCCTGCTCAACTCCGACCTCAACCGCGGAATCGCCGGTGCCCTCGCGGCGCGCGGCAATCGGGTGATCCTGCTCGATCTTCTCGGGCACGGTCGCAGCGACCAGCCGCCGCACGCCTCGGAGTACCGGATCGACTCCTACGCCGAACAGGTGGTGGCCCTCCTCGACGAGCTCGGGCTCGAACAGGCAGTGCTCGGAGGGCTTTCCCTCGGAGCGAACGTCAGCCTCTTCGCCGCTGCGCGCCACCCCGATCGAGTTTCAGGGCTGGTCCTCGAGATGCCCGTCCTCGAGTGGGCGGTCCCGAGCGCCGCGCTCGCCTTCATCCCGCTGTTGCTCGCCGCGCATTACGGGCGGGGAGCTCTCGTTCCGCTCAGCGCGCTGTTCCGGCGAGTCCCGCGCACCCGCTTCGACGCTCTCAACACCATCCTGCACGCCGCCTCGCTCCCGCCGTCGGTGATGGCATCCATCCTGCACGGCGTGCTCGTGGGTCCAGTAGCTCCCACGGCCGACGAACGCGCGGCCATCACCGCGCCGACCCTGGTGCTGGCGCACTCCAACGACCTGATCCACCCCTTCGACGACGCGGTGAACCTGGCGCACCAGATGCCGAACGCCCGACTCGTCCGGGCGCGCTCACCTCTCGAGCTGCGCCTCTTCCCCGAGCGACTCACCGCCGACATCGCCAACTTCGTCGAGTCGATCGAACTCGGCGCCCGCAGGGGCCGTCGTCGCGGTCAATCGGTCTCAGGCGTCGACGCTGCCGAGTAGGCCCCGAGCAGGTCCCGGGCCGACACGATCCCGACGACCTTGCCCTCGGTGCCGACGAGGACGTGGCGGACCCAGTGATCGAGCATCTCGGCGGCCACCTCTGCAACGGTGGACTCAGGAGTCGCCCAGACGAGTTCGGTCTCTGCGATGTCAGCTGCGGTGGTCACGGCAGACTCGAACCCGGCGGCGACCGCTCCGACAACGTCGCGCTCGCTCACGATGCCCACAATCTCGGCCGGCGAGCCCACCCCGACGGCGCCGATGCCCTGAGTGGTCAGGGTCTCCGCCACTTCTCGCAGCGACGAGCTGGGTGGAACACAGATCACCGTGTCCCCCGTGAGATCGGCGATCGGCAGCGACGACGGGTCAAGTGGAAGGTTCATCGATGAATTCTGGCGACCCGCGTGGAGTGCCGACAGGGGCGAACGTCCCGATCCCGTACGCTCCCGCGAGCGAATCTGGTCAGTCGATGTTCGAGGTGAGCAGCCCGTAGTTGCCGTCATGACGGCGGTACAGCACCGACCCCGCACCCGAGTCGGCGTCGCAGAACAAGACGTGGGACTCACCACCGAGTTCGAGGAGCTCGCGAGCGTCGCCGACGCCAATGCGCGGAGCGTGTCGCTCCACCTGGGTCATGCCGTCCTCGCCGCACCTCACCACGGCCGGTTGACCGGTCTCCTCGTCGGTGAACAGGTAGAAGGCATGGTCCAACATCTCGCGGTCGAAGCTGGCCTCATCGACGCTCATCGGCTGCGGAAGGAGCACCTTCCGCCGAACGATCTCGCGCTCCTCCGGTGGACGGTTCGCGAACTCCACGTGAGGTGTCACGGCGTCGCCATGGCGCCACTCGCCCGAACCGGCTCCGGCGGCACGACGACGATCGGGCATCCGGTGCCGGCGATCCTCGTATCGTTCGACGCGCCGTTGCAGCCGAGCAGCAACCAGATCGACCGCTTCGTTCGAGTGGGCCGCAGAGGCGTGGGAGCGGATCGTCGTGCCGTCGACGTCGATGCAGGCCTCGATCCTCCACGGTCGGTCGCGGGCGGGATCCGCCTCGTGAATGACCCGGACCCTCACACCGCGGACATCCTCTCTGATGTGGCTGGCGGGCCGGCCGAGCTTCGACCGGGCCAGATCGATCGTGTCGCTCGCCACCATGCCCTGGGTCACGACGTCGACGGGGATTCCGGTTTCGGCCGGAACAGCGGTGGTGTCGCCGGACATGTCCTGCGGATCGTGGTTCATCCGGCAACCTAAGCACCGCGGCGCCGCCGTTATTAGGGCCGTTCGTCCCAAGCCGGAGCAACGGAGTCTGGCTCGCCGCACCGGGAGAGGATCGACTGACGGGCCTGATCACGAAGCCGCACCGCCTCCTGCCAGCCCCCGTTGGTCGCCGCGATCGGCTCGGCCACCTCGACCCCGACGGGACCGGGCCGAACCTGCCAGGTACCGGGAGCCAACACCGCCCGGCTTCCATGTATCACCAACGGCACCACAGGACACCCGACGGCGGCCGCAACGATGAACGCCCCGAGATGGAAGTTCCGGAGGCCCGGGGTGACCGACAGCCGACCCTCGGGGAAGACCACCAGCCGTTCACCGGCGCGCCCGAGCTCCACCATGGCAGCCGTGGCCTCCACGCCACGTTCGCGGTCGTCCCGGTCCACGCTGAGCACACCGAGCCTATGGAGAAGGATGCGGAGGGGCGCGTGGCGAGACAGCTCCGATGCCGCCACGAAGTGCAAGGTCCCGGGGAGCATCAGGAAGAGGACCATGGCGTCGACGAATCCCGTGTGGTTGGCCACGATGACGACCGGGCCCTCCGCGGGCAGTCGCTCCAGATGCTCGATGGTGAGCGAGACCCCCGCCAGCCGTGCCAGGACTCGGCCGATGTGGCGCGTCGCCGCCCAGCGCCATGACGCCCGCGGGAGCGCCACGACGGTGATCCACGCCGGCGGGCCGATCAACGCCAGCGCGGCCCATGCCCTCCACGCCCCTCGGCGCTCCACCAGCCGGCGCCACGACGCTCGGAGCGGCACCCACCGGCCGCCGAGGCGCACGTGGGCCACCTGCCACCAGACAGGGCGGCGCGACTCTCCTCGAATGCCCTGTTCGACAGCATCACGGCTGGCCGATCGACGGAGCTTCCCACTCGAGGTCTTGAGCAGCGTGCCCCGAGGAGCGAGGACCACCTCGTCGGGGGGTGTTCCCAGCAGGTCGACGGCGGCGCCGAGGATTGCCTCACGAATGGCGGAACGGCTTGCACTGTCTGTCTCGTCGGTCTCGGCCACGACGACGAGCCGCTCGGTGCCAGAGGAGCCCTCGGTGGACCCGAAGACCGCGACTCGTCCCCTCCGCACACCGGGTATCTCCGCAACGGCCGCCTCGAGCTCCTCGGGATGCAGGTTTCGACCGGCCCGGATCACGAGGTCCTTGACCCGACCGGTCACGTACAACTCGCCGTCGACCAGGTAGCCCAGGTCGCCGGTGTCGACCCAGCCGTCCAAGATGACCGCGGCAGTGGCCTCGGGAGCACGGAAGTACCCAGTCGTCGCGGACGGACCCCGAAAACGGATCCGCCCCTCGATCCGGTCGCCGACCCGCCGCCCATGTGAGTCGACCACAGCGATGTCATGGCCAACGAGTGCTCGGCCACAGGCGACGAACCTGAGAGGTGTGCTGTCGTCGGTCCGAGCCGGTGCCGCGTTGCCCGTCGAAAGAAAGGTGTCGCGATCGATCCGATCGACGAGGGGCCCGCGACCCAGCGGGGGAAAGGCGAGCCCGACGGAGCTCTCCGCGAGTCCGTAGACCGGCGTCATCGCCTCCGGACGAAACCCGTGGGTGGCGAACCGTGAGGCGAACCGCTCGATCGTCTCGGGCCGTACCGCCTCGGCGCCGTTGAAGGCCAGTCGCCATGAACTCAGATCCACGCCTTCCAACTGGTCGTCGGCGATCTTCGCCACGCACATCTCGTAGCCGAAGTTGGGCGATGCCGAGATCGTGCCGCCGACCTCGGAGATCGTGCGGAGCCAGCGCGCTGGGCTCGTCAGGAACGCGGTGGGTGCCATGACGACGAGCGGGATTCCCAGACAGAGGCTCCCCAGCCAGGCGCCGATGAGACCCATATCGTGGTACAGCGGCAGCCAGCTTACGAAGACGTCATCCTCGGTCACCGCGGCGGCCGAGCCCATCGCCCGAATATTGGCGAGCAGGTTGCCGTGGGTGAGGGCCACACCCTTGGGCATCCCCGTGCTTCCCGATGTGTACTGGATCAGCGCGAGATCGGCTCCGGCGACCGACGGTCGAGGCGCTGGCGCACCCGCAACGGCGATGTCCGCGGGGCAGGTCACGAAGCGCATCGAGGGCACGTTGGCCCGCAGGGCCGAGCCCAATCGTCGGGCCTCGGGCACCGTCACGAGCATCACGACCCCGGCGTTGTCGAGGATGGCAGCGTGGCGTCGAAGGTGGTCCTCGATCTGAGAGCGCCGCGTCGGCGGGTAGATCGGCACCGGCGTCGCTCCGGCCAGGAGCACTCCGAAGAACATCGTGAAGTAGTCCGGCTGGGTCGGAAGCATGAGTGCGACCCGGTCTCCGGGACGCACTCCTCGGGCCGCGAGCCCCGCGGCCATCTCGCCGGCCTGAGCCCGCAGTTCGCCGTATGTCATCGGCTCGTCGTGTCCCGCGCCCACCGCGCGGAGGTGGACCCGATCGGGGTCGGCCCTCACATACGCTTCGAGCACCTCGCCGAGCGTGGTGGCGGTGTCAGCCCGCGGTACCGGACCTGAGATCCGCTCCAGAGGTGGGGTGGTTCGGAGAAGCGGCGTTCGCGCCGACCTGCCAGACGCCTGGTCCACGAGTTCGACCAGATCGGCAACGGTCGCGGCCCGAGCAAGGGCGTCCTCGGGAAGCGTCACGCTGAACCGCTGCTCCAGCCTGCTCAGAACCTCCACCGTCGACAGGCTGTCGAGCCCAAGCTCGCGATCCAACTCACTGTCGATCCGAACCTCCGGACCCACCGCGCCCGCTCTGAGCTCCGAGCACACCACCCCGACGACCTCCCGCACGCGGTCGGTCACGTCATCCCGAGAAGCGTCGTCGCCAGGAGTCACAGCAACAGGATCCGCCGGCCGTCATCGCGCCGACAGGGTCGAAGGTCAGCACATCGGCCCCGGCCGAAAACGCTGCTGGTCCTGACGAGCCGCCGGCTGTTGTGACCATGGACCCTTTCGAGACGGGCGGAGTTGGCGAAGAATCACCCGCACAGCCCAGCCGGCAGTTGAGCCGGTCGGCCGTGAAATGGAGGGGCCGCACGCGATCGTGAACCGCATCCGCGGCGTTCTCATGGCCCGGAGGTGATCCGTTGATTGCGCTCGTTCTGGTCACGACGGCGGCGTTGGCCTTCGATGTCACCAATGGGTTCCATGACTCGGCCAACGTGATCGCCGCGTTGGTCGCGACCCGCGCGGCCCGACCTGGGCAGGCAGTGGTCCTCGCCGCTGTCTTCAACGTCATCGGCCCCCTGATCGCCGGCACGGCGGTTGCCAATACCGTTGCCAGCGTGGTCCGGGTACCTACCCCAGACGTCATCTCGGTCGTCGGCGCCGCGCTCGTAGCGGCGTTGATCTGGAACCTGGCGACCTGGTGGCGCGGGCTGCCATCCAGTTCGAGTCATGCGCTCGTCGGTGGCCTGATCGGCGCCAGCATGGCGGCGACCGGCCTGCGCGCCGTCAGGTGGGGTGGGATTCACGGGATACGTCCGGTGGGTGTGATCGGTGTTCTCTTGAGCCTCGCCATCTCGCCCGTGCTCGGGTTCGGGGCGGGAGTTGTGGGATCGAGGGTGGCACGACGGGCGTTGCGCCGGGCTACCCGATCCATCGACGTGCCGATTCGCCGGGGTGAATGGTTCACGGCGTCCGCCCTCGCATTCAGCCACGGTGCGAACGACGCGCAGAAGACCATGGGAGTGATCGGTCTGCTGCTGGCCGCGTCGGGCCACCTCCGGTCCTTCTCCGTCCCGCTCTGGGTAAAGCTGGCGTGCGCCGCCGCGCTCACGGTCGGGACGTCTCTCGGCGGGTGGCGGATCGTCCGCACACTCGGAACCGGCATCTACCGTCTGCGGCCCGTCGACGGTCTGGTGAGCCAGGGTGGTTCGGCGACGGTCATCCTGGCGTCGGCACTCGTCGGAGGACCGGTCAGCACCACCCACGTCGTCGCGGCGTCGGTGGTCGGTGTCGGCGCCGCTCGAGGTCACCGACGCGTCCGTTGGACCATCGTCGAGCAGATGGCCGCGGCGTGGTTGGTGACGCTTCCCGTCTCGGCTCTCGTTGCGGCGGCGTCGTTTCGAGTCGGGCGACTCGTGCCATGAGGCACTGGTTCCTGCCGCATGCTCCCGACGTGCTGGGTCTGCTCGGCACCCAGATGCAGATCACCCTCGAAGGCATGGAGGCCTTCCGCGCCTGGTCGGAGGGCGATGCCGAGGCCGAGCGAGCCGTTCGGCTCTGCGAGCATGACGCCGACCGGGTCCGGCGTGACCTGCAGGCCGCGCTCCGAGAAGCGTTCTCGACGCCCCTCGACCCCCAGGACATCTACGAGTTGTCCGAACGTCTCGACATGGTGCTCAACGGTGCAAAGAACGCCGTGCGGGAGGCGGAGGTGATGGTCATCCAACCGAACGCGGTCACGGCCTCCATGGCAGCGGATCTGGTCACCGGAATCGTGCACCTGCGGGATGCGTTCGCCGTCATCACGACCGATCCGCAGGCCGCCACCACGGCCGCGGACGCCGCGATCCACTGCGATCGGCTTCTCGAGCACCGGTACCGGGCGGCCATGTCAGACCTCCTCGTCGAGGAGGACCTTCGTCAGGTCATCGCATGGCGCGAGATGTATCGCCGCTACGCCCGAATCGGCAATCACCTCGTCGAGGTCGCCGAAAGGGTGTGGTACACCGCGGTCAGGTAGGTCGGGCGGGGGGCGGAGGCACGAGGATGGTGGCCGCGCCGGTGTGGTGAACCAGCTGCAGAGGCACGTGTCCCAGTCGTAGCCCGGTGAACCCGCCGAGGCCCCTGGTGCCGACGATCGCCACCGACCCCGGATGGGCCTCGAGTGCGTGACCCAGAGCGACAACGGGATGGGTCTCGCGCTCGATGTCGATGTCAACGGTCACGCCCCGGGCCTCGAGCGGCTCGGCCCACGACCGCGCCGCCTTGCGGGCTCGGCTGCGCCAGCTTCGAGGGTCCGACTCCTTTACCCACTCGGGCATCGGGCTGAGTGCATACACCGCGGTGGCCTCGACGCCGAGATCGGCGGCCAGATCAGCGGCAAAGCCCGCGGCCGCCAGGCTGGGCACCGATCCGTCGACCCCGGCGATCACGTGCTGGATGGGCCCGGCGCCCGAGGTCGGCACGATCGCCAGCGGCAAGGTGGCGTGGTGAGCGAGATGGTGTGCAGTACTGCCCAGTTGCAGCCCGGTGAACCCGCCGGTCCCGCGACCGCCGACGACCAACAGATCGGCCTGCTCGTCGCGGGCGCACGCCAGAAGCGCCTCAGGTGCATCGCCGTCGAGGAGCAGAGCACGCCAGCGCAGGTCCGACGTGAATGAGTCGCACCACTGTTCGAGCTCCTGGCGCTGATCCGCATGGGCCTCGGCATAGAAGTCCGGCGGTAGCTCGGCCTGGGGAGCGACGAAGACCCGCGCGACCACCAGCTCGAGCCCGGCCCGTCGGGCGAAATCGGCCGACCAGCTCAACGCATCGAGCGAGGTCACCGATCCGTCGACACCAACCACAACTCGTTCCATCTCGTCATTCTCTCCTATGAAGGGTGGCCTATGAGGGTGGGGCGAACTCAGAGGGCAACGTCGCCGGCGTCGACCAGCAGACAGCTTCCCGTCATGAAGATCGCCAGGTCACTGACAGCGAACAGCACGACCCGAGCGACGTCGTCGGCCACCCCGACCCGACCCAGCGGGAGCCGCTGGGCGTAAGTGTCCAACATGTCGCCCAACCCGGCGGAGCGGAACGAGTCACGCCCGGCTTCGATCCCCGGCGTCTCGATCAACGTGGGGGCCACCGCCAGTACCCGGACATCGTGCTCGCCCAACTCGACCGCCAGGCTCTTGGTCAGACCCAGAAGCCCGTGCTTGGACGAGACGTAGTGCGCAACGCCCGGTCCACCCGCCTGGTAGGCCGCCGTGGACGCGATGTTGATGATCACACCACCGTGACCGGCGTCTCTCATGCGCCTGCCCGACTCGCGTGCGCCGAGGAACGATCCCCGCAGGTTCACGTCGAGCACCGAGTCCCAGGCGTCGGCGGACAGATCGAGCACCGGCGCGCTGGGATAGATGCCCGCGTTGTTGACCCAGATGTCGAGCGAGCCCATCTGATCGACGGCGAGATCCGCCGCGGCCGCGATCGATGCCTCGTCGCGGACGTCGAGCCGGGTCCCGATCACGTGTGCACCTGTGTCCGATGCGATCTCGGCCGCCTCGGCGTCGGGGTCCCCGATGTCACCGATCACCACCGACGCTCCCGACTCGGCCAGCCGTCGGGCGATAGCGGCCCCGATTCCGAGCGCTCCGCCGGTTACCACCGCCACTCGACCGTCGAGTGACAGAAGGTCACTCACACTGCGTGCACTGACATCTGAAATGGTCACGTCAATTTCTCCGCGCTGGACGATTATCGGCTCTCAGCATCAACGCCTGGGACGCCCGGCACCAGGGACCAAGGTCACCGAGGGGTTGCCTGCCCGACCCCGCGGGCCCGACATCCAGCCGTTCATTCGCTCATTCGTCGCCAGAATCGGGACCTTCGGCCCTGCTGCCTGACGGCTGCACGGGAGACCATGGCGGGGGAGGAATGATCATGTCAGCAGTGACCGAACCGATCGAGGACGAATCCGTCGTCGAATACGCGACGAAGATTCGGGGCTACGACGTGTCGTGCATCCTCCGGCATGGCCAGCTGACGGGCGACAGTGAGCTGATCGCCCGTATCTCGAGGGCCGCGCTCGACCGTGACATCGACGACCCCGTGGCCCTCGCCCAGGTGGTCCGCGACGCGGTCGG
>Ga0182019_10001956_pt1 | contig 10534 bp, 9 predicted proteins | sample 812E2MmetaG_FD_120483 | JGI IMG/M metagenome (GOLD analysis project Ga0182019, IMG submission 120483) | Permafrost microbial communities from Stordalen Mire, Sweden - 812E2M metaG | ecosystem: Environmental > Terrestrial > Soil > Wetlands > Permafrost | place: Sweden: Stordalen | collected... | reverse complement strand
TGCTAGAACTTAGTGGTAGTCCACGATCTCGACGTCGTGGGCGTTTCCGTCACGCCACACAAAACAAAGACGCCACTGGTCGTTGATCCGGATACTGTGTTGCCCCTTCCGCTCGCCGCGCAAGGCTTCCAGGCGGTTCCCCGGCGGTGCTGCCAGATCGCGCAACTCCATAGCGCTGTCCAGCTGGCGAAGCTTTCTGCGGGCGACCCGCTCCACGGCTCGCAAGCGGCGACTCGGCTGCCGGCGGTGCAGTCGCCCGGTTTCCGTGCAACGGAACGACCTGATCACCTGTCCATCGTATTCCGCACAGCGTTTAACGTCAAGCGGTAAGTTTCTCGGCGGAACCCGCACGAAGAAGCGCTATAATCACCGGTTGCGTTCATTTTTCCGCTCGAACAGGATCACATCATGTCTACTCTTACCGAACCCGCCGCCCCGCCCCCAGTTAAGACCCGCACTGAATCCGACAGCATGGGGAAGATCGAAGTTCCGGAGAATGTCTACTGGGGAGCGCAGACGCAGCGCTCGCTGCTGCATTTCGATATTGGACGCGACGTCATGCCTCCGGAGCTGATTCGGGCGTTTGGCACGCTGAAGAAGGCTTGCGCGCTGGTGAATCAGGATCTGGGGAAACTTCCGTCCGAACTCGCGAAGCTGATCGCGCAAGCGACCGACGAAGTCATTGCCGGGAAACTGAATGACCAATTCCCTTTGCGCATATGGCAGACGGGCAGCGGCACGCAGACCAACATGAACGTGAATGAGGTCATCTCCAATCGCGCGATTGAGATTGCCGGTGGTGAATTGGGATCGAAGAAGCCGGTGCATCCGAACGATCACGTGAATATGTCGCAGTCGTCGAACGACACGTTTCCGGCGGCGATGCATATTGCGGCGGCGGAGCGGGTGAAGAATGACTTAATTCGGGCGATCAAGACGGTGCGCGATGCGATTGCGGCCAAGGCTAAGGAATTTGAGGGTGTGGTGAAGATTGGGCGCACGCACTTGCAAGATGCGGTGCCGTTGACGATTGGACAGGAGTTTGGCGGGTGGGCCAGTCTTTTGGACCGCGACATCGCGCGGCTCGAACTGGTGCTGGATGGGCTTTACGATCTGGCGATTGGCGGGACGGCGGTGGGGACGGGGTTGAATACGCATCCGGAATTTGCGGTGCGGGCGGCGGCAAAAGTTGCGGAGTTGACGGGACTTCCCTTCCGGTCGCATCCGAATAAGTTTGCCGCGCTTTCGGCGCACGATGAGATCGTGTTTGCGCAGGGGGCGATGGAAACTTTGGCCGCTTCGCTGATGAAGATCTCGAACGATATTCGGTGGCTGGCTTCCGGGCCGCGGTGCGGGCTGGGCGAACTGGTGATTCCGGAGAATGAGCCGGGATCATCCATCATGCCGGGCAAGGTCAATCCTACGCAATGCGAAGCGATGACGATGGTCTGCGTGCAGGTTCACGGAGCTACGGCCGCGGTGGGATTCGCCGGATCGCAGGGCAACTTTGAGCTCAACGTGTTCAAGCCGGTCATTATTTATAACTTTCTGCACTCGGTCACGCTGGTCACCGACGCCTGCCACGGCTACGTGGAGTACATGGTCAAGGGCATCGAAGTTGATCGCGCCAAGGTGGACTGGTATGTGAAGAATTCGCTCATGCTGGTCACGGCGCTGGCTCCGAAGGTGGGATACGACAAGGCGGCGCAGATTGCGCACACGGCGCATGTCGAGCACTCGAGCCTGCGCGAGGCGGCGTTAAAGCTGGGATATCTTACGGGTGCGGAATTCGATGCGCTCGTCAAGCCGGAGAAGATGACGCATCCCTAGCAGGCTGCGGAAAAGTATCTGTGCAGCGGCGCGACCTCAGCGGCTAAAGCCGATGTGAAAACGAGCCATTTACCGCAGCGCTGAAGCGCTGCGCCACCCAAAATCAAATACTGCGGCTAGTTTTCCGCAAGCTGCTACAGATGAGGTGGCGGATTCGCACGGACCGATTTTCTGGTTGGGGACATCTTGGTTGCTCTTTCAGCAGGCTGGTGTGCCTGGCGTCGCACCCCTACCGTCAGGGGCAATTCTCCAGCGCGTGTGTGACTTCTAGTCTTGCTTACGGTAGTAACCGTAAGATACCACTTTCATGTTACTTCGGGAGTAGGGTCCAGCCTATGATTTTCGAGATAGAGGACCGATGCTCTTTCACCGCTCACATATGCGACGGCTCGCATTGCTCTGCCTTCTCTGTCCCTGGCATTATTCCTTCGCGGTGAAGCCGCTTCCTTTTCCGACAAATGCTCCGATTTTTCAAGATACCGGCAACGTAACCTGCCGCTACCGCCTGGAGGGGTTGCAAACCGAATTCACCGAAACCAATCTGGGGGAAGCCCGCTACACGTCATTGCCTGCGGGAAACTACACCTTCCGAGTGACTTGTGACTCTCCTCAACCGGGACAGGCCCAGGCGGCAGCGTACTCCTTTACAGTTCTTGCGCCGTGGTGGCAGAGGTGGTTGACCGAAATCGCGGGGGCGGGCGGAGTGGTGCTGCTGGTTTGGGGAATCCTGTGGAGCCGCTATCGGGACCGGCGGGAGAACGAGCGTCTGGAGCGGGCGGTGGCCGAGCGTAGCGGCGAACTGGCGGAACTGAACCGCGAATTGCAGGAAGCCTCGCTCAGCGATCCACTCACTGGCATCCGCAACCGGCGTTTTTTCCGCAGCATGATCGAGGCCGATGCCAGCCAGGCCGTGCGCGCCTACCGCGGATCGGAACTCTACAGTCGCGATCATCGCGATCTGATTTTCTTTCTCGTGGATATCGACCACTTCAAAGAGGTCAACGACGAGTACGGGCACGATGCTGGAGATCGCGTGCTGGTGCAGATTGCGCAGCGGCTCAGCAGTCTGGTACGCGAATCGGATTTTCTGATTCGCTGGGGCGGCGAAGAATTTCTGGTGGTGTGCCGCTCGGCGGATCGCAGCGACGGTCCACTTCTGGCATCGCGGATACTGAAGGCAATCAACAGCTCGGAATTCGATTTGGGGAACGAGCGACGGCTGGCCCGTTCGTGCTCGGTCGGCTGGGCGGCGCTTCCGTGGCTTCCGCCGGCCTTTTCGAATTTGCCGGTGGATGAAGTGCTCAGACTGGCGGATCGCGGACTCTACCTGGCGAAAGAGCACGGCCGCAATCAGGCCGTCGGTCTAGTGCCGACGACCAACACTCCGACCATCAGTGCTCACGCCACTAACGCTCCGAGCACTAACATGCTCACCAAGCCCGGCAAGTATTGCTGCCTGGAGCAACTTCTGGAAGACAATCTGATCCGCGAAGTGCGTACCGCGGGCACAACGGCCGCGGCCGCGGCAGGATGACTCACTTCGAAACGGACACTGCACGAAACAGGTCGAGCCCGGAGCCCCGGCCCGAGCAAAGCGACTTGCTCACTTCTTATTCAGGAATCGCCGGCGATTGAGGTGGGTTGTGGAACTGGCCGCGATGTCATCGTACTTCAGCACGCTGATGGAGCCATCCACTTCGAGGACCGCGAGCGCCGCTTCTTTGTAGGTACCGACGCCGTGCTCACGGAGCGCGCGTTCCAGTTCATCCATGCTGACATGCTCTTTGGCCATGTGCGCTTGGATGACCTCGCCGTCGTGCACCAGCAGACTGGGCTGTCCCTGAATATATTTTCGGAAACGGCGATTCCCTCCGGAAACCTCAGCTACAAAATAGTTCAGGATGAGCAGTGTGGCGGCGGCCACGGCGCCTCCGACCAGCGAAGTGTCGGGGCCGGTCATGGCGTTCTGCACGGAGTTTGAAAGGAGCAGGAGGAGGGTGAGATCGAACGGAGTCATCTGGCCGACTTCCCTCTTGCCGCTGATTCGAATTCCGAGCAGCACGAGGCAGTAGATGACTCCGGTGCGGAGTGCGATTTCAACGAGCGTATGCGCGTTCGCGGGCAGCATTGCTGTGGTAGCTACTGCGGCGTGGCGGTGACCGGTATGGGCGCGTTTTTCGGTGTGCTCAGGTAGCCGGTGATCTTGTTTTTGTCGACCGTCCAGACTACGAGTTCATACAGCATGTGATCGCGTCCGGTATAGAACTGCACCGGTTCGCTCTGGTTCTTGTCCTTCTTTTCGATGGTCTTGTCGTCGGCGGTGACGTTCAGCGTGTACTTGCCGCGTTTGGGATCGGTCTTCTTGAGCTGCAAGGCCACGGTCGAAAACGCCTGCGGCTTGGCCCCCTTCAATAAGGCGAACTCGTAGTATTGGCGGTCGCCTTTGTGTTTGAGAGCTTCCAGATCGCCGCGCGTATTGGCGATCAGTCCGCTCTGCACGCCGAGGTCGCCGATGGTGCCTTGCAGTTTTGCGATCGTCGCCTCGAGCGAGGCCTTGGTGGCAGCCACGTCGGTCTTCACGCCGCCGACGTCGGTCTTCACCGCTCCCACTTCTCCGGAGACGGCGCCCACATCTTTTTTCTCTTCTGCCGCCTGCGCCGCTATGCGCGCCGATGCGGCTTGTTGCTGCCGCTGCAAGGTGTCGGCACGCGTCGCCAGTTCTTTCTTGGTCATGCCCAACTGTTGGGCCAGAGTCTCAGAATCGGCTTCGGCGGACTGCATACGCTTGGTCAGATCGCCGATTTGTTTTTGGCTGGCGGCTTGATCTTGCGTAACTTTTTCCAGCTTGCCGTGCTGGTCGTAAATAAAAAAAGCCGATGCGCCAACGTACGCGACGGCCACGGCCAGAAGAATCCATTTGCCGACATTGCTCTGCGGCTCGGGGTGGTAGACGGTCGGTTGTTCGCCTTCAGGCATAAGGGGGTCTCCGTTTGAAGTGGATTGTAGAGCTTATTGTTTGTGAGATATGGGTTGCTGTCAATTGCGTTTCAGGTTCTCGGCCCGACGTAACTTGCGGCTAGAATAATGACGTGAAGAACTGGGACGCGATTGTTGTTGGGGCGGGCATCGTCGGACTTGCGCTGGCGCTTGAACTGAAGAAGCAAAAGCTGCGGGTGCTGGTGGTGGAAAAAGGCGAACCGGGGCGCGAAGCGTCCTGGGCTGCGGGTGGCATGCTGTGCGACTTCCCCGCCGAGACGCCGCCCGGGTTGCGGGAACTGGCTAGTGCGAGCGCACCGATGTATCCCGAGTTCGTGCGTGAGCTTGAGGATGACTCGGGGTTGAAGATCGATCTCCGGTCGGTGGGGACGCTCGTGCTTTCTGGTGTGGAGACGGGGCAGAGCCCCGCCACCACACGAGCCTATGCCCTGCCCCGATCGCTGGCGGAACTGGAACCAGCGCTGCGGATTTCGGACGGGACGGAGCCGCGATTAACTCCTCTGTTTGTAGATGAACGCTGCGTCGATCCTCGACATCTGACGACAGCCGCCATCGCCGCCGCGCACCATCGCGGCATTGATTTCTCGTCCGACGACCAGGTACTGGGCGTGGAAGTGGCGGATGGGAAGGCCTCCGGCGTCCGGACCAACAAGGCGCAATTTGCCGCTGGCATGGTGGTGAATTGCGCCGGAGCCTGGGCGGGGCAGATCGGGCCACACCCGTTTCCGACGCGGCCCGTCAAAGGGCAGATGCTGTGCGTTGCCATGCCGGAAAGAGAAATGGTGCGCCATGTGATACGCACGCCTGACGTTTACCTGATTCCGCGCAGCGACGGGCGCATGTTGATCGGAGCGACCGCGGAAGAAGCCGGATTCGACAAACAAACGGTCCCGGAGACGATCCAGAAGTTGCGGCAGACGGCGATCGATCTGGTTCCCCAACTGGCCGGCGCCCGCATGCTGGAAGCGTGGGCAGGCCTGCGTCCGGGAACGCCTGACGGGCTGCCGATTCTGGGCGCTACGCCGACACCTGGATATTTTGTAGCGACGGGACATTTTCGAGATGGAATTCTGCTGGCGCCGGTGACGGCGAGGCTAATGGGACAGGTAATTTCTGGACGGGTTCCCGATTGGGACTTAGGTGCGTTTTCTGCCCATAGATTTTCGCGATGAGGCTTACAAGATCGAATCCTGCATAGTCCGACGTGCGTTGACACCCTCCGGATGTCCGGCGGAGACGCGGCAAGCCGCGTCGCTACAGCGCGAGCAGACGCGGTCTCCTACGAGGTATATACTGAAGCGTTTTCGGCGATCATCTTAAGTTACGCGCGCCCCGCGCGCCAGAAAGGCACACCTATATGGCTTCCCCAGCGGTAGATTTTGCCCGCAATAATCAGCCGCGTTTTCTTGACGAGCTGAAGACTCTTCTGCGTATCCCCAGCATCAGCACTCTCGATGAACACAAAGGCGACGTACTGAAGGCGGCAGAATTTGTGGCCGCGGAACTGCGCCGCATCGGGATGGACAATGTCGAAATCATTCCGACCAAGGGACACCCCCTGCTCTATGCCGACTGGCTGCATGCGGCTGGCAAGCCGACGGTTTTGATGTATGCACATTATGACGTGCAGCCGCCCGATCCTTTGGACGAATGGAAGACGCCGCCGTTTGAGCCGACCGAGCGCAATAACAACATTTACGCGCGCGGCGCCGTCGACGACAAAGGCCAGCTCTGGATGGAAGTGAAGGCGCTCGAGTCCCTGATGCAGGCCCATGGTGGCAAACTGCCCATCAACGTCAAGGTCATTTTTGAAGGCGAAGAAGAGGTGGGCGGCGAATCGATTGCCGAGTATGTCCGCAAACAGAAGGCGAAGTTGAAGGCGGATTTCGCGCTGGTCTGCGATACGGAACTGTTCGCGCCGGATGTTCCCACTCTCTGTGTCGGCCTGCGTGGCCTGGTGTACACGGAGATCGAAGCTGTGGGGGCCAAGACCGATCTGCACTCCGGCGTGTATGGGGGCGCGGCGCCGAATCCATTTTTTGGGCTGATTGAGATCATCAGCAAGCTGAAGGATTCGAAAGGGAAGGTATTGATCCCGGGTTTTTATAAGAACGTCAAAGCGCCCAGCAAAGATGAGCTGAAGGCCTGGAAGCGGCTGCCGTTCAACGAAGAGCGTTACCGCAAAACCGAAGTCGGCTCGAAGGTGCTGACCGGCGAGCCGGGATTCTCGGTGCTGTACCGGACGTGGGCGCGTCCGACGCTCGAGGTGCACGGCATGCCGGGCGGGTTTGTGGCCCCGGGAGCGAAGACGGTGATTCCGGCGAAGGCGTCGGCAAAAGTTTCCATGCGTCTGGTGCCGAACCAGGACTCGGACGACATCCTGAAGCGCTACACCGCTTTCGTCAAGAAGCTCACGCCCAAGGGGATCGAGATCAAAATCAAGGTTTGGAGCAAGGGCCCTGCATCCGTGGTCGGCACCGACAACCGGTTCATCGAAGCGGCCACGGAGGCGCTGCATGACACCTTCAAGAAAGAGACTGTGTTTATTCGCTCGGGCGGATCGATTCCCATCGTAACCGATTTTCAGGACGTGCTGAAGATTCCATCGGTCATGATGGGGTTTGGGCTTCCCGACGATAACCTGCATGCTCCGAACGAGAAGTTTCACATCCCGAATTTCCATCGCGGGATTGAAACCATCTGTTTGTTCTTTGAGAAGCTGGGGTAAGGCAAGTCAACCACCAAGGACACAAAAGAACACGAAGGAAACCCAAGGGAACTCAGACCTTGGTAATTTTTCGTGTCCTTGGTGGTTAATGAATTTGGAACACCGCCCGAACCCCCCGAACCCCCGAACCCGCCCGGTAATCCCCAATCCCGCGCCTTCAGGTAAAATAAAGAGGTTGAGGTCGAGAGGCATGCGTACACGGGTTTTCGCGTCGGCGGTGCTGTTTTTGACGGTCACGATGGTGTCGGCGCCCTGGCTTGAATCCGAAGCCGATCAGGGAGTTCCGCATTTCAATGCTGCTCCTCCGGTTGCGGGAACCGAGCTTCCGCCGATCCTCACCAAGGATCAGCTCTGGGGAGACAACGCGCAGTTTCCGTATCAGACGCATGCCTATGAACTGGCCGCAAAGATTCCGAAGGTCATCTACCAGCAGCCGTGTTATTGCCACTGTGATCGCAGCATGGGACACAACAGTCTGCATAGCTGTTTTTCAGGTACGCATGGAGCGCAGTGCGGGACCTGCATGCAAGAGCTTTATTACGCTTACACCATGAACAAGCAGGGCAAGACGGCACGGCAGATTCGCGCCGGAATCATCAAGGGCGAATGGCGGCAGATCGATCTGAACGCCGCGGCGAGTATCAATTAAAAGGCGCGCTCGCAATTTCGATTGCAAGGTTTTCGATTTCAATTCTGAACTAAATTTTGAACTAGAGGCGGTTTGATGCCACTGAAGGTAGCTCCCAAGCAGAAAGTAGTTGAGGATCCACGACACACACAGGCAGTGCAGAACTACGAGTCCGGGCTGCGCGCGTTGCAGGACCACAAGTTCGAGAAGGCGAAAGGCCACCTGCAGAAAGTATTGAGCGGACCGAACAAGTCCCTGGTTGACCGCGCGCAGGTGCATATTCTGACCTGCGACAAGCACATGGAGACTCCCACGTTGCAGTTCAAGACAACGGAAGAGCATTATGATTACGCGGTGTCGCTGATCAACTCGGGCGACTACGTGACGGCGCGCGAGCACCTCGACAAGCTATTGAAGCAGAACCCCAAGGCGGAATACGTTCTGTACGGGCTGGCCGCGTTGCATTGCCTGACTGGTCACGTCGAAGAAGCGCTGAAGATGCTCGGCGAGGCGATTCAGGTGAAACCGTCGCTGCGCTTCCAGGCACGGAACGACACCGACTTCCAGAATCTGGCGGAAGATCCTCGGTTTACCGAACTGCTATATCCGGATCCGGGCGCCGGAGAATCTGAGCCGCAAGAAGAAGAAGCGAGCGCGTACTAGCTGCCATTCGAGGCGGTATGCTCCCCCAGGTGCGCACGAACTCATCCGAAACCGGCAAGGCTGGCCCCGAACTGCGCGTGGTCGCAATCGGCGGAGGCACGGGCCTCTCCACGCTGTTGAAGGGGCTGAAGCGTTACGTCATGTCGCCGGCGCTGGCCCCCTCGGGTCAGCCCACCATTCGCGAACTATCGGGCGTGGTCACGGTGAGCGACGATGGCGGATCGAGCGGCCGTCTGCGCAAAGAGTTCAATATGCTTCCGCCGGGCGATGTGCGCAACTGCATCGTGGCCCTCTCCGAAGACGAAGCCTTGCTCTCGAAACTGTTCCAGCACCGCTTTCAGAAGGGCTCCGGACTAGAAGGCCACAGCTTTGGCAATCTTTTTCTGGCGGCGCTCACTTCGATCACTGGGGACTTTGCAGAGGCGGTCCGCCTTTCTTCGGAGATTCTGCTCACCCGCGGACATATCTATCCTGCGACCATGACGAGCGTGGAACTGGAAGCGCTGCTGGAAGACGGGACACGCGTGCGCGGCGAGACGCGAATCACGGCGAGCAAGGGCAAGATTCAAGAGCTTGCGCTAGTGCCTCCCGACGTTGAGCCGCTTCCGCAGACGCTCGACGCCATCGCCGCCGCCGACCTGATCACCATCGGTCCAGGTTCGCTCTTCACCAGCCTGATTCCGAACTTACTGGTGCGCCGGATCTCCGAAGCTATTGCGGAATCGCATGCCATTAAAGTGTTCGTTTGCAATCTGATGACGCAGGTAAATGAGAGTCTCAGTTTAACGGCTGCGGATCACATTCGAGCGCTCAATTCCCACGCCGGCGTACAACTGTTCGACTACACGCTGCTCAATCGCAAGGCGGCCTCGCCGGAGATGAAGGCCAAGTACGCGCTGGAGGGAGCGTCACAGATCGTGATCGATCTGGAGGCGATCGAAGCACTGGGTGTGTGCCCTTTGCTGGGAGACTATCTGGAAGAGGGCGAAGTGGCGCGGCATGCTACGGACCGGGTCGCACACGACATGATGGCGCTGATGGCGCATGCGCCGGACCGGCAGACCATCCGTAGTTGATTCCCACGCGGTATATTGACTTAAGCATGGCAAAAACGTCGAAGACCAAGTCGAAAACTTCCCCATCAACTCCGCACCGCACGCGCATCGCCATCGCAATCATGGCGGCGGGCAAAGGCACGCGGCTCAAATCGAAACATCCCAAGGTGCTGCATGAAATCGGCGGCAAGCCGATCCTGGCGCATGTGATCGCCACGGCGCAGAGAGTCGTGCCCGCCTCCGACATCTTCGTGATCATCGGCCATGAGGCGGAGCACGTGCGCGGGACGGTCGCAGGCACGGGCGTGAACTTCGTGGTGCAAGCCGAACAGCGCGGCACCGGACACGCCCTTATGGTGGCGCGCGAAGCACTTGCGGGCTATGACAAGGTCATCGTGCTTTCCGGGGACGCACCGCTGATTACTGCCGAGACCATAAAGAAACTTAGTGAATTCCACACTGCGCAGAAAGCGACCATGACTTTGCTCAGTGCGGATCTCGATAATCCTTATGGATATGGGCGAGTGATCCGCAAAGGCGCGGGTGGGAGAGCCGAGGTGCAGGCGATTGTCGAAGAAAAGTCGGCGTCCCCGCAGCAGAAAAAGATTCGCGAGATCAATTCCGGGTTTTATG
>Ga0182019_10001955_pt1 | contig 10537 bp, 8 predicted proteins | sample 812E2MmetaG_FD_120483 | JGI IMG/M metagenome (GOLD analysis project Ga0182019, IMG submission 120483) | Permafrost microbial communities from Stordalen Mire, Sweden - 812E2M metaG | ecosystem: Environmental > Terrestrial > Soil > Wetlands > Permafrost | place: Sweden: Stordalen | collected... | reverse complement strand
CCAGATGCCACACTGACGACGGGGCAGAAGGATTATCCGCTGCAGCCGTCGTACAAGCAACACACGGTGAGTGATGACCAATCGGGAGTCATTGTAGATGTGGAGGTTACGACGGGGGAGGATTCCGAAGGACGGCAACTGATGGGGACGGTGGCTCGGGTGGAGCAAGCCACGGGGATCAAGGTGAAGACGTTGACGGCGGACGCCGGATATGCGCATCCGAAGAATTATGAGGCGGCGGAGGCACGGGGCATCGAGGCGGTGATTCCGCCCGCACCGGATCGGACGAAGTATACGAAGATCCCGATCCGGCGTTTCAAGTACGACGCTCGGCATCAGGTGGTGCGCTGCCCCAGAGGGAAAATTCTCAGGAAAACGACCCGCGCTGCGAAGGGATGGATCTACCGAGCGTGGAGAAAAGATTGTAAGGCCTGTCCGCTGATGGCTCGTTGTATGTCGGCCACGGCTAGCGCACGCTCCGTGCTGATCGTGGATGGGTTTGAAGCCCTTCTCCGGGCTCGGCGCAAGAAGCTCCAAGGGTGGGATCCGGCATGGGTGAATGCCTACGCGAGGCATCAATGGCGGGTGGAGGGGGCTCATGGGGAGGCCAAGACACAACATGGCCTTCGACGCGCAGCCCGCCGCGGTCTTTGGAATGTGGCAATCCAAGCCTACCTGACGGCGGCCGTGATGAACCTCAAACGGCTGGCTATCGCTGTTTTTAGCGATTTTAGAGGCTTCCATAAGCCCTTAAAAACCTTCTTGGAACCACTGTTTGGCTATGGGTGGCTTTTCCCAGCCTTCGGAGTGCATTTTTCAAATGATGATGCATATCTCTACCATATTTTAAAAAAATCGGGGTTTATCAACAGCCCCACAGGCAACGGTTTCTTCCTTCATTCCCCCGAAACCGAGCTAGTGGGGCTGTTGATAAACCCCATTCCTGAAAATACGGCTCTTGAAAACAAAAGGGTTAGCTCGGTAAATTTCGCACAAATGGCACTTTTTCAGCACCCCCCCAGCCCCTATTTTCCTCCCGGCGCGTCTCTCATTTCGACGCCGACGCCGGAGCCGGAAGCGCCTGCGGGCGCGCTCCTGCCGCCGAGGTGAAGTACATTATTCTGCGATTTGGATCTCGATCAGCGGTTTGGTGAGTTCCGCCACCATCCCCGGCGCGGCGGCGACCTTGATGACTTTGCCCGCGGCGGGGGAGGCGACGGTGTGCTCCATCTTCATGGATTCCAGAATCAGCAGCGGTTGGCCCTTCTCCACCGGGTCCCCCTCCGCCACCATGACCTTCACGATGTTGCCCGGCATGGGGGGATAGAGCTTCCCGTCGAATTTCTCGCTGCCGGTGCCCGAACCAAAGCCGGGTTCGATGAAGGTGAATTCCCACACTTTCCCATTCAGATGGATGAACAGCTTCTCCTTGTCCCGCGCGAAGGGGACCTTCAGCGTTTTCCCGTCCGCCTCCACCGTCAATACATCATTCTCCGCGTTCATGTTCCCGCTCATCGGCCCGAGGGGCGTCTGGATCTGATGCTTCTGCCCGTCGCGCGTGAGATCGCACTCGATGGGCTGTCCCGCGAATTGGAATCGGATTTTCATTTGCCCTCCCCATGGCGGAACGCGCCGATGGTTTCCCATACCGGCGCCATGCCGCGCCCGGCTGACACGGCGGCGGGGCGCTGCGTGCCGCCGTCGGAGGCGAACAGCGCCGAGGCGATGCCGAAGGCAAGGGCCTGCTCCTCTTTCGACGCCGTGGGGGCCCATTTGGAAAAGTGGTCGCCGATCAGGTGCGTGGAATAATCGCCGGCGATGAACTTGGGATGATTCAGGATGTCTGCCAAAAACGGAATGGGAGTAGCCACGCCCAGGATGACGTATTCATTCAATGCCCTCAGCATCCGCCCTCTCGCCTCCGTCCGGTCGGTCCCCCAGGTGATGACCTTGGAAAGGATGGGGTCATAAAACGGTGGCACGTCGCTGCCGGAGGCGATTCCGGAATCAATCCGCAGATTGGAGAACGAAGGCTCGCGCACGAGGGCGATGCGCCCCGGCGAGGGAAGGAAATTCTTCAGGGGATCCTCGGCGTAAATGCGGCACTCGATGGCGTGGCCGCGGGGCTTGATGTCGTCCTGCTCCAGCGTCAGCGGCTCGCCGAAGGCGATCTTCAACTGCCACTTGACAAGATCAATCCCCGTCGTCATTTCCGTGACGGGATGTTCCACCTGGATGCGCGTGTTCATTTCGAGGAAATAGAACTTTCCCTCCGAAAAAAGAAACTCGATGGTCCCGGCGTTTTCGTATCCCACGGACTGCGCGGCCTCCACGGCGGCGTGCGCCATGGCCGAGCGAAGCTTTGGGGTGAGCGCCATGGAGGGGGTTTCCTCGATGATCTTCTGATAGCGCCGCTGGACGGAGCATTCGCGCTCATAAAGGTGAAGGGTCTTGCCGTGCTTGTCCGCCAGGATCTGGAACTCGATGTGGCGCGGATGTTCCATGTATTTTTCGATGTAGACCCGCGCGTCGGCAAATGCGGAGGCCGATTCGCGCCCCGCCCCTTCGAGGGCCTCCTTCATTTCAGCGTCGGAGCGCACCACGCGCATCCCCTTGCCGCCGCCGCCCGCCGCGGCCTTGATCAAAATGGGATAGCCGATCTTTTTGGCCGTCGCGAGGGCCTGGTCCAGCGTCACGGGGCCGTCTGAACCGGGAGTGATGGGGACGCCGGCGCCCAACACTTTCTTCCGCGCGGCCAGCTTGTCGCCCATGAAGGAAATGTTGTCGGGCCTGGGGCCCACCCAGACAAGGCCCGCGTCGAGCACCTTTTGCGCGAAGCCCGCGTTCTCGGCCAGAAAGCCGTAACCGGGATGGACGCCGTCGGCGCCCGATTCCTTTGCGGCCTGAAGGAGTCTGTCCTGGTTCAGATAGCTGTCCAGTGCCCGCGGCGGACCCACGCACACGGCATGGTCGGCGGCCTTCACATGAACGGCTCGGGCGTCGGCTTCGGAATAGACGGCCACCGATTCCCACTCCAGCTCCTTCAGACTTTGGATGATCCGCACCGCGATTTCGCCGCGGTTGGCGATCAGGATTCGATGTGCCATGAGGGTTTCCTTTTCTCGAAAAATGATTTGAGGCCTTCCTGCCCCTCGGGGGACACGCGCAGGCCGGCGATGGCTTCGGCCAGATAATCCTTGAGTTCAAGCGGCGAAAATCCCGCGCTTCTGTCCAGCAGTTCCTTGGTTTTCCGCACCGCCGCCGGAGAGGTTTTCAAAATATCGCGCACCCGTTCCTCCTCCGCCGCTTCGAGGTGTGCGGCGGGGACGACGGCCTGGAACAAGCCGGCATCCTGCCCCTCGCGGGCGGTGAAGCGGCGTCCGGTCAACATCACGTCGCGCGCCCAGGCATGACCGGCCTTGCGAATAATGAAGGGGGAAATGACGGCGGGCGACAGGCCCAGGCGCACTTCAGTGAAGGCAAAGACGGCACCATCGGCGGCGAGGGCGATGTCGCACGCAGCCAGAAGGCCGAGTCCGCCCCCGTACGCCGGGCCGTTGGCCGCGGCCACCGTGGCGCAGGGGAGCGCGGCCAGGGCGAAAAAAACATCAAAGAGAATCCGCGCGTCCCGAAGATTTTCCTCGTGCGACAATGTGATGGAATCCTTCATGTATTGAAGGTCGGCCCCGGCGCAAAAGTGATCGCCCGTCCCCGTCAGGACGAGCGCACGAAGGCCGGGCGCGCCCTTCAGATCCGCGAAAGCCCGGCGGAGTTCGTCCAGCATCACGGGATTGAAGGCGTTCTTCACCTCCGGCCGGTTGAGCCGCAGGCGGGCGATGCCATTGTCGAAGGTCAATGCCAGCGTCACGAAATTCATGGGTGAATCATAGCCGAAGCGCGTGGTTAGGTCAATGGGGGATTGCCTGCCGCATCCCTCTTGTAAATAGTAATGAGTAAATAGTAAATGGTGAGGACCAAGGGAATACGCTATAGGGCCGTCTGTTTCCATAGCACTAATTCTCGGATTATGAGAAATTCAACTCCTGCCAATAACCATTCTATTGCTTGCCTCTGCCTTTACCATCTACCATTTGCCATTAACCATTTACCATTAACCATTAACCATTAACCATTTAACATTTACCAATTACCATTTACCAATTACCATTTACCATTTACCATTAATCATTTACCAATTACCATTAACCATTTACCATTTACCATTTACCATTTACCATTAACCATTAACCATTTACCATTTACCATTTACCATTTACCTTCTCCCGCCCTCACTGCATCAAGTGATCGATCAGGATTTTAATGCCGATTCCGATGAGGATGAGTCCGCCCAGGGCTTCCAGTTTGTTCTCGAAGTGCCTGCCCATGTGCTGGCCGATGTAGATGCCCGCAAACGAGAGGATGAAGGTTACGAACCCGATGATCAGGGCCGGCGCCGCGATGGGCGTGCGGAGAATGGAGAGGCTCAGCCCCACGGCCAGGGCGTCAATGGACGTCGCCACGGAAAGGAGCAGCAGCATGGAGAGGTTCATGCGGTTGGGCTCCTTTTCCAGCCTCGTGATCCCGAACGCCTCGTAGATCATCTTGGCCCCGATGCCGGTCAGAAGACCGAAGGCGATCCAATGGTTCACGGCCATCAGCCACGTCGAAAGGGACCGTCCCACCAGCCATCCCACGATGGGCATGATGGCCTGGAAGGCGCCGAAAAACGCGGCGATGGTGAAGGCATGGCGCATCTTCAATGCCTTGATGGCGTAGCCGCTGGCGACGGCAACGGCGAAACAATCCATGGCCAGGCCGACGGCGAGAAAGATCACCTCCATCGTGGGCACGTTACACGCCCTCGCTGGTTTCGAAAAAAACGGCCCCCAGGATCATCATGGCTGCGGAGACGCAGAAGAGAACGGCCAGGTCGAGGCCGAAGGGGAAGGCGGCGGTTCCGAGGAAGGCCCACCGCAGGGCGTCCACGCCGTAGGTCAGCGGATCGGCCAGCGCCACCGTGCGCAGGGCCCGGGGCAGGTTGTCCACGGGATAAAGGGCGCCGGAAAGGAAGAAGACGGGGAAGATGACGAAGTTCCAGATGAGGGAAAAGCCCTGGATGTCGCGCATGCGGGAAGCGAAGGCCAGGCCGATGCCGATGAAGGTGGAGGCGATCAGGATCATCACGCCGAAGGCCAGCGCGACGCCCGCGACGCTTCCGACGCGGAAGCCGAACACGAGCGAGACGATGAGGATCATGGCCCCCTGGAACAGCGCCGTGGCGATGCCTCCCGCCGTGCGTCCCAGCACGATGGAAAGGCGCGACACCGGCGCCACCATGATCTCCTTCAGGAATCCGAACTCGCGGTCCCACAACACCGAGAGTCCCGCCATCATGGAGACGAAGAGCATGTTCATTCCCAGGATCCCCGGGACGAGGAAGTTGATGTAGGAGACGCCCGAGGGCAGGTTCGGAACGGCCGCGCGCCTCAAGCCCAGCCCCAGGAACGCCAGGAAGAAGAACGGCATCGAAAGGGAGCCGAAAAGGCGCGATTTGGTGCGGAAGAATTTTTTCATCTCCCTCAGCCACAGGACATAGACGCACAGGGGCGAGATGCCCCTCACCGGCGCCTCCCGTAGTGGCTCATCATGGCGGCCTTCAAGCGGTCTCCGGCCGAGGCCTCGGCGTCGCGCAGGGTCGTCCCCGTGAAATGGAGGAAGACGTCTTCCAGCGAGGGCTTGCGCAGACTGACGGAGGTGATGGAAATGCCGAGCTCCCGCGCGATTGTGAACAGCTCGGGAATGCGGGTCTCCCCTTTTTCGACGGTGAGGCTCAAGGCCGAACCGCCGACCGACGCCGCGCGCACCCATTCGTGCTTCTTCGCGGCTTCCGCCAGGGCCTCCGGCCGTCCATCCACGTCCAGAATTACCACGTCCCCGCCCAGCACGTCCTTCAGGCGCGCCGGGGTGTCGAGGGCCGCCACGCGTCCGCGGTCCATGATGAGGATGCGGTCGCAAAGGATGTCCGCCTCCTCCATGTAGTGCGTGGTGAGGATGAAGGTGGTGCCGCCGGTTTTTTTCAATTCACGGATGTAATCCCAGATGCCGCGCCGCGTCTGGGTGTCGAGGCCCAGGGTGGGCTCGTCAAGGTACATCACCCGGGGACGGTGCATGAGGCCGCGCGCGATCTCAAGCCGCCGCTTCATCCCGCCCGAATAGGTTTCCGCGCGCTTTTCCGCCCAGTCGTTCAATCCCACCAGGTCCAGCACCTCGTCCGCCCGCCGCCGCAGGTCCGCCCCCTTGAAGCCGTACATGAGGCCGTGGAAGTGGAGGTTTTCGCGCCCCGTCAGTTTTCCGTCGAGAGCCGGCTCCTGGAAGACGATGCCGATGGCGCGGCGCACCGCGTCGCGCTCGCCCACCACGTCGTGCCCCGCCACCATGGCCCTTCCCGCCGTGGGTTTCAGCAGGGTGGCTAAGAGGTTCACCGTGGTGGTCTTGCCCGCGCCGTTGGGGCCCAGCAGACCGAAAAGCTCGCCTTCCTCCACCGTGAAGGAGACGTGATCCACGGCGGTGAAGTCGTCGAAGGTGCGCGTGAGGTTCTCGGCAACGATGGCGGACATGGACGAATATTGTAACAGAGGGCAGGGTTGGCTAAGGCCGGAATGCCGGAATGCCGGAAGGCGGAAAGGCCAGACGGCGGAAACGTAAAGGGGCCGTTTCAGGTTTCAGGTTTCAAGTTGGGGCAAGAGAAGCCGGAAGTGGCCCACCCTTTCCCCAGCCTCATTTCATACTTTTTAATTCATATTTCATCCTTGGGAGCTGGATAGGGGAAGGTAGTGCGGACTTGCCTCCTTCGGCGGTATCATTAGGGTATGGAATTCTTGGCCATGTTGGTTAATAAGATCATGGACAATAAAGCATTCCGCCTGTTGGCGATCATCGGCCTCTCGCTATGGCCGGCGCTCTTTTTGCGGGCCGCCGATTTTTTAAAGGGACCCTATCTCATTTATGAAAATCAGCCCGGCGCCGCAACCGTTTTATGGCAGACGGATGATGATGCGGCTTCCTCCACCATCGAGTGGGGATTGACTTCCGCCTACGGGAACGGCCCCTTCGCCGTGACGGCCTATGGTGAGCGGCAGTATCGCTACGCCATCACCGGTGTTCCCGACGCCACGCCCGTCTATTACAGGGTCGCCGTGGATGGGAATCTCCAGACGGGAGTGTTTCAAAGCGCCCCCCCCGCGGACGCGGCATCCGTCACCCTGTACGCCTACGGGGATTCGCGCACGGGGACGGATATTCAGGACCAGGTCCTGGGACAGGTGCTGGCGGATGCGGCCGTCCAGCCCGGCCGGAGACGGACGATGATTTTCCATTCGGGCGACATGACGTCCAGCGGAGATGATGAAGGGTGCTGGCAGGACGAGCATTTCAACCGCGCCTACGTCCATCTTCTGGAGGCGCACCGCACGTTCCCGCTCATGGCCGCGCGAGGCAATCACGAGGACGATGGCACACTGATGCACGCTTATTATCCGTACCCATATGAGGATTCCGGGGCCGAATACTATGCCTTTGATTACGGTCCCGTCCATGTGGCGGTGGTGGACGACTACGCGGCCTGCGATCCGGGCGATGCGCAGTACATTTGGCTTCAGAATGATCTTGCCTCCACCAAACAGCCGTGGAAAATCATCCTGATGCATGAGCCGGCCTACGGCGCGGGTCCGCATGAGAACAACGCCGTCGCCCAGCTCCTCACGGAGACGCTCTTCGAGCCGTACGGCGTGGACCTGATCATCGCCGGCCACAACCACTACTATGCCCGCTTCGAGAAAAACGGAATCATCCACCTCACCGCCGGGGGCGGCGGCGCACCCCTTTACGAACCCGATCCCAACACGCCCTATTACGTCTCTTCCTCCATGAGCTACAACTACTGCCGCCTCGATATGGACGGCGTGAACCTGTCGGTTGCCGTGCGGGACGAGACGGGCGCCCTTGTGGAAACGTTCAGCAAGATCCGATACCCCGAAGTGTCGAGGGCGCCCTTGCTGCCGTTGACCATTCAAAAGAGCGGCGCCCTGGCGGACATCACGTTTGAAGATATGGGGGCCTTTTCCTACAATCTCTATGTGTCCACGCAACCCGAAACCCGTCCGTTCCATGTGGCGGATTCGGAGGCGGGCGCCCTGACCTGCAATATTCCAACCTCTTCCGCCGCGGGTGGGATGCTGACAAGCCCCGGGGTGGACCTCGCCTCCGGCATCACGGGGGATGCGTCCCTGCTTTTCATACTGGTCACCGCGGATGGCGGGGGCGGTACGGAAGGGGCACTGGGTTTCACTTCGGCGGGTTTCGAACGCACCGCCGACACCTATTGCGCACGGTAGGGGATCGGGAAAGGGGTCGTATCTCCACTTTTGATTGTTGAAGTAATTTGACGCGAAAGCGGGGACAGTCCCTCAGCCCCTTCCACCTCCTCCGGTCCAGTCCCCGTTTTCGCTCATCCGTCAACAATGGAGATGCGACCCCGCCTCTGATCCTGTTAAAATGATCCGATGTCCAAACCCAAGCGCCTTCTGATCCTTCAATGCGGAAGCGTGATGTCCGAGGTGATCGCCGAACATGGCGATTTCGGGGAGTGGTTCACCCGCGCCATGGCGGGGCAGGGACTTGAATTCCATGTGGTGGACGCCATGGCTGCGTCCCTGCCGGAGCCGCTGGACTTTGACGGCATTCTGATCACCGGCTCCCTGGCTTCGGCCTATGCCTCGGAACCCTGGATATTGCGCCTGACCGGCTGGCTCCGGCGTCATGTCCTGGGGGGCTATCCGGTGCTGGGCGTCTGTTTCGGACATCAGATTCTGGCCCGCACCCTCGGCGGCAGGGTCCGGCGCATGCCGAAGGGCATGGAACTGGGCACGCGGGAGGTCGTCCTTACCGAGGCGGGCAAAAAGGACTGGCTCTTCGATGGGTGTCCGGAGGTTTTATCCTGTCAGCAGACGCATAACGATGAAGTGGAGATTCCGCCCCCGGACGCGACGGTCCTGGCCGTCAACGGCCATTGCCCAGTCCAGGCCTTCGGCCTCGGCAGGCACATCCGCGGGGTGCAATTCCATCCTGAGATCAACGCGGCGGTGATGCGTTCCTGCCTGGAATGCGGAATCCGCGCGGGATGGGCGGCGCAGGCGCATGTGGACACCATCGGCGAAACACCGTCCGCCGCAAAGATCCTGCTGAACTTCGCCGCCGCCGTGCGAAAAGTAGATTAGCTCAGCAATCTGCCGGTCGGCCGGGCCGCCGGTCTGTGGGGCTACCGGTCCGGCTGTCCGGCGGATAACGGTCCGGCGGTCAACCGTCCGGCGCTTTACCTTCCCACGGATTCCGACAGATGCACCAACTTTACACGCCCGGCATAATCGGGAAGGAGGGTGGCCAGCGTTTTCAAGGTGACCGGGTGCGGATGGCCGATAACCACGGCTAAGCCCTGCTCGCGGGCGATGGCGCAGGCCTCATTCAATTTGCCGCGGATGTAGGAGGGCTCCGTGACATCATCGAGAAAGACGTGCCTGCGGAAAACCGTCAATCCAGATTCTTTTCCCACCTCTTCGGCCACGCTCTGCGGCGTGGTGCGGCTGTCCAGGAAATAAAGATGCCGCGGTTTGGCTTCGGCGAAGATCCAGCGCATGTAGAGGGATTGCGCCGTGACGGCCGACCCCATGTGGTTGTTGAACCCGGAGAGCCCCGGGATGTTGTCGAAGGCCTCGCGCGCCAGCCTTCTCACATCGCCTTCGGATGTGCCCAGCAGGATGGCTCCGGGCCCGGGATCATGCTCGGGATAATCGTCCGGCTGCATGGGAAGATGGCACAGGACTTCCACTCCCGCCGCCAATAAACGGCGGGCCGTTTCCCGCGTCTGCGGCAGATGGGGGAGAACGGCAGCGTTCAGGGGGAAGCGGTTTTCTTCGAACCAGGCCACGGCCTCCGTGCCGTAGCCCAGATCATCAATGCAGACGGCCAGCCGGGGAGCGGCGCGCGCTTCCGCCGGACGCCGGGGGACCTTGCCTGCCTTGGCGGGACCGGGCGCGGGTTTTAGAAAGTAGAGGAGAATCTTTTCCCCGTCTTTAAGAAGGGTGGCGATTTCCAGGCCCTGGGATCCCGTTTCCTGGGGCTTGGCGAACGTCAGCGACGTCCCGGCAAATTCGTCGCCCAGGGATTTGTGCAGGGCCGGCAGCCGTTTTCGGTTGATCCAGGCGTGATAGACCATCGTGCCGCTGTCGCGCGTGGCCTGTTCAAACTTCACGTCGTGACGGCGCAGAAAGGCTTCCACGCGTTCGGCCAGCTTCGGCTGTCGGGGGGCGGCCGAAGGGTGCCACCGCCAGCACGCCCCCGCGGCGGCCAAAAGGACCACCAGAAGGATGAGCGCGGGCGCCCAAACCGGACTATGCCGCTTTTTTCTGCGTTTTTTCGTGGATGAGGTCGCGGATCTTTTTGTCAATGGCGGAGCCTTCACGGTCGGGTGTTCCGGTCTCCT
>Ga0182019_10001954_pt1 | contig 10537 bp, 10 predicted proteins | sample 812E2MmetaG_FD_120483 | JGI IMG/M metagenome (GOLD analysis project Ga0182019, IMG submission 120483) | Permafrost microbial communities from Stordalen Mire, Sweden - 812E2M metaG | ecosystem: Environmental > Terrestrial > Soil > Wetlands > Permafrost | place: Sweden: Stordalen | collected... | reverse complement strand
TGCTTAGTGCATTAATCCATTTTGAGTCTTTTTTAACAGAAAAAATATGGCTTATCATTGGCTCTATAATAAATACATCTCCGCTTCTAACTATATGCTTCTCCATGCTATCACATTCGATACTTTGTACTGTAACTTCTATCTCCCCTTCTAGAATGATGAAAAGTTCAAGAGTATAGTTATGATAGTGATTTCCTCTGACAATATCTTTTTTAGATGTTATTATGTTGATTTCCGCCCAAGATCCTTCGTTAATCAGACCAATAAGAGAACCTCTGTCATCTATATGTTTAAAATAATTGTCTATAAATCTAATCATTTTTTATTTCCTCCCTCAAGTATTCCTCCAAAGGTTGTTTTTGAATGCAAATTTTAGATGGGAATAAAGACAGGTCAGTTTGAAATATACTCATATTTTCATGACCGCTTGAAGGAATTAAAGTTGCTTTGAATATGCTTTTAAAGTTTTTCATAACAATTGCAAATTCGTAACGACTTAGACGCTGATTTCCACAAATGTGAAAAATTCCAAAGATATTCTGCTCAATAATGTTTAAAACATTTTCATTTAATAATTCAATTGGTGTAGGCGTAAAAAATATGTCAGCAAATAATTCTATAATATCATTCTTTTTCAAATTTTTTATAAGCCAATTAAAAAATATTCCGCCTTTACCCATTACGGCAGATGTTCTAATTATTGTGTATTTAACTCCTGATGAAATTATTGATTTTTCAGCTAAATAGTTTGATAGACCATAATTTGTTTTGGGATTAGGGATATCCGAATCAGTGAAATTTCCTTTTATCCCGTTGAAAACATAATCTGTAGAGAAGAAAATAAAATTTGTATTGAGATTATTTTTTTTTAGAATCTCGAGACAATTTTGAACGGGATAAGTATTACTTTGCTGAGCAAATTCCAAGCTTGCCTCACATTCTTTGAGATTTTTAGAGCCGGCTAGCCAAAAAATAACTTCGGGTTTAAATTCTATTAATATTTTTTCTACTTGTTTTTTATTACTAATATCAAGATGAATAAAACTCTCATTCTTTTTGTTTTTAAAATAGGTGCCCACTATTTCATAACACGAATATTTTTTCAAATGTTCATAAACTCTGAGCCCTATAAAACCTGATGCACCAATAATTAGAATTTTCATTTTTTTGCATTACTCATGATAGTTTTTTGCCCCCCATCATATGCCTTATATTCTTTCATTTTCTCTTCACCTAGACTAGCTTTCATTTGTTCATAAAGTTTTGTCCCTGGGAATGGAACACATTGTGATAATTGATAGCTTCTAAACATGTTATGCGTTGAAAAACCCATATTTTTCATTATTTGCATATCATTTTCATGAGCTTCCATAGTTTGTCCCGGCATATCTTTCATCATTGTTACATGTATCATCAGCTTAGGATGCTTGGCTACGATGTGTTCTAATGTAGTTTTGAAATCTTTTCGTTCAATTCCCTTTTCTACATTTTTTAAAACTTCAAGATTGAATGTTTCTATACCAAATCTCATCCCCACACATCCACTATCCACCATTTTATCATAGAGCCAGTCGGGAGATATATCCAATCTTCCCATCATGGTCCAAGGAAGTCCAATTTCTTTTAAATAATCACATAACTCGGATATTCTTTTTGTTCCCATATTGAAAGTATCATCGTCAAAAAAAACGCTTTTAAAATTATATTTAGCTACAGCCTCTTGTATTTCTAGTGCTATATTCTTAGGCTCTCTTAATGAAACATTTCCAAAATACATTGTTTGTGGCCACGAACAGAATGTGCATTTAAACGGACATCCTTTGCTTCCATAAATTTGTAATTGGGGTCTTGGAGTCGGCATTGTCGGATCATAATAATTAATGGCGCTTTTATAGTCTCTAAACGGGAAGGGAATACTGTCAACATCTTTGAGCACTTCAGAAGAATAGATGCCTTCCCTTAATGTTTGCGCCATTTTGAGTGAGCTTAGAATATATTCACCCAAAAGGTAATATTTAATTTGGGGATTTTGCGCTTGTATCTCTTTGACGGTTACCTCATTTAGATGAGGACCAGCAAGAGCTACAGCACTATATTCAGCAACTTTGTTGGCAAACCAAACATCAATGTCGATTGTCGGAGTCGAACATTCAACAACCACAATGTCGGCATGCTCATTTCTAACTATCTCCAAAAATTTTCCATAGTCATATTCTTCTTCGGCAACAGCATCTAAAATATTGACTTCAAATCCGTTTGATTGGATATAAGAGGCTGCATAACCCATAAAAAATGGATAAGGAGGCCCACCATGTGGTCTATCCATGGTCCATGGCCATCTCGAACCAGCTCTTACGCCATAGCGTACACCTTTTCCTATACCGATGATTTTATTTAGAAAATAAAATAATTTCCCAGACCCTTTGATTTTCGAAAACTCTGGTTTAAAGATAAATTTATCGATTCTAAAATCATTTTCAGGGGTTGAATCTTTGGTCCTAACATTGGGAGGATTGACAAATATAACTTTCATTTTACGATTCCTTTCATGTATTGAATTAGTTCTTTTGAGATTGCATCTATCGAAGCATTTTGAATCACATATTCATAGCCTAGTTGCGCTATATGTTTTCTCTCTTCTTCATGGAATAAATAATATTTTATTTTATCTATTAGGTCATCGCCACCAGTAGTGAAAACCATGAAATCTTTCATCGTCTCTTGTGCAGACCGGACACTATCAGTAATTAGAAAACCTTTGCAGGCAAGCACTTCAAATGTTCTAAGAGTTATAACATCCCAGTCGATACAACCTTGTATTGTGCAATTGAGATTTATTTTAGTGGAGCTATATAGATCAGGGACATTTTCTTGAGCAATTTTTCCACGGGAAAGTTTTTCAAAAACTTTTTGATAAGGAGCTTTTTTATAAAAATTTTTCCATATCTTAAATTTATAGTGGGGTATTTTCCAGTTCCCGAATAATCCGAAATTAAAATTAACAGCCGGATAGAGATATTTCATCGTTGCTTCTTTACCTTTAATATCATTACCAATATAGGAACACTCAAAAGAATAACGAGAGTCTGTTTTATGTGGATAAAATATTTCTAAATCGACTCCAAAAGGTAAATATAAACTATCTACCTTTTTAAATTTTGTCTCGTAAATTTCTTGCATTTTGCGGGAAAAGAAAACATATCCGTCATAATTATTTTTAACAAGATTTTTGATAATCTTTTCTGCTTTTTCTCCATAACCATTTTGCAAATATAGAATATGTCTATCAGCTAATGCCTTGTTAGGTTCTGAATCATTTAGATAAATTAAAAAATCAAGTTTAGCGCTTGGTAAATAATTTGGGGCATAAAGTTCAGCACTGATATCTGTGAATTGTTTGTTAATTGATTTACATAGTGCTTCACCCCAAAGTTCATCACCAATTACATTAAATTTCGAATTAATTGAATATTTGTCCCATTTGATATAGAAGCCTATGGTCATATATTACTTCCTAAAATAATAATTTAACAAAAAATCTTAATACGTTTTTCTAATAACCATTTTTAATGTTGTTTTTGCTTTCCAATCCAATGAGTTGATATTGGATACATCTAAAAGCTTTCTAGGATTGCTATCAGACTTTGAAGTATCAAATATCGATTTGCCTTTGAATCCAACAACTTCTTTTATCGTTTCAGCTAACTCTAAAATTGTGCAATCTTTGCCTGTACCAATATTTATAAGTTCACCAATATCTTTGGAGGAAATGTTTTCCATCAGAGGAACACAAATTTAGACTAAGCCATCCGATAGAAAGAATTCTCTCATAGACATTCTCATTCCTCATACCACTACTTCTTCGAGATTTGCTTCTTTAGCTTCATGAAATCGCCTAAAAAATATAGGGAAATCATTGGCATTTTCAAGGTGATAGTTGTCATTAATACTATAAAGATTTGTAGGAATAATACAAAGATAATCTGTGTTGTATGCTCTATCGTATGCATTACAAAGTTTCGTTCCGGCTATTTTGGTAATAAAGTAGACCTCATTTGTGCTTACTAATGCTAATATTAAAAGATACTATTCTTTAATAGGCTGAGGTACAAGCTTTGGACAGGTACAACTACTACCTAAAGACATAAGTTTCTTAACATTTAATTTGAAAGACGCTTCAATAAAATTGCTTTGAACATTAAGATTTTCAAGTAAATACTGAACAGGATAAGTGCTGTTTGCATATATTATATTTGGCTTCTTTTCTGTGTAATGATTTCATATTTTTTGTTTTTAGCTAACTCCCTAAACAATACATTTCCTAAAAGCTCTTTATGTCCACCGATATATATTTTCATTTTATCAAATTTTCTTTATTTTATTTCTTTTGATAAACACAATGAATATCTTCCATTCCTAAACGATAAACCTCTCGAAAATATTTAGACAAATACTTTCTTCCACCATTTAAATAAAAGTCATCAGCTGCTTGATCAATGTGAGTCAATTGATCTCTCCATGGTGCACGAAGTATCATAAAACCACCTGATTTTAATAATGGACAAATATGATTGATAAAAACAAAAGATGAATTTTCTAAATGCTCCAAAACATCTAAACATATTAATAAATCTGATTTGTCCAAAACATCATACTCAAAGATATTTTCATTTTTTACATTAGTTAGATTATACTTTGAAATTCTTCTATCTCTAAACTTACTTACATCATTTGGAACATCAAGTAGTAACAATTTATTCTTTATTTTTTTATTAAAAGCCAGCCCTATAGAAAGACTTCCAGTACCACAGCCATAATCTATAATAAAATCAGAAGAAATGGCATATCGGCTACAAATATTGTAATTTTCAATCCAGATCATTTGATTAATAATATTTGCACATACATTTTGAATAGAAGCTTCATTGTTCCAAGACTCATAGAACTGTTTTAGATTTTCAGCTTGATTAAAAAGATTCTTCTCAGTGACATTCCATTTTAATACATTATCAAAAAAATCTTCTCTCGATATACCATAAAATTCGATCGCATCATCTACTGCCCTTGAAAAAGTCATAAATACTTCAATTCTATTATCAAGAAGATTTATATTCTGTGAAAATTTTATTATTCTTGATAACTTCAATAGTAAAAATTTAATGCTTGAGGCCCAATTATATTTCCATTCTGGTAACATTACTAATTCCTCTATTTATAAAAAATTTTGAAAAACATTTTTATTGATCGTTTGTCTTTCGGATAAAAGAATGCAAGAAAGAAAGTCGAAATTCCATATGACAAAAAAGTTGCAACTGCTGAACCCTTAATTCCCATTTTATTAATAAGAAGTAAATTTAGGACTATATTACTTAATGCACCAAAACAAGTACATATCATTCCATATGTTAGCATATTTTCTAGCAAAAGCCACTTTCCTTTTACTACACCAAAGGACACAAACACCCCAGCCCAAATATGTATCATCAACACACTTCCAGCTTGCCTGTAGGCGCCTCCATAAAGCAGAAGAACTACCCAATTAGACAAAAGAGTCATAGGCAGTGCTATCACTATTGCCACCCATACCATTATATCATAGAGCTTTTGAAGTCTCGCATAGTAGACCTCTTTGCTTTGTTTTTTGGCATTGATGATAGAGGGGAAAAGAGATGAGGCGATAACTACTGGGATGAAATACCATGCCTCAGAAATTCGCGTAGCAGCGGCGTATTGTCCGACAGCTTCGTTGCTCATCATTTCTTTGATCATGACCTGATCGATTTTTAAATAGATAGCAATAGCTATGCTACTAAGTATCAATGGCCAACTATTTCTGAGGAGCTCTATCGCGATTTGAGTATCCCACCTCCAAGATGTGAGTTGTTGTTTTGTATACCTATAATAATAGACAAAGCCAAGTGAAAGTATCACGCTATCAAACACCACCGACCATGCAAAATAAATTAATGGTGCATTGGTCAATATAAGGACAATTTTAACAATCGTAGATAATAAAAAACTGATAACATTGGCAAGCACAATATATTTGCCCAAAACTTTACTTTGAAAATAAAAATCAATGACATTAAAACACTGGAAAATCGTTGCCAAGGTGACAATATAAACCAACAGATTAGTAGCATGATCATTTGGGATAAAATTGACTGATATTATTATTGCTGCAAGCACCCCAAATCCACCGATGAGTTTGAGCCCAAATGCTGTACCGATAAGGACATCCCGGCGACTCTCATCCTGAACAAGTTCACGAACGATTATGCTATCCAAACCTAATGTAGCAATAAAGGCAAATAACCCTACGAATGACTGCACATAGCTAAAGAGCCCGAATTGTTCCGGCCCCAAATATCGCGCGACCCAAACACCCACAAACAGCCCCACGCCCATCCGCAGTATTTTTTCACCAAATAGCCAAGAGGTGTTTGCAAAATAGCGGCGAAACCCAGCATTGTTTTTGAGTTCGTTTAGTTTGGCTAGCATCACATTATTTATCCCCTGCGATAAACTTAAAAATACCTGACTTTAGCACAAAGAACCCGCCATTAACTTACTTAAGATTCTACCATCAGTCATTGTAGCATCACCGTTATCAGCTAATATTACTTTCAATGGCTCTGCAGTACTATTATGAATTTCAATTTTGTTAATACCTAGATCAATTATAAAATCAGATTTTTGTTTCTCAAATTGAGTTATTTCCTGTCCTCACAAACAAAGTTTCATTATATGCTGAGATCTCATTTGCCTTATTTTATCTGTCGATATCATCATCTATTAATTTATAATAACCAACTTTGGTAAGTTGACTATTTCTAGAATATATCAACATGTACATATGCATCGAAGCAAAATGTTTATCGTCATTTTCCTCTTGCAGATTATGAACAACTCTGGTAATCCTAAATATATTATTTTCTAAAAATATTTCATCCATCAATAATCTTATTGTATAATATTCCTAGTCATCAATTTCAATAATCATGATACCATCAGGACTTAACAATTTTTTTACTATTCGAAGTGCCAAAGTCCGAAAGTATTCCCTCACCAATAACTACCTTTAGAGTTAGCAAAGTTAAGTAAAAATTTAATTATTCCTATAGTGAACCTCCAAAATGGACAAAAATTTAATGTGGAAAAATCTTAAATTTGTATAAGCCAAAGGAGGATAATACGGATATGATAATCTCAAAATAATTATTATCTTAAGTAAGAATTATTTTCATATTTTGTTCTAAAGTTTGCGGTTTAGGATCATAAATTCATAATAATTAATGGGAATTGTTTTAAGACAAAGTGCAAAAACTGTTTTGATAACATATATTGCCTTTGCATTGGGTTATATAAATACACTTTTTTTATCTCCTCTTGTATTATCAAAAGAAGAAATTGGGCTCGTCAGAGTATTAATAAACGTATCATACCTATTTGCAACCTTAGCATCTTTAGGTTCCGCAAATATTCCCATAAAATTCTTTCCTTATTTCAAGGACCAGGAGCTGGAGCATAACGGAATACTCTTTTTCATACTTTCCATTGGAACTGCAGGGTTTTCCCTTTTTGTTACTTTCATTCTTGCCTTTAAACCATATATAGCAAACATATATTCAGACAAAGCTCCTTTACTGATGGATTATTTTTACTATCTAATTCCATTTACACTGATTGCAATTTATTCGATTATTTTTGATTCCTATATTGTTATTCAGCAAAGACCCGTTGTCCCCAATTTTATTAAAGAATTTCTTATCAGAGCCTTTATGACAATTTGGCTAGTTCTTCTTTTCTTTAAAATGATAAGTTTTAAATTATTTGTAATTAATATCATTCTCGGATATGCCCTTGCCTTAATTATTTTAATACTTTATATATGGTCACTTGGTTTATTATTCCTAAAGCCAAATTTTACTGTTTTTAAAAGCAGTCACTTTAAAAGTATTATAGTGTTCGCCGGATTTGCACTAATTGGGAATGCTGGCGGAACCCTAATTGGAAATATTGACAGTTTAATTCTTTCTGCATTCAAGGGTCTAGGTTCAACGGGAATTTTTACAATTGCATTTTTTATAGCCACTACTATTGAAATTCCCAAACGGTCAATTTCCCAGGCAGTTATTCCGCATATATCTGAAAGTAATAAAAATAATGAGATTGAAAAACTTGATATCATTTATAAAAAATCCTCTATAAATCAATTGATTATCGGCGGGATTTTATTTTTACTTGTATGGTGTAACATTGATGGGATATTTCATATCATTCCTCATGGAAAGGATTTTATAACAGGGAAATGGGTTGTTTTTTGGATTGGCCTTTCTAAATTGTTCGATATGGCTACCGGAGTTAATCAGGAAATTATAGGTACTTCAAGATTTTATAAAATGGATCTTGCTTTTTATTCTTTACTAGTAATCATCGGGATAGTAACAGGATTTATTTTTATTCCTCTCTATGGGTTAACAGGCGCGGCTCTTTCTGTCGCTATCTCCACATTTCTTATTAATATTATTCGTTTTTTCTTCATTTTATTTAGCATGAAAATTCAACCATTTTCATTTAATTCAATAAAAATCCTATGCATTGGTGGAGCTGCATATTTAACTGATTATTTATTACCTCACAACAGCAGTTTTATTATCGATCTAATAACCAGGAGTATTCTTTTATTGATTATTTATGCCACCCTTGTTTTATTGTTAAAAGTCTCTGAAGATATTAATATAGTTGTACATAAATTAGTTAAAAAATATATAGGTAAACGTTTTTAATAAATTACAATTTTGTAAAAGTAACAGCATATTATAGGGGTTTTTTAAAGGAATATTATGAACAACGCCCAGAGATAATTAATCAAAGCTATGATATTCAATTATCTCAACTTATGAATCAATTCTATGCCTAATCTGATTATTATTCCATTCGTTTATAGGAACCAGGAAATAAAGCGTTTGATTTTATGAATATATCAACAAGTTTTGGAGAAATTATTTAAAAGAATAATTTATTCTTAACGACTATAAATGTTTAATTAACATCCTTATTTTCCCCAAGATTTTATACAGCAAACTATACAAATAATGAGTCTTTTCTTCATAAACATCAGCATCGATATTCCTAACAACTGAGGAGGGGTGTTTCAGGGGGAAAATCATTTCTTTTACCGGGATAAAAGCAGAGCTATTTTTAGAGTCATGGGTATGTGTTGAATCTTGACCAAATCCTATGTTAGAAACAAGGTTAACTTCAGGCACAATTGATAGTCCCCTGTTAGCAAAGCAGGCAAATGTGAGCTGAATATCCCATGTATTTATTTCTTTATTATAAACTCTCTGAAAAAATCTAGTCCAGAATTTTACTGCCCGGTGACTGCTTAGCCAGGAATCCAGAAGTTTCTTGTCTCTAAAAGAAGGCCAAAATTTCATATTATAATCATACCTATCCCAAGTCCTTTTCCAGGAAGCCCATCCCCATACATGATTATAAATAGAAAAGTAATAGCTTGTATCAGAATTCCTTTTAATATTCTGAAAATTATCTCCAGAAATAAACATAATCCGATCATCATTCCGATAATATTCCAATAATTCCTGACAGAAACGGAAAAATGAGGGGTGTGGAAGGCAGTCATCTTCAAGAATAATTGCTTCTTCAATTTGGCTAAATACCCAGTCGAGACCAGAAGATATACGTTTACCGCAGCCCATATTGGAATCAGAATAATTTCTGAATACTTCGCAATCCCATTCGATTTTCTCAACAATCTCTTTTACCTGGCTGCATTTCTCTTTTTCGCCGGGAACATTTTCGCGTGGGGCATCAGCAATAATAAAAAGTTTTTTAGGTCCAGCTTTCTTGATTTCTTCAAATACTCTACGCGTAGTACCAGGCCGATTAAAAACTATAAAGACAACTGGTGTGTTTAATTCAGATGAATTCATTAATGATAAGATTTTGGAAAAATTTCATAGCAGAATATATTTGTATTATTAAAATTTAAACCATTATTAATAAACAAGAATATTTTTTCCTTATATTATTAATACAAATATGGAGTAATTGCTTTGAAATGTAAAGTTTGTGGGGAAGAAGCAGAAATTAAATTCACAGCGAAAATTTTGTACAAATACGATATCGAATATTTTTTCTGCAGAAACTGCAAATATTTATTTGCTGGTAATCCCTTTTGGCTTGAGGAATCTTACAGGAGACCGATTAATTTATCGGACACAGGACTTTTAAGCCGAAATCAATATTTTGCCTGCTTAGTAACGGTGCTCATTTATTTCTTTTTTAATAAAAAAGGAAAATTTCTTGATTACGCCGGAGGATATGGCGTTTTTACACGTTTAATGAGAGATAACGGATTTGATTTTTATTGGAACGACCCTTTTAGTACGAACCTGCTTGCTGCAGGATTTGAATATGATATAAAATCAGGTGATAAAATAGAACTTCTAACTGCTTTTGAATTATTTGAACATTTTACCGATCCTTCGGAAACAAACAAATTATTAGC
>Ga0182019_10001953_pt1 | contig 10542 bp, 9 predicted proteins | sample 812E2MmetaG_FD_120483 | JGI IMG/M metagenome (GOLD analysis project Ga0182019, IMG submission 120483) | Permafrost microbial communities from Stordalen Mire, Sweden - 812E2M metaG | ecosystem: Environmental > Terrestrial > Soil > Wetlands > Permafrost | place: Sweden: Stordalen | collected... | reverse complement strand
TGGAATAATGCAAGGAAGGCTGACTTCACCTAAGGATAATCGGATTCAGTTTTTTCCTAAAGATGAATGGATCGAAGAATTTGGATCGGCTGCACAAATTGGTTTTGATTGTATTGAATGGTTGTATGATTTTCATGATGCGGATACTAACCCCATTGCAACGAATGAAGGTATTGAAACAATCAAATCATTGATGCAGCATCACAATGTCAAAGTCAATTCACTTTGTGCACACTGTTTTATAGAAAAGACGTTGGTTGGCGCAAGTGCCGGAGAAAAAAATGAGGCACTTTCCTTATTAGGATGGCTCTTGACGCGTTTGAAAATGTTTGGCGCCACTCGACTGGTGCTACCGGTAGAAGATGCTGCTCATTTGACTGACAACGCCGAGTTTGAACGCCAACTAGAATGGATGAAACATGCGTTGAATTTGGCAGAGAAGAATCAGATAGAAATAGATATGGAGACGACCTTATCACCTTTTGCTCTTGCTTGTTTTCTTGAAAAATTACCGCACCCGCTTCTGAAGGTTAATTATGATATAGGAAATAGCGCGGGGATGGGCTATGATATAAAGGATGAATTTAGTGCCTATGGTCATCGCATTGGGAGTGTTCATATCAAGGATAAACTATTGAATGGTCCAACTGTCGCTTTGGGAACAGGCATTGCGGATTTTCAATTATTGGCCGATTGCCTGGAAAATATTAATTTCACCGGAGATATAGTTCTGGAAGCTGCCCGCGGAATTTCGGGTGAGGAATTGACATGGGCAAAGAACAATCGATCTCTGGTGCTTAAATACTTCGTACGGAGTGGAACATGAAAAATCTTTTTGACCTGACCGGACGTGTCGCTGTTATTACCGGCGGAGCAGGCTTTATGGGTCCGAAACATGCGGAAGTTATTGCGAACTACGGGGGAATTCCTGTCATCGTTGATCTTCCCGAACTTGATCCGAATAAAGCGGCAAAAAAATTATCTGATAGTATAAAAAAGCATGTTGTTGGTTATGCGGCCGACATAACCAGAATAGATCAGGTTCAAGGTATTCTTGATTTTGTGCTCGAAAAATTCGGCAGGATTGACATATTGATTAACAACGCCGCCAATAATCCCAAGGTGGAGACAACCGGTCTGACAGGCTGGACAAGGTTTGAAAATTTTCCCTTATCACTATGGGAACAAGACCTGAATGTTATTTTGAAAGGCTCTTTTTTATGCTGCCAGATCATCGGCAGCGAAATGGCAAAACGTAAATCCGGCGTAATTTTAAATGTCGCTTCTGATCTCGCAGTCATCGCACCGGACCAGCGGCTTTATCAGCAGGATGGATTGCCGGATGACCAACAACCCGTTAAACCGGTTACCTACGCCGTGGCAAAAACCGGTTTAATTGGTTTGACACGCTATCTGGCGACTTACTGGGCCGATGCCGGGGTTCGCGTCAATGCCGTTTCTCCCGGTGGCGTATATAATAATCAGCCGGAAGAATTTGTTCGACGACTTAATCAACTTATTCCAATGGGGAGGATGGCTGACATTGATGAATGGCAAGGCGCAATACTCTTTCTCTGTTCAGATGCTTCATCCTACATAACAGGAATAAATCTGACGATCGATGGTGGCCGGAGTATTTGGTAACTTCTTTTTATGTGAATTATTTTGGAATCGTGAAGATAAATCAGGAAATATATATAAACAAGAATTGAATGTTAGTAATCTGATTAAATTAAAAAGGGGATATATGGAACCAACCTATTCAAAACAATTGGAAGAACTTCTCAATGAAGATCTGCAAAATATCATTGATCGTGAGAAAATTAGTTTTGATGAAATTGTTGAACCTTTTGGTGATTCATTGATTCTATTGGGAGCCGGGCAATTAGGTCGCAAGGTTCTAAATGTTTTAAGATCAGCAGGAATCAATCCTTTAGCCTTTGCTGATAACAATCAAAATTTATGGGGCACAACAATCGATGATCTTAAAGTGCTTTCACCAGTTGATGCAGCCAAAGAATTTGGTAACAAGGCGGCATTTGTTGTGACAATCTGGAGCCTGGGTTATTCGTTTTCAGATGTTCAACAACAATTAAAGATGCTCGGATGTAAAAAAGTAGTGCCGTGTCTTCCCTTGCTGTGGAAATATCACGAACACCTGCTGCCCCATTTTTGTCTTGATTTGCCACATTTGACTTTTCAATATCCGAAAGAAATCAGACAAACTTTCTCTCTTTGGGCAGATGAAAAATCACGGGAATGTTTTATAGCCTTTTTAAGATGGCGACTGTTTCTGGATTTTAATAATTTACCTAAGCCAATTGATTTCTACCCAAGAGATATTTTTGAATTAGACGCAAGCTATGGCTTTGTGGATTGTGGAGCTTACGATGGAGATACCATTATCGATTTCATAAACAGGCAAGGAGACACCTTCCGAGAAATTATTGCCGTTGAACCAGATCCTGTTAATCACAAGAAGCTTAAAGATACAGTATCCAAACTTGATAATAATATAAGAAAGCGAATAACTCTGGTGCATGCGGCTATTAGCGATAAAAAAGGAAAAATATCATTCAATGCCTGTGGAAGTATGGCTTCATCAATAACAAGCGGTGGGAATATGAACATTGATTGCATAACATTGGATGATATCCTGAACCCTCTATTAATGTATTATGTGAAAATAGATGTAGAAGGGGCGGAATTAAGCGCCCTGGCTGGCGCAAAAAGAATAATTAAAAAAGGTAAATCAATTTGGGCATTTACGATGGAACATAAGTATGATGACATCTGGCGAATTCCTTTGTTTATTAAATCAATTTCGAATGATTATAATTTCTATCTTCGTTCACATGGTTTTGAAGGTATAGATCTCACTTGTTATGCTATACCTAATACAAAGATTAATTTAAAAAAATAAATTTATATAGGCAATAACAGGAATATTTGTAGAGGAGAATATTATATGCCATTCATTAGCATCGTTACGCCTTGTTTTAATGAAGAAGAAAATGTTCTGGAACTTTTTCAAAGAGTAAAGAAAATTTTCGATGACCTGCCAATTTATACATACGAGCATATTTTTATAGACAATGCCTCTACGGACAAAACGGTTGATATTTTAAAGAAAATTGCTAATGACAATCCACAAGTGAAAATAATCGTTAACACAAGAAACTTTGGGCAGATTCGATCACCTATACATGCGACTTTCCAAGCCAAAGGTGATGCCGTGATTGGAATTGTTGCAGATTTCCAGGATCCACCGGAACTGATTCCTAAATATATAAAAAAATGGGAAGAAGGATACAAGATCGTTATTGGCGTTAAAGCAAAAACAGAAGAATCTTTTTTGTTTTCTACAATACGAAAAACATATTATAGAGTTATTGGAAAATTGTCTGACACCGAAATGGTACAGAATTTTACCGGTTCTGGTTTATATGATAGAAAAGTGATTGAAATTATCAAAAAGATTGACGATCCTTATCCGTATTTCCGTGGTTTGATATGTGACATCGGTTTTGAGCGGGCAGTTATCTTATATAATCAGCCGGTCAGAAAACGGGGAATCACAAAAAATAATTTTTACACCCTTTACGATCTAGCTATGCTGGGTATTACGAATCATTCGAAAGTACCGTTGAGACTGGCAACGATGACCGGCTTTGCCGCGTCAATTCTTAGTTTACTTTTCGCTTTAGGGTATTTTATTTATAAGCTGATTTTCTGGAAAAATTTTTCCGTCGGCATTGCCCCTCTAGTTATTGGCCTGTTTTTCTTTTCTGCAGTGCAGTTATTTTTTATCGGCATCATTGGAGAGTATATCGGTTCCATTCACACTCAGGTGCTTAAAAGGCCGCTGGTTATCGAAAAGGAACGAATTAATTTTGATTAACTTTAATGGAGCTCTCATTTGAAAATATCAGGGAAGCATTTGTGGCAGAATCATCAGCTAAAAATTCGTTTTTTTATAATCGGTGTTTGGAACACAATCTTCGGTTATTTATCATACATTAGCCTAGATTACCTGTTTACGTTCGTTTTTCAAAAACGTTATGTGGCCTATATGACGGCTGCCGTTTTGTCTAATATTGTAGCCACAATCAGCGCGTTTATTTTTCACAAATATATAACCTTTAAATCAACTGTCAGGGGGAAAGCCGTCATCGGCGAATTTTTTAAATTTTATTCGATGTACACTGTAACAAGTATTCTTGGCCTCGCATTACTTCCATTTTTTGTCGAAGTTCTAAAGATAGACCCCAAAATCTCCGGCGCGCTGTTGATCCCGATTACTGCCATAATTAGTTATTTCGGCCATTCCCACTTTTCATTTGCGGATATTCATTCGGACCGACGATAAAGCCATATAGTTTTTCGTATCAATAATTGCCTGTCACCGATGGGAACAAAACTTAAACATCCTTGAATATGGAACAAGACAATAAAGAAATTTTGAAAGCAGCGACCGGACTATGGCAGATGCACCTTAAAAAGTTACATTATGATATGCCTGTTCAGGGAAGCCTTGAGCGTTCAATCTTTCGCGTTGTTCTGGAAGATGAAAAAGGGGATTTATTTGTTCTGGAACAAATCCCGCCTAAATCCCTTGAACACAAAAAAGAGATTGCTGCAATCCTTGATCTTTTATCGAAGAAAAAACTGACATGCATCAAACCGACTGCTACACCGATCCTGAATATTCATGCGTGTCATTTAGGGTATGGGACGACTACATAGAAGCATAAAGTCATGACACATTTGCAAGCAAGACTCAACGGATAGGTTTGTCTGAATTCCAGTGTATATAGGCTTCTCTGGTAGCCGAACAGGCCAAACGAAAGGACGGCACCCGCAATCCATTCCCCGTTCGATCATTGTTTGCGTATTCTATACTCTGTGGCCAAAATCCCCTTGACATGCAAGACGGCGTCTCCTATACTCCAGCCCGCTGAAAGGAAGTTACATCAATCAATATGCATACCTATCAACCGCCGCTAACTCTTGATTTGGTTCTCGTCGATGATCCGACGATCAACACCGCTTTTTTAAAAGAGAAATACGGCATTCTTGATCGAATACTATCAGGACAAGAAAATGCAATTTTATATCCGGCTGCCCGTATGAGTCGAATAGCAGCTCGTCTTTTGCGTAAAATGGGAGTAAATATTGCAGCTTTTGGAGATGGCTCTTCGACCTTGTGGGGGAAACAGATAGACGGTATCACTGTATTATCACCGGATCAAATTAGTACGTTTCACTGTCACACCCCGATTCTTTCTGCCAGTACAGTTTACGATTCCGTAATCCGAAAAGACCTTGAACAAAGAGGGTGTACGACCGTAATTCCGGTGGGGTATCTAAACTACCGTTTACCCGATGTATTTATTTCTCGAGAATACGCCGGTGCTTTCGATGCTGTGGCTAACAAAGCAAACTGGGAGGCGATTAACGAAGCATTCTCCCTATTAGAAGACGACGAGTCTAAAAAGGTTTTCATTTCTATGCTTGCGTATTATACAAGCTTTCAAACTCATTGGCTAGATAATATTAGGACGGAAGGCTCTATATACTTCGATAGCTCAGTTTACAATCTAAGTTCCGAAGAGATTGTCGTCGATGGAGGGGCGTTTATCGGAGACACATGGGAATCTTTTCGTCTTGCTTGTAACGGACGCTTTCGCGCCTACGTCGCATTTGAACCAAACCGAAATAACTTCACTAAACTCGTAGCTACAGTTGCCGACGCTACCGGTATAGAAGTCGTCCCTTTAGGTCTATCAAGGCGCTCAGGTACAGTAAGATTCTTGACATCATATAAAAATGTCGACGCCCGCGTCCTTGGAGAAGATGAATCAGGGGGAGACGAAGTTACAGTCGTAAGCTTAGACGATTTTTTTGCAGACCGTTCTTCTCCTACATTAATCAAGATGGATGTTGAAGGCGCGGAAGCAGATGCTATTCTGGGAGCTACTCAATTATTGGTTCGCTCCGCGCCTAAATTAGCGATTTCCGTGTACCACTATGCTACCGACATTTGGAATATCCCTTTACTCATTAAACAAATAAACCCGCGTTACCGAATATGGCTTCGACATTACAGCAACGACATTGATGATACGGTATGTTATGGAATTTCCGATTGAGGCCATATATCGAATCAATCTCGACGATGATAAAGCAGAGGAGATACAAGAAGTATGAAGTATAAAAAAATCGGGAAAACTGATTTGTTTGCTTCCTGTATTGGTCTTGGCACATTCGAGATTGGCGGGTCTTCCTGGTGGGACGAACTGGATGATAAAAAATCTATCGGCACAATTCGGACTGCATTGGATCTTGGCGTTAACTTTATCGATACAGCAGCTGTTTACGGTTATGGACACAGTGAACAACTTATTGGGCATGCAATTAAAGGTTGCCGGGACAAGGTGATACTTGCAACAAAGGTTGGTGAGGAATTTACCGGGTACAACGAAGGCCGTTTTCATTACAACCACGACGGCAAGAACGTATATACCTGCCTGACAAAAAAAGCTATAATTCGCCAGATTGAGGACAGCCTTAGAAATTTGGATACGGATTATATCGATATATACTCTCCTCATTATTATTTTGATGACAACTCCATTGGCAGCATTGAAGATGCTATGGATGCATTTCTCACCCTAAAAAAACAGGGGAAAATTCGTTACGTCTCCGTCAGCAATATGACTTATGAGCATCTTAAAAAATTTAATGAGGCCAATGAACTGGGCGTATGCGGCATGCAGCTATTCTGCAATGTGCTTGACCACGACATATTGAGAAGCAGCCTTGGCAAATATCTTGTTGAAAACGGTCTTTCTGCTTTTGGCATAAACACGATGGCTAAAGGTTTGCTTACCGGGGATTTTCCCGACGATTATCAGGTTAAAGCCGGCAGCGAACGCAGCGAGTCTCCATGGTTTCTTGATGGCAGAATTGCAAAAGTCAATGAAATGTTGCGTTCCTGGGCACCTTTATGCGAAAAATATTCCGCAAGCACATCGGCAATTGCAATAGCATGGACTCTGGCACAGCCTGGCTTTACACACATCATGGCAGGGGCTGTTGAACCTGAACATGTAAAGGCCAACACGGACGCATCGGACATTGAATTAGAACCGGAGGAGATTACTTTTCTTACAAACGCCGCTGAAAAACTCAAAGCGGAGACTATCGACGGCGAACGGGAAAATGCCCGACGCATATTTGAGAAGCTGGCTAGGGATCGTACACCGGTCATCCTCTGGGGTGCTGGTGTAACTGCTGATTATATATCAAAACGCCTGTCATTAGATCAATGCAATATTATTGCTGTTGTTGATTCCAACCCCGATCTGCGTGGACAGACACGATTCAACTGTTCTGTGATGCCATTAAATCATATACTTACTCTACGTGATGATGCAAAAATTGTCGTGTTGATACCTTCCGAAGAAACAAAGCTGAACGCAATCCTCAATAAACTTGGCAATAAAAAAGAGAGCATACATATGGGTAAGTTGAAAGCAACTTGTAAATAAACGATAGCGCGATCTAAAACACTCAATGATATACAAAGAATTTGGGAAAACCGGCATTAAGGTCTCCGCACTTGGCTTTGGAGGCCTGCGCTTTTTAGAAAAAGACTATTCAACAGCAGAAGGCATGGACCGTTGCGCACAGATAATAAAAAAAGCAGTAGATTATGGGATAAACTACTTTGATACCGCTCACGATTATTGTGGTAATAAGGGTGAAATAATTTTCGGGCATGCTTTCAAGCAAATAGAACGTAACCATTACTACATATCGGTCAAATCAAATATTTCATACGATCCCACCGCCGACGACGTCATGCGGAGAGTTGAAAATTCGCTTAAAAATCTTTGTGTCGATTATATCGATTTTTTTAGCATGTGGTGTATTATGGACCTGGCCCAATATCGGCGAGTCATGACTGCGGGGGGACCGTATGAGGGCGCTTTGCGAGCAAAGGACAGGGGACTCATTAGACACATTTGCTTTTCTGCTCACTGTAGCGGCGACGAGATTGAAACTATCATAAACGATGGCGCTTATGTCGGCGTCACTCTCGGTTATAACGCTTTGAATTTCAGATACCGGGAGAAGGGCCTTCACGCAGCTTATGCCCAAGGTCTTGGTGTTGTAACAATGAATTCTCTTGCAGGTGGTATAATACCCAGGAACCCCGATTATTTTTCATACCTATGTACCGAGCCAGGACAGTCCGTGGTTGATGCTGCCCTGCGCTTTAATATCGCCCATAAAGAAATTGCCGTGGCCTTATCCGGCATGTCTACAGAAGATGAAGTAATTGAAAATGTAAAATGCTTTGACCGGCCATTGAATGTCAGTGAGCGTCGTCATATCGAGCATCTCAAAAGAAAAGATATCTCTCTGCTTAACAGGCTGTGTACGGGATGCAACTATTGCGCGGGTTGCCCAGCTGGTCTGGAAGTTCACAAGCTCATGATGAGCTACAACCAGTATCTTCTTTCAGGAAACAGTCTTAACGAGCTTCTTGAGAGTCTGAAGAAAGACTGGGAAATGCCTCTTTCGGAAAAGCAATGTTTGGAATGCGGCACATGCGAAGAAAAATGTACTCAGCATCTTCCGATAATGGAACGTATAGCCCATATCAACAGCTTACTTTCCGACGCCTGTGCCAGCCTTAAGGACGAATATGACCGTTGTTTTGGGAAGGAGAGAACGCAAAAAACAGGTCTTTACGCTGTAGGTGCTCAAGCGAAAGCAATATTAAATAATTATATAAGTATATACGAAAGTATTGATTTCCCTCTCTTCCTATTTGATGGCGACAAAAAAAAGTGGGGAACCGATCCGCTTATACCTGATGTGCATATTCGTCCGCCTGAAGAAATAATCACAACGGGCGTTAAAAGAATTGTCATCTGCTCAGACTTATACTATGGTCAAATATACAATTCACTTAAGCATCTTGAAGAACATGGTGTTAAGTTTTTTAAATTTAACGGTTCGAAATTGAGAGGAGAATAATTATTGAATACGAAAGAACTTGCCATTAAGGCACATGAAACAAAAGTGCGGTGTGCGGAAATCTGTGTTGCGCAAGGCGTTGGGCATATTACAAGCGCATTGAGCTGTGCTGAAATCATGACTGTGCTTTATTATTACGTCATGCGTTACGACTGCAATAATCCGGAATGGCCGGGACGTGATCGGTTCGTAATGAGCAAGAATCACGGTAGCGTCATTACTTATCCTATCTTGGCTGATATTGGCTATATCACCGAGGAATTTCTGAACACTTTTGAGTGCGATGGGAGCGTCTTGGGTGCGCACTCAAAAATTTGTGTCCCAAGCTGTGAGTTTTCCGGCGGTTCATTAGGTATCGGCTTGGGCGTGGCCTGCGGAATGGCATGGGCGGCAAAAAGTGAAAAGTCTGACAGATTGGTATTTTGTCTCACCGGGGATAGCGAATGCCAGGAAGGCTCTATTTGGGAATCTGTAATGTTTGCCGGGTTCAACAGGCTTAGAAACCTTGTGATGATTGTTGATAGAAACGGCGAAGGCTGTACTGATTTTATTGAGCACACTGTCGATATTGAACCTCTCAGGGAAAAAATGGAGGGTTTTGGCTGGGAATACCGCGAGCTCACTGACGGCCACAATATCAATGAGCTTCTCAAAGTTTTTTCCGATGTAAGGGAAAGGGATTCCGATAAGCCGCTTTGCATCGGCGCACGCACCATAAAGGGCCACGGTGTACCTTTCCTTTTAAACAAACCCTGGCTTCATGGACAGACGCCCTCCGGCGAGGAAGGTAAATTGTTGCTAAAGCTGCTTAAGGAGGAAAAATATGGGCTCGAATAAGACACGCGATATAATCTTCAACCCGATTATAAACCGCCTTGTGGCCGATGATTATTACGTGATAAATGTCGACAGAAACGGCATCCCATTCATTGCAATGGAGAAAATCGATCCTATGCGCTCCATTGCTGTCGGTATCGCTGAACAGAATATGATTTCCATTGCCTGCGGGCTTGCGCTTTCCGGCAAACGGGTGGTAACTTATTCTTCTGGACCGTTCGCTTATCTGCGTGCTTATGATCAGCTGCGCAACGCCATGTGCCTGATGAATTTGCCGATCACAGTCATTGTAAGCAGTGAAAGCAGGGTAAGTTCAAGGTTTGGCTTTACCCACCACATGACGGAGGACTATCAGCTTCTGGCTCTATGTCCGAATTTGCGTTTTTTCAGCGTGGCCGACGTGGCAACCGCACAGGCTGTCTCCGATTATATTTTAAGCGGTGTCGAAGGGCCTACCTATGTGCGGATTGAATTTGAATGTGATGGAGACTTGGAAGCTGTGGAAACCCCAAACCTAAAAAAGGGTTTTCGCAAGGTGCGATCTGGTTCTGGTACTCTGATATTAGCACAGGCCGGTTCCGTTGTAACTGCATGTGAAACGGCATTTGAAACCCCGCCTGCAATCATTGATGTATTTGGCCACCCTTTTGATAT
>Ga0182019_10001952_pt1 | contig 10544 bp, 8 predicted proteins | sample 812E2MmetaG_FD_120483 | JGI IMG/M metagenome (GOLD analysis project Ga0182019, IMG submission 120483) | Permafrost microbial communities from Stordalen Mire, Sweden - 812E2M metaG | ecosystem: Environmental > Terrestrial > Soil > Wetlands > Permafrost | place: Sweden: Stordalen | collected... | reverse complement strand
TTGGGAACCCTGCCAGGGTTCCCATTTCAACGTTGGCGCAGCCGGGCTTTGCCCGGCGTAGCCAGAGCGCGGGAGGGTTTGGGAACCCTGCCAGGGTTCCCATTTCAACGTTGGCGCAGCCGGCTGGTGAGGGTGGAAACGACGCTGCGCAGGCTGGGATCCTCTGCGATCTTCTTTTCGATCTTGCGAAACGCGCTGATCACCGTCGAGTGATCCTTGCCACCGAACCGGCTGCCGATCTCGGGATAGCTCATCTGGGTGAGCTGCCGCGACAGGTACATCGCGATCAGGCGGGGATGGGCCACCGCCCGATGGCGTTTGGGGCCTTTGAGGTCGTGCAGCTTGACCTCGAAGTAGGAGCAAACCTCGCGTTGGATCGCTTCGACGGTCAGCCCCGTGGGACCGGGCGACGCGATGGACTTCAAGATCTCCTCGGCGACTTCCTTGGTGATCGTGCAACCCAGCAGGGAAGCGCGCGCCGAGAGCTGCACCAGGGCGCCTTCCAGCTCGCGTACGTTCGAGCGGAAGCGCGTGGCGACGGTCAGGGCGACATCGTCGGGAAGGTCGATGTCTTCGAGCTCCGCCTTGCGTTTGAGGATGGCCATGCGAGTCTCGAGATCGGGGTGGCCGATCTCGGCGATGAGGCCCCAGGTGAAGCGGCTACGCAGGCGCTCCTCGACGCCCGGTAGTTCCGCGGGCAGCTTGTCGCAGGTGAGGACGATCTGCTTATGGGCGTGGTGAAGGGCGTTGAAGGTGTGGAAGAACTCGTCTTGTGAGCTGTCCTTCCCCGCCAGGAACTGGATGTCATCGACCAGAAGCACATCCGGCGCTTCCCGATAGTGGTGGCGGAACTCCTCCATGAGGTTGATCGAGCTGGGATGGCCAGACTGCCGGCGCTGGTTCAGCATCGAGCCGATGAAGCTCGAGACGAACTGCTCGCAGCTCACGACCGTGATGTTCCATTCCGGGTGCTGGCGGTGGATCTCATGCCCGACGGCATGGAGCAGGTGGGTCTTGCCGAGGCCGACACCCCCGAAGATAAACAGCGGGTTGTATTTCGAAGCGGGGGCATCGGCGACCATGCGCGCGGCCGCGTGCGCGAACTGGTTGGTGTTCCCGACCACGAAGTTGTCGAATTCGTAGCGGGTATCGAGCCCTTTGGGCATGGCCACGGGAGCGGAAGGCTCCGCTGCCAGTGGAGCATCAACGACTTGCCGAGAGGCCACCTTGGTCGTCTCCTCTTCCCCCACTTCGAAAAGGACGGAGTAGGTTGTCTTGGTCCGACTTTCGAGGTTCGAAAGGATCGCGGGCAGGTAGTGATCCTCAAACCACTCCTTGTGGTAGCGGTTGGGCGCATGCAACCGGATTTGGCTGCCTTCGAACCCGAGGCAGGTGATGGGACGCAGCCACTGATCACGGTGCGTCGGCTTGACTCTTTCTTCGACCGATCGTACGGCCTCACCCCAAAGTGCTAGCATGTCCTATCCACAGCTCACGAGTCGATAAAAGATCAATAAATACAGACCATTAGACAGACTAACCCCCAATTCGCCAACAGCGATGCCCAGGCGCCAATCTGGCTCCCCACGCATGGGTCGAGCCGAACGGCTCTGTCGGCGGGAGACCTTTCCTACCAACCCGCACGAAGACCAGCAAGACGAAAATCGTGTCGTTACGGAGCTGATGGAGATCTGCGGAGATAGACCATCCCCAGGTTGAGCACACGGCTTTTCGCGCCCGGGTGCGGGCGCCCGACATGGGGACAACTGACTGTGATCCTTGCAAAAAGAACCGACCTAACGGCCCGAATTTCCTCCAGGGCCGCATTCCACGGACGCGCCCTTGCGTAGCGCGCGCTAGTGTCCATGCCATGGGCCTTGTAGCGTCTTCGCAACGATAACGTGACGACTTTCCGACGGGCAGTGCCGGCCACGGTGATGGCGCTTTCGCACCAGCCGACGGGTAGGAAATCGCGTATCCGTGCCAGCGTGGTTGTCTCCGACGAGCGCCGCCCATGACGGCCCCGTCTTCTCGACGGGGAGCTCTGGCAAGACATCGTCAACCCGATCTTGCCTTCCGAAAGCGCCTCGCCATGGACGGGAGTTTCTATCGGTGCGAAGAGGCGTTCGCCACCCGCCGGTCGTTGACAGCACCTATCTTGAATGCTAGTTCTCCCTGCCCACACCGGGGAGGCGCGTGAGGGCCGGCAGGTTTCGCCTGACGGACCTCAGCGCGAGAGATGGGAAGAACCCTCCGAGGGTTCTTCCTCAGACGACCGGAGGATCCAGTGAAGAGGACGTATCAGCCGCACCGAAGAAGCCGGAAACGCACGCACGGTTTCCGCAAGCGTATGAGCACCCCTGCAGGCCGCGAGGTGCTCAAGCGCCGTCGCCGTAGGGGGCGCAAGAAGCTCACCGTCAGCGTTCCCAAGAAATAGGGGCCGGTGACCGACCGAGGCCTGCATCAAGGGCTGGGCCGCGACGAGCGCCTGCGCAAGAGGTCGGAATTCCTCCGAGCGCAGGCGCGCGGGCGCCGCTGCTCCGGCCGCCACCTGGTGGTGTATGCCATGGCCCGCACCGGCGAAGCAGAGGCGCAGGGCGCGCGCCTAGGCATCACCGTGAGCAAGAGAGTTGGTGGCGCCGTGCTGCGGAATCGAGTCAAGCGCTGGGTGCGCGAGAGCTACCGGAAACTATCTTTTCCGAAGACCCGCCCGGCCGACCTGGTGGTCATCGCGAAGCCGAGCGCTGCCGCCAGCAGCTACCGCGTGATAGACACCGAGCTCCGCCAGCTTCTGCTGTCGATCGAGAAGCCATGATCAGCAAGCCAACGTGGTTCGAACGTCTGGGCCGGGCGCCCCTTCTCGGCTTGCTGCGTGGGTATCGGCTCGCGATCTCGCCGGCCATCGGGCCCGCCTGCCGATTCGAGCCCACCTGCTCGGCCTACGCCGAGGAGGCCATCGTGCGCTACGGCGCTTGCAAGGGCAGCTACCTCGCCCTGCGCCGGCTTCTGCGCTGCCATCCCTTCGCACGCGGAGGCCTGGATCCCGTGCCTTGCCCCGCGCCACCGGTTTCGCGCGAAGGATCGACGTAGGAGAAACGATGGACAAGCGCTTGCTCATCGCGGTGGCCATCTCGATTGGGATCTTGATTCTATGGTGGAAGATCTTCCCGCCGGCCCCCGCCGTCCAGCCGCCCGCAACCGCGCCGGTCGCCGAGCCGGCGAAGCCGGCCTACGACGCGGGTTCGGTGGGAACGCCCGCCACTGCGGCCGCGCCCGCTGCCCCCGGCGCACCGCCGCCGGCCGCCCTGCCAGCGGCGCGACCCGCCGAGACAAGGGTCACGCTCGAATCGCCGGAGGCCAAGTTCGTGTTCTCCTCCTGGGGCGCCTCCCTGCGACAGCTCAAACTCAAGGATCGCCAGTTCCTGCTCGATCGGGCGCGGCCCGATTCGGGCATGCAGATCGTTTCGACCTCGACGGAGGACACCGCGCCTCTGCGCACGACCTTCGCGAAGGCCGACTTTGCCTGGAACGACGCCGTGCCCTGGGCAGTCGCGCAATCCGCCGACCATGCGGTCGTGTTCCGTGCCGAAACCGACGAGGTCGTGGTCGAAAAACGCTTCACGCTCGAGCCGCAACGCTACCGCCTGGCCATGTCCATGATGATCCAGAACAAGACGGGCCGGCCGCTCGACCACGGTCTCGTCATCCATCTCTACGCCGCGCAGGATCCGGACAAGAAGGGCGGCGGCTTCTGGAGCTACGCCTCGGCGAACCTCGCCGAGACGGTATGCCACGTGGGCGACAAGGCGCACCGCTCGACGGTGGAGGCCTTGGTCAAGGAGCCGCAGAGCTACGTCGGCGGGGTGCGCTGGGCCGCCGCGGGCGACAAGTACTTCACCTTCGCCGCAGTCCCCTTGCCCGAGAGCCCACCGCGTGACCGGGGCTGCAAGGAGCAATCGCTCGACGGCAGCCGGGCCGAGGTCGCGCTCTCCTTCGCCACGCGCACCTTGGCGCCGGGCGAAAAGACGGAGTACCCCTTCATCGTGTTCGCCGGCCCCAAGCATACGAACGAGCTCGAGGCCATCCGGCCCGGCGGCGAGGACGCCAAGCTGGCCGACGTGGTGGATGTGACCTTCGCCGTGCTCTCGCGGCCCATGCTGGCGCTGCTCAAGCAGTTCTACCGCCTCACCGGCAACTGGGGCGTCGCCATCATCCTGCTCACCATCGTGGTTCGCCTGGTCACCTTCTATCCCACGCACCGGACGCTGGTGTCGGCGAAGAAGATGCAGGGCCTCTCCGACAAGATCGCGGCCCTGCGCAAGAAGTACGAGAACGACAAGCAGAAGCTCGGCGTGGAGACCATGAATCTCTACAAGGCCCACGGCGTGAACCCCCTGGGCGGCTGCTTGCCGAGCCTCATCCAGATGCCCATCTGGATCGCCCTCTTCTCAACCCTCAACTACGCCGTCGAGCTCTACCACTCGTCCTTCTTCTGGTACATCACCGACCTGTCGGCGAAGGATCCCTACTACCTGGCGCCGCTGCTCATGGGCTCGGTGATGTTCGTGCAGATGCGCATGTCACCGGCGGGTACCGATCCGCAGCAGCAGAAGATGATGGCGGTGATGATGCCGGTGATGTTTACCGGCTTCTCGCTCTTCCTGCCGGCCGGGCTATCCATCTACACTCTGACGAGCTACCTCATCGGCATCCTGCAGCAGCTCTACGTCAACCGCATGTACCGGCACCCCCCGCGCAGCCTGCCGGCCAAGGCGTAGTTCGCGGGGCTGACCACCCATCGTTGACCAGAGCGCATGCGCATTCGCCAGCACGTCAACCCGCTGCGCTCGGATTTCTTCGCGATTTTCCTCGAGCCGCTCACCCTGCCCGCGGATCGGCCCGTGGAGGTCGAGTTGGGCTCGGCCGAGGCCCAGTTCTTAATGGAGCGCGCCGCCGAAGAGCCTGGGCGCAGCTACGTCGGCGTAGAGATCCGGCGCGAGCTGGTGGAGCAGTCGAACCGGCGGTGCCAACAGAGCGGGCTGGCACAGGTGCGGAGCGTGTTCGCCAACATCTCGGTGGACCTGCCGCGAATCCTTCCACCCGCGAGCGTGTCGCGCTTCTTCGTCAATTTTCCCGATCCGTGGTGGAAGCAGCGGCAGCGCAAGCGTCGGGTGGTGAGCGAGGAGCTCATCGACCAACTCGCGCGCCTGCTCCGGCCCGGTGGCGAGATCCACGTGGCCACCGACATCTTCGACATCGCGCTCGACGCCATGGCCGCGCTGGAAGACGAGAACCCGCGCCGTTTCCACAATCTGCGCGAACCCTGGTGCTTTCTGGCGCAAAGCCGCTTCGCCGCGCGCTCGCGCCGCGAGCGCCATTGCGAGGAGCTGGGCATCAAGATCTGGCGTCTCGCGTACCGATTGACATGGGAACCCTGAAAGGGTTCCCAAACCCTCCCGCGATGGTGCGCTGCCAGCAAAGCTAGCGAAGCGTAGGCTCCCCACGCGGCCGAGGCCTTCTAGCCGAGGTCGATCTGCAGCTCCTCGAGTTGCTGGATGCGATCGCGAAGCGCGGCGGCTTTCTCGAACTCCAGCTTCTCGGCGAGGTCGAACATCTCCTGCTTGAGCGAGGTGATGAGCGCGGGCAGCTCGTCGGGCGCCACCTGACGCTTCCCCTTCTTGGGCAGGATCGCCTTGCGCGGCTCCCAGCGGTCATCTTGGGCCGTTCCTGCGAGTTCGAGGATTGCCTTCTCGATGGTCTTGGGCGTGATGCCGTGCTCGCGGTTGTAGGCTTCCTGCAAACTCCGCCGCCGGCGGGTCTCGCCGATGGCCTTCTTCATCGACTCGGTTTCGCGATCCGCGTACATGATGACCTTGCCGCGCACGTTGCGGGCGGCGCGGCCGATGGTCTGGATGAGCGAGCGCGCCGCGCGCAGAAAGCCTTCCTTGTCGGCATCGAGAATCGCGACCAGGGAGACCTCGGGCAGGTCGAGCCCCTCGCGTAGGAGGTTGATACCGACGAGCACGTCGAATTCGCCCAGGCGCAGGTCGCGCAAGATCTCGATGCGCTCCAAGGTGTCGATATCGGAGTGCAGGTAGCGCACGCGCACGCCGAGCTCGCCGTAGTATTCGGTGAGGTCCTCGGCCAGCCGCTTGGTCAGCGTCGTGACCAGCACGCGGTCACCGAGCTTGACCCGCTCGCGGATCTCGGCCAGTAGGTCGTCGACCTGACTTCCCACCGGGCGCACCTCGATCTCGGGATCGAGAAGCCCCGTGGGCCGGATGATCTGCTCGACCACCACGCCGCCGGCGCGCTCGATCTCATAGTCGCCGGGCGTGGCCGAGACGCAGACGATTTGCTTGGCGCGCGCCTCCCACTCCTCGAAACGCAGGGGCCGGTTGTCGAGCGCCGAGGGCAACCGGAAGCCGTACTCGACCAGGGTGTCCTTGCGCGAACGATCGCCTTTGTGCATACCGGCGATCTGCGGGATGCTCTGGTGGGACTCGTCGACGAGCACGAGAAAGTCCTCGGGGAAGTAGTCCATCAAGGTCGGCGGTGGCTCGCCCGCCTGCCGACCGGAGAGGTGGCGCGAGTAGTTCTCGATGCCCTTGCAGCGGCCCATCTGTTCGAGCATCTCGAGGTCGTAGAGGGTCCGCTGTGAGAGACGCTGCTCCTCGACCAAGCGATTGGTGTCATGCAGCTCGACCAAGCGTTTGCGCAGCTCTTCCTTGATGGAGGTCATGGCGCGCACCAGCTCGGCGGCCGGGGTCACGTAGTGCGAGCCGGGAAAGATCGAGACCTCGTCGAGCTTGCGCAGCACCCTGCCGCGCAGGGGATCGACCTCGGAGATGGTCTCGATCTCGTCGCCCCACCATTCGATACGCAGGGCCTTCTCGCGCTCGTAGGCCGGGAAGATCTCGACGACGTCGCCGCGCACGCGGAACGTGCCGCGGGAGAAATCCACGTCGTTGCGCTCGTATTGGATCTCGACCAGCCGGCGCAGCACGGCGTCGCGCCGGACCTCCACTCCCGCCGCCAGATCGATTTTCATGCCGAGATACGCCTCGGCGGCGCCGATGCCGTAGATGCACGACACCGACGCGACGATGATGGCGTCGCGCCGAGTGAGGAGGGCGTAGGTCGCCGCGTGCCGCATGCGATCGATCTCTTCGTTGATGAGAGAGTCCTTCTCGATGAAGGTGTCGGTCGACGGGACGTAGGCCTCGGGCTGGTAGTAGTCGTAGTAGCTGACGAAGAAGTGGACCGCGTTGTCGGGGAAGAGGCCCTTGAACTCGGTGAAGAGCTGGTGGGCGAGGGTCTTGTTGTGCGCCATGACCAGGGTCGGGCGCTGCACCCGCTCGATGGCGTGCGCCATGGTGAAGGTCTTGCCGCTGCCCGTGATGCCGAGCAGGACCTGCGCCGGATCCCCGCGCTTGATCCCGGCCACGAGCTCCTCGATGGCGCGCGGCTGGTCGCCGGCGGGCCGCAGGTCGGTGACGAGTTTGAAGGGTGTTGCCATGGTGAAAGCACGCCATCGACGCCGAGCTCCACTCGTGCAAGAACTGGGGCTGGCCATGCCGCTGGCTCTGCAAGGCTACTACGCAATTCTCGACGTGAAGGGAACTTCGCTGGATCTTGCCGCCGCGCTCGCGCACGCGGCCGAGTTGCTCGCGGCCGGGCCCTGCTGCCTCCAGCTCCGCGGCAAGTCCCTCGCTCCCGCGCTGCTCTGCCAGCTCGGGCACGGCTTGCGCTCGCTCTGCGACCGCGCGCGCGTTCCCCTGTGTATCAACGATCGGCTGGACGTGGCGCTCGCCGTGCGAGCCGACGCCATCCACCTGGGCCAGGGTGACCTGCCACTTCCCGAGGCCCAGCACGCGCGGCAGGCAGCGCAGGCCGGCCGGCTTGCCATCGGCATCTCGACCCACGATCTCGCGGAGGCGTGGGTCGCCCTGGCGGGCGGGGCCGACTACATTGGCTTTGGGCCGGTCTTTTCCACCCGAAGCAAGCCTGACGCCAGTCCCGCTTCTGGCCTCGGGGCCCTGCGCGCAGTCACCGCCGCCGTGCGCTTGCCCATCGTGGCCATCGGGGGCATCACCCTCGAAACCGCCGCCGCTGTCGCGGACGCCGGGGCGTGCGCCGCCGCCGTCATCGCCGCGGTCGACGAGGCGCCAGACCGGACGCTGGCAGGCCAGCGCATCGCCGCGGCCTTTGGCCGCACAAGGTAGCCGCCTAAGCCTTCACCGCAAACACGAACTTGAGGTAGTTGCCCTCGGGAAAGCCGGGGTTCACCGGGAAATCCGCGGGCAACCCGCAGCGCTCGATGATGCGCAGATCGTGGCCGCATGCAGCCGCGCCCTCGGCGATCGCCCGATCCACGTCCGCGGGTGACAACTTCGCGGCATTGGTGGCGAAGGCAAGGAGGCCGCCGGGCGTGAGCACGGTGGCGGCCTTGCCCGCGAGTTGGCCGAGGTCGGCCGTCGCGGAAAAGGGGCGGCCTGGGCCGTGGGAGAAGGTCGGCGGATCGCAGATCACCAGATCGAACGAGCGCTGGCGATCGGCGAAGCGATCGAGAGTCTTGCTGGCGTCGGCGGTGATGATCTCCATCTTGTTCGGATCGAGTCCGGAGAGCTCGCAGTTGCGCCGGGCGCGGGCGTGGGCCTTGGCCGCGGTGTCCACGGCGACAATCTCGGCGGCGCCAGCCTTGGCGGCCCGCACGGAGAACGCACCCGTGTAGGAGAACAGGTTGAGCACGCGGCGCTCGGCGGCGCGTCGGGCCACGGCATCCCGGCCTAGCCGCATGTCGGGAAAGAAACCGACGCCCAGGGGCGCGGTGACGTCCACCGCGAATCGGCACCCCTCTTCCTCGACGATGATTTCGAGCGGCGCTTCCTCGCCAGCCACCTTGACCGCCGGCTCGGGAGTGAACTGGCCGCCCAGACTGCGCGTGCGCCGCTGCTCGTAGATTCCGCGCGGCGCAATCTGGGCGCCGATGGACTGGTAAAGCTCGTCCCGCCAGGGCAGGGCGCCCGCGGACAGCCATTGCACCACCACGAACTCGCCGTAGCGATCCACCGAGACCCCGGGCAGGCCCTCGTTCTCCCCGGAGAAGAGGCGCAGAGCGGTCGGGCGCTGGGTGCCCAGAAGCTGCCAACGCATCTGCGCGGCGCGTGCGAAGCGGGCGGCAACAGCGCCCGAGCCAGGATGGACGCGCTCGTCCGGCCGCCGGGTCATAACGCGCACGGCCACCGGGTGATCGGTGTCAACATATCCGCGGGCGACAAAACTGCGGTTCCCAGCCACCAACTCGACCAGGCTCCCGGTGGGCTCGGTGATCTTGCGGGCCCCGAAGACCTCCCGGTACACCCATGGATGGCCGAGGTGAATGCGACGGGCCACGTCGTCGGAAATCCGGTAGATGCCTTGGCGCATCGTCAGGCCGGCGACTGGGTGCGGAGCCGCCGGAGAGGTCGACCGGCCCGGGCGCCTCTGAGATGCGGCGCGACGGGGCGGGGTGGAGTCTCGGTGTGGCATTGGCGGTCAACCTGGTTGCTTGGGGAGCTCTGATGGGCTTGTCAGCACGGCGTGGTGCACCATTGGGCGAGACCGAGCGTGGCGAGGGGGAAATGGTAGGGTGGGTAGCGGGTGCCGAGGGCGTGGCGAGCCCTCGTAGGGTTCCCGTATCATACTGACAGGCAAGCAAACTTAGTACGAGGCCACGATCTGTCAAACCGTGCGAGGTGATTGACAGGGATTGACTTTGCACCTCGCCGACAAGAAACTCCCCTTTTCCCCTTTGCCCCACCGTAACTTGGTGGGGTAGCAGAAAGGAATCTCCCATGTCGACTGGCCCCGGGCCGACACGCAAAGCCGACGGAACTGCCGACGCTTCCGTCGATGACATCGCAGATCTCCTCGTTGAAGACGATCCCTCCCACCCTGCCACGAGCGAGGAAGTTTCCGAAGATGGTCTCGAGGTAATGCTTGAAACGCCCGGTCCGGCTCTCGCCAATCCGTTCATGCCGCCGCCGCCGTCGCCGATGGGTGATATGGGAGAGGAGAACGAGAGCGCCGACGAAAACGGCGCCGCCACCAACCTTGCCTACGAGGATCTGCTGGCCAAGCTGGTGTTGCCGGCCAAGGCTCCGGAGCCGGAGCCGGAAATGCCGGCGCTCATGAGCTCGCTGCCCCTGCCCGAACCCGTCGCCGCGCCCCTCCTGCTCCCGCCACCGTCGTACCCACTCCCCTCCGGCCAAAGCCTGCAGGTCGCACCGCCCGCCGAGGAGCGCACGCTGGTCACGGAGAACCCGCTGGTCGCCGAGGAGCAAGAGGCCGCCGTGCGGGAGGGTCGCCTGGCGATGCGAGGGGAGTTCATTCCCGTGCAAGAGGACATGCGCTCGGTGCCCACCGAGCCCGTGGCCGTCGCCGCCAATGGGGTGGCGGCCAAGTCGCGACTGGTCTATCTCATGCTCGGCGGCCTGTTGGTTCTGGGTGGGATGATTCTCGCCGTGCTGGTCCTCAAGCTGCTCATGCCCACGCCCGCGCCG
>Ga0182019_10001951_pt1 | contig 10546 bp, 11 predicted proteins | sample 812E2MmetaG_FD_120483 | JGI IMG/M metagenome (GOLD analysis project Ga0182019, IMG submission 120483) | Permafrost microbial communities from Stordalen Mire, Sweden - 812E2M metaG | ecosystem: Environmental > Terrestrial > Soil > Wetlands > Permafrost | place: Sweden: Stordalen | collected... | reverse complement strand
GCGTATAGTCTACAGGGAACTGGCTGCACGTCGCCGCAGCTTAGCTCCGGTCCGTTAGCTGCTAAAAAACTATATAGAGGAGTTAATATGAAATCAGTTCAAATCTTGGGAATATCCGACTTCAAGTTAAAGACTAAGTCGAGTGGGAAATATTTTACTATAGATTATTCGAAGGGAAAAACAAAGAAGAACGGGCATACTGACAAAACAACTTCCAACTCTTCCGATTGTGATTCTGATTGTGATTGTGATTGTTGCGATACTAATTATTTTTTTATTGAAAAGAGAAAAAGCAATGCAAATAGATAAAGCTTGGATAAATATAACTTCCGCTTGTAATAGTAATTGTATTTGGTGTTATGCCAAAGATTATGAAAAATATAAAACACTTATCAATATTGAAGTGTTCAAAAAAATAATCACATTTTTGTCAACTATTAAATGCAAAAATGTAATTCTAGTTGGCGGTGAGCCCACACTACATCCTAATTTGCTTTATTTTATCGAGCTAATGAATAGCTATGATTTTCAAATTAGCTTAGTAACAAATGGCCGCAAGTTAGGTAGTTCAAAATACTTCGAAAACTTTTTAAGATATAAAGACTTACTTAATATTACTTTTTCCGTTGAAGGTTTAAAGGGCACGCATAATTTAATTACAAATTCCGATAGTTTTGACGAGACTATAAAAGGTTTGGAAAATTCAATTTCGTATGGACTAGATTTTGCTGTAAACACAACTTTGTGTTCACAAAACATTAATGAAATAGAAATACTTTATGAAAAACTAATATCTATGGGTGCTTCTAATTTCTCTATAAATTTTGCAACGCCGCCACTAAATAGTCCTTTTAATCTCAACAATTTCCTTAGCCTATCGACAGTAAACAAGGTATTGGGAAAAATACTGCAACTTAAGAATGATTTTGGCTTTCGATTTATATTTACTACACCTTTCCCCTTGTGCGTTCTTGAGGATAGCATAATTGATTCGATTATTCAAAGGAATCTTGCAGTGAACAGTCTTTGCCATATTATGAGTGGCACTGGAATATCATTTGATTTTAATGGGAATATAACTCCTTGCACTCATTTCGTTGATTTAAACGTTAACAATATTTATGGGGTTAATAACTTACAAGACTTTGAAACATTTTGGGATATTGAGTACGCCAGCACAGTACGCAAAGAAATTTCTCGTTATCCTTCTATTAAATGCAATGAATGTAAGTATTCATATAGATGCACCGGGGGTTGTCCTTTGCTTTGGCTAAATGATTTTTATTACAATACAACATTTCATTCTTATGAAAACTGAAATTGTACTATCAATTGTTCAAACTATTATCTTAATAGGTGGTTTGATATTAGGTATTAGACAAGTATTGTTACTTAGTCGCCAAATTCATTTGGCTACCAAACAACTAGGTGACCAGCTTCCTTGGCAAAAAAAACAAGTTACATTTGAATACATAAACAAATATTCAAATGAGTTGAAAGAATGTAATCTAAGTCTTCAAAAAAAGATAGGGTTATTACACCAAAATGGACAACAAAATAGTCTTGATGAAATGCTGCCTCATATTAAAGATGATAAAACTAGAACGGAGCTTTATGAGTTAGTTGCTTATTTTGAACATTTAGCGCTTGGTATTGAGCAAAACTTTTTTGATGAAAATATTGTAAAAGAAGCTCAAATAAATGTTGTAATTTCTACTTTTTATTTAATTAAACCGTACTTACTATATCGAAGAAATGAAACAAATAGAAATATTGGTGGACATTTTGAAAAGTTAGTTAAAATGTGGGAAAAAGATAAATAGCGACATTCGCAGCTAACCAGTCGCTCAAGCTGACGGAGCCAGCCGTCAGCTTTTCGCCGCCGCAGCTTAGCTCCGGTCCGTTAGGCAACACCGCAAATATGGAGTACACAATGAACATGCTTCGTAGCTTTGTTATCATTGCCCTTCTTGGGTTAGTCGGCTGCTCTCAATCATCATCGCCCACTGAACCAACATGGAATTCATCAATTAATTCAAAATCCTTAAATTATCCACAGGGCCAAAAGTTCAGCTTACAACTTGACCTGAGTGCCGACGGTGGTTATCAGTGGGATATTACAATGACTGATACAAACGTTGTGCACGTAGATAGCACGAGCTATAGACCTAAAAGCGGGAACCCAAATCAAGTAGGCGGACTCACAATTGAGACCTTCTACTTCTGCACCTCAAAAGTTGGACGAAGTGATATCTCTCTTGCCGAACGTCGCAGCTGGGAACAAGGTATACCGGCAATCGATTCAGTGGCGTTTTCTGTAAATGTCAATCATTAAAATGAATCTGTGCGGTGTTGCCTAACCAGTCGCTCAAGTCACGCCAAAGGCGGATGGTGCCTCTGGCACTCACTGACGGAACCAGCCGTCGACGATTTTGCACGCGCGAAACAACCAGCTACTGTTGGACGTGACCTACCACGCGCGGAATGGCTACCGGGGCGACGCGGCTCGCCGCCGCAGCGATCAACGGTGAGTTAGGCGGTTAGAAGAAACACTATGCGTAAGATTGAAGTCATATCTACAAGCAGAATGGAGCGCAAAGGAGATTCATCTCTTAAAGCGCAAGAAATGCTTACTTTAATCCATCAGGCACAAGAGAACGGGAACAAGGTAATTCTCGCGGCAATTGCAATAGAGAGGCAAATTGACTGGATTATTCAATCGAAACTATTTCCAGAAAATGAACTGCGACTTTCATTCTTTACCAATCATGTCTTAAATTCGGAATCTTTCAATTTTTCTTTTAAGCGTAAACTGATTCTTCAAATCATCAAAGACCATTCTCTTCTTTCCGGTGGAGAAAACAATAGCTTCACGAAGATACTTTCTGATATCATAACTTGGCGAAATGCTTTCGCACATGGACAGATGGTACAAAAGGGTGATGAGACTTTCATAGGATTCTCTAAAAGTGGACCGAGCGAGCTTTTACTATCTGATGACTTTTGGAGTACCGTGGAGAAAACATTTGAGGACGCTTACACAATCCTTCAAATCATTAATTTGAGATTCAACTCTGTGTCAAAAGATACTTCTCAACCTAATGCAAAATGGCCTCCAACAAATAATGTCTAACCGCCTAACCACTTTGAGAAGGAAAGAGTCAAGAGTCTTCCCACATTACAATAATGTGTAGCAGACCCGAAAGGGAACTGATATTGACAGATTTATGGAGTTTCTTGCTCATTGTTCTGGTCGGTTAACTCACAAGGAACTGATTGATTAATATTCAAACGCACATACTTTTCAATAAATGGTGTTAATGCTGTCAGTATCTCATTGACATCCTCAGTATCCATGTTTTCTCTTTCGCATGGAGATATTTCTGAGTAATAGAATGTTTCTAATTCCTCGTGACTTGGCAATATTATGGATGACATACCAGCCCTTTTTCCTTTTATTGACGCCGACGATGAGCTTTTGAAAAGCCTCGGACGCGCTACGATGGATTTTAACGCCCTGAAGCAGGAATTATCTGAATTCATCTCCAGACTCATAGATGCCAAAGACCCGCATCCCGCCTTTGTGGCCGTCTGTGAGTTGAGCTTCAAAACTAAGCTCGGCGTTCTCATGTCAGAATACGAACTCAAGGTTAAACTTAACAGCAAAAGAGAACAACTTCGTCACCTATTGGGTATATGTGGAAATATTGATAAAGCAAGAAACCATTATATGCATTCGTTCTTCTATTCCGATTCGTCCAATTCAGAAAAAAACAAAACACAAAACAGGGTGCGCAGGTTAAAACCTAAGAGCTATATCACAAAAGGATTTTTACTTTCACCGGCGCTCATTACACCAAAAGAGCTTAATGATTTTTCAAATAGAATTAGGTCTATTGGAATACAACTATTAGCAATGGACAGTGAATATTCCATAGCAAAACAATCACAATATGAACATGAAAAAAGCCAAACAACAAAAACCTAAACCGACGGTTAAATACGAAAAGCCCCTCAAACTCGACATGAGTTTTGACGAAGCGATAAGGCGTATCGTGCGCGTTAAACCGATGAAGAAAAAATAGACTCGCTCGAACATGGCTAAGAAATTTTTCGGAATAATCCTTAAAATCATCGACGTGCTGGCCGTTGTTCTTGTTGTCTTTGGCGGCGGCATCCTTGTGCCTGAGCTTTTATGGAAAATGGCAATGGCAGCCTTCCACATATTCATGGGAGAAATAACCGCCTTGCAATATTTACCTACAAAGGATATTGTTTTTGCCGTTGAGATTGTCATTTGTATCTTATGGTGCATAGTTCGTTGGAAAAAAATTTTCAAATGGTAAAAGATAACGACATATTTTTCTTTGAAGATTAAAAAGGGATCCTATAATGAATTACGATACTAAAGAACAACCATGTCCGCTATGCGATCAACCCGCAATCTATGAACTGCACGACTTTGACCGGCGAAAACTTTTTAAGTGTCCAACTTGTACCGTATTTTGCATAACGGCTGACATAGAACAATACCCTGAAATGAAAATTGAAGCCTACCGCAAAAGATTTTCCGAAATGGCACAACACACTCCAGAAGGTCAAGTGCTCGAACTTAGCTCAAAAGGTTTGAAACTCTCTGCGGAATACATTCCGCGCTCTTCAAGGTGGCTCCAATAAGAATTATTCGCGTACCCCTCGGACCGATATATGTTTCGCAGGCGTGATTGCCTATTTCATTGGCCTCTAACAATTCCGCAAGTTCTCGAAGTGTCTTTGACAGTTCGGGCGCACACAGTTCGTGAGCACCAACTGCATACTCTACGTGAATTATTGAAACCGCATCAGGTTCGAGGGGCTTACCGTTCTTCATTTGTCAAGTATATAATTACCTTAAGTTGTTGCCCCATCTTACGTTGGATAGCGCAAGCCTAAAAAATAGAGAACGACCTTGAGTTTACGGGGTCGCGTTCTTCTTCTCTGCTGACCTTGTTAGGAGTTCAAAAAGCACAGAGCTGGTACAGTTATTCGATTGGATGGGAGTGATGGCTGCCTAGGTTGCGTTACATTCGGGTAAAAACCTTTTGAAGTTTTTCATAATATTTTTAGCAATTAAAAATAATTTTGCATTTGTCAAAACTATTTCGTATATTATTCACGTAATAAATCACTTCTAATAGAAGTAGGCCTTGCCTACTTGCCCTTCAAATATCCGCTAAGTTCTCGGCCCGATTTACTTAAAAAGCAGAACATTTTGTCACTCTCTTGTGACAACCGCTTTACTATTCTTTAAACAACAACTATTAGATGTCAAACAATGAAATTAATTCACAATTCAATATTCGTGAATACGCTGAAGGCTCGGTAGACAACCGCAACCATTTCGAAAGTCTCGATTTCGCACAAACTCTACACGGCAAACGAGAAGCATACCAATCATACTTCCTCCATACAGATCAGCTCGCAAAATACGCTGATGCACAATTCGCTATAAACAACAAGATCTCAGTTAAAGGTTACAAAGGCACTGTCGCAGCCGAATGTCATAAAACCGACGTCGACGTAAAGGATGATCTATCGAAGGCATTGGAGATCACGCGTCAGCTTGTCTCACGACTTATCAATGACTACAAGGTACCAGCAACTTCTCTGCACGTCAAGTTCAGCGGATACAAAGGATTCCATAATATATTGGCTGAGGAATTATTCGGTGGGTTTACCCCATCGGCACACTTACCTGCAGTGCACAAAATGATCGCCAATGAACTCTATCAAGGGTTCGAACAGTATATTGATACTTCAATCTATCACACTGTGGCATTGATCCGCGTAGAGAATTCGCAGAATAGTAAATCCGACCTCTACAGCATTCCGCTTACTGTGGATGAGCTGAAGACATTAACAATCGATCAAATAAAGGAATTGGCGAAAGAACCGCGATTCATTCCCGCAAATTCTATTTCGTATTCGCCGGTCGATTCGCTTGTCAGGCTGAAACAGAAATGTGAGCTACAAATATCTTCGACAGTTGTTGAGCAACGCGCCGCTCACCCAACATCACCGGTGCAAGATAATACGAACACTCCACAACCGGACGCGAAAAAGATCGATACGATGTTCAAGCATTGTCAGGTCTTAACCGCTATACAGAAAAAGTCGGACACAAAGGAACAAATCGGTCACGAAAGCCGAGTTACACTTGGTACTGTTCTTACTGCATTCGGCGACGAGGGTCGGAAACGTGTTCATAAGATCATTGAAGGTCAAACTAACTACGATAAGGTCCAAACGGAATACTATATGGACGCGATGAAAAGCGGGAACTACAAACCGGAACTCTGTTTAACTATATGCGGGAAGGATAATCTTTGTCCGGCCATTCGGGCTATAAATAGAAGGAGTCCGATCGCGTTTGCTTACACCTACGATAAAGACATAGATGAAAAGATCAAGAAGTTCATCGAAAGCTACGCCTTGGACAAAATTGTCGCTCACTTTACGGATATCATCTATTCATTGATCGATCAGTCATACTATCGTTATGCCGATGGCGTGTATAAGCAGACTGCGGACAACGAAATCAAAGCCATGTTAAACGACTTCCTTCCCTTCTACTTTCCAAAAGAGTTGATTACTAATACCAACTTGAATGCACTTGTCGAGCGATTGAAGAGCTACAGCGACATACGATACGAGGGACGTTTCAACACAGAGATGTATAAGGTGAATTTGAAGAACGGCATCTTTAACTTGATGGAGAGGACTTTATCTCCACACACCCCGGAATTCATGTCGAACATACAACTTCCTTTTTCATACGATCCAGAAGCAACCAGCCCGGTATTTGATGGTTTCTTAAGCAGTATTTTTGATAGCAAAGACGTTGAAGATTACATATTGAAAATCTGGTGTTACCTACTTCTTCCAACATATTCGTTTCAGAAGATCTATGTATGGTACGGAAGCGGTCGGAATGGCAAAGGTGTGTTAAGCAGAATCATAGAGGCCATGATCGGAACGGTCAACACAGCACACGAAGATATTCACGAACTTGCTAACGGACAGTTTTCGACCATTAACCTAAAAGACAGGCTTGTAAACTTCTCAACAGAGCTTAAGACAAATGAACTGGATCTTTCGATGCTGAAGAAATTATCCGGCGGAGATATGGTTGCAGCAGATAAGAAATACAAAGACAAAATAACATTCCAAAACGTAGCACGTCTGATTATCCTTGCTAATGACCTGCCACGGTTCTCCGAAATCGGACAGGCGATAACTCAGCGATTTGAATTCATCGAGTTTCCAAAAAGCTTTTTGAATGAACATGCCGATACCGCACTTGATGCGAAATTACGTGCAGAGCTTTCCGGAATATTTAATCGCGTGATCTCGATGATGCCCACGATTTTCGATTCCAAAGGTGCTATAAACTTCAAAGGACCCGACATTCTTGAGAAGAAAAAAGAAGCAATGCTTTCAAGCCTTAGCACTGTCATTGAATTTATAAACGAGAAATGTAAAGTGAACGAAAGTGGCTCCGTTCCGGCTCAACATCTTTTTGATACTTATCGATTCTGGGGCAAAAGTTGCGGGTACCAACCGGTCGGGAAAAAGACCTTTAACGGTATTCTCCGTGAAACTCTGCATTTGAAAGTTGAAAGCAACACAGCTGATGCCAATAGTATTCATGTGTTTGGTGTTGAGAGGATCGCCATTCCCCATTCTTAACATTCTTAACCCATTTTTAACTGGCTTTTCTGGGAAATTCTCCCAGAAAGGCCAAAAGTTAAGAATTAAAAATAAAATGAAACTAATTTCTCCATAGAAATAAATATGTATATAAATAGTTTGTTACGAGATATAGTCAATAGTTGTGTAAATAAAATTAAGCAGCAAGCCGTAACCTAGAGTGTTTGCGTTGACGCAATAGATCGATCGTTAAAGCGACAAGTCTATGGCCATGAATTTTATGTAATCGAGCCTGCAACGTTATTAAAAGCTTAAAGACAAGATATAAGGCGCTTTGGCGACGAGGAATACGTCTGGCAGCATTTGTTCTGAGTTTCACCGTAGCAAACATCGATTCAATCACATTTGTGGATTTAATACTTCTCCAATGCCGCTTTGGGAACTGAAAATAAGTCAAGAGCATCGCACTACCATCTTCCAGGCATTCAACAGCTTTTGGATAGAGTTTGTAATATCGCTGACGAAACTGTTGCATCAATGCCTTTGTCTGGTGCGGCGAAGGGGAAGTATACATTTCGTGCAACAGAGCGGACACTTCATCCTGATCACGGTCCGATACTTTATCAACGACATTACGCATCTTGTGCACCCAGCACCGCTGCCGTTTCGATGTGGGAAAAACATCTCGTTGTGCATTCCAAAGTCCCAGAGCGCCATCGGCGATAAACATCCCAATCCAGGCGACACCGCGTTTCTTAATATTGTGTAGGAGATCACGCCATGACTCTGCGCTTTCCCGATATCCTTCTTCCAGAGCTAAAATCTCTTTTTCACCCTTGCGATTCAGCCCAACAAGCACTAAAACTGCCATGGTATCATCTTTGGGACCGGCCTTCGGGTACACTCCATCAGCCCATACATAGAGATATTCTTTGTCTAACGGGCGCTTCTTCCACAGACGGTATTCATCCTCCCATTCTTCCTTCATCCGAAGAATACTTGTCTCAGACAACGGAGCTGACTCGCCAAGGAACGCTTGAAAACATTGCTGAAAATCTCCGGCCGATAACCCATGCAGATACATCTCTGGCACAAGCTTGTGCATCATCGGTGAGAGTCGTTGATACCGTCCCAAAATCTGTGACTCGAATGTCTCCCGAAGACGGGGAGTCTTTACCGGAATGCTACCACACGATAAGGTTACCTGCCGCTCCTTCGAATACCCATTGCGATACCGTTTCGTTCTACCCTCATCGTGACGTTCGTATCTCTTTCGACCTACATATTCACGTATTTCTGCTTCCAGCCCTTGTTGGATCATTTCACGGGCTCCAAGAAGCACTAACTGGTCTAACACGGAGAGTATGGGACTTTCTGTCGGTCTTGCCTCTCCACTTCTTTTCTTGTACTTTGGCATTGGCGTATCCTCCTTAGGTTTGATAGGAAGTTCCTATCGTTGGTTGACATCCCAAGGTACGGATGCGCTTTTTTATTTACACAACTTTTAAAGATAACTCGTTTGTTACCTGTTTTTCATTCATTTTTAACTTTCTGCAATATTGCCAACAAAACTGTAGGTATGAGCGGTTAAAAATGCGCGATTACTAATTATTGGATTCTTAACATGGTATTAGAAGATTTAAAGGCAGTAATGAAAGAGCACCCAGACTTGACAGCGTCAGGTTTCGGTGTTGATGAAGACCCGAATGACTTGTTACAGTTTATCGACGCCTGCAATGCTTCGTGCGAGTGGCTATCACTGGTTCAACGGACCAAAATGCCGAATCGAAAAATCGGCGGGAGTTATCGGCTGAAGCACGTCGTAGAACGATGGTACGAGAAGAAGTATGGGAAGCCGCAGTATGTTCCGGATGGAGCATTCATCGCTGCAGCTTATCATCTCGGATTCATCAGCATACCAAAGCACGGATCACCTTCGGTGTTTTTCAATATTTCTTCGCGAACAAAGATTGATGGTAGTTATATCTAATTAAATGCCCGGTGATGAGCCGGGCTTTTTGTTCGAGCAGGATCTTGACATTGCAAACGTACCAAAGATTTCATATCTTGATACATTATCGTTCACTATATCAAAAATTGGTGGGCACTAAGTGGGCACTAACTCGCCACTAAAAGGTGAAAAAATTACCTCTCCGCAGTTGCGGAGGTAGTGCGAGCTATCGAAAATAATCAGATTTCACAATTTTCCGTCGGCGCCATCGTCTAACGGTTCAGGACGGAGCCCTCTCAAGGCTCAAATACGGGTTCGATTCCCGTTGGCGCTACAAATGTCCTTCCTGTGCGAATTGTACCAATTTGCACTGTTGACGTAGCCGGAAGAAAGCCTAAGCTCAGTATCTCACCATGACAAAAATTCTCGTCATCGACGACGAAGATTCACTGCGGGAAACGACCGTCGCAATATTGCGCGCGAGCGGATTTGAAGCCTTCAGTGCAAAAAACGGCGGCGATGGCATTGAACTCGCACGTACAACCTTGCCCGACCTTATCATCTGCGATATCAAGATGGAGTTGGTCAACGGATATCAGATGCTCACCGCCATTCGAAACGATTCTGTAACAGCAACAACCCCTTTCATCCTAATGACAAGCAATCCCGACCGCGAAGGACTGCGGCAGGGGATGGAACTCGGTGCGGATGATTATCTCTCGAAACCGTTTTCGCCCGCTGAACTCGTCTCCGCCGTCAACGCTCGTCTGAAGAAGCATCGTTTGATGGTGGAAAAGGCGGAAGTGAAACTGCAGGAACTTCGCTCGCGGATGAGCACCGCAATACCGCACGAACTACGCACGCCGCTCAACGGCATTCTCGGCTTTGCCGATATCATGCGCAAGG
>Ga0182019_10001949_pt1 | contig 10547 bp, 13 predicted proteins | sample 812E2MmetaG_FD_120483 | JGI IMG/M metagenome (GOLD analysis project Ga0182019, IMG submission 120483) | Permafrost microbial communities from Stordalen Mire, Sweden - 812E2M metaG | ecosystem: Environmental > Terrestrial > Soil > Wetlands > Permafrost | place: Sweden: Stordalen | collected... | reverse complement strand
TGCGGGTAGCGTCGAAATCGGCATGGCTGGTGGTTTCGCCGGCGTCGGTGATCATGATAATGACGCGCCTACGGTCGTTGCCGCGCTTCTGAAGAGAGCTCGAGCCCAGAAGAATGGCATCATAAATCGAAGTGCCTGCGCCTTCGGGAATCTTTCGCACCGCTTCCTGGAGGGCGGGGATGTTGTCGGAGTAGGGCGCGAGTTGCGTGACCTGCTCGTCGAAATAAAAGACGCCGAGGCGGTCTTCCGGGCGGAGGACCTGCTTGATGAAGTGCGAGGCAGCTTCGCGCTCGAAAACGATTTCTTTGCGGGCGCTGAGGCTGGCGTCGACCATCAGGGCCAGATCGAGCGGTTGCTTGGTTTCCGATTCAAAGACATCGATTTTTTGCTGCACGCCTTCTTCAAAAACCTGAAAGGCCTCGACGGGCAAGTCGGGAGCGGGCCGATTCTTGTCGTCGAGCACGCTGACCAGGACGTTCACGAGATTTACGTTCACTTTGATGGTGTTGTTGCGAGAGGTAGCAGGTTCCTGCTTCTCTTTGGGCGGAGCATCCGCGGGTTTGGTCTGCGCTGCGCCGGCCGGCTGCGCCCAGGGCGGGCGATCGGGTTTTTCTTGTGCTTTCGCGAGGCCCGAAAAGAGGAACAACGCGGCGGCGCCCAACAGGGCGGTGAGTTTCTTCAGCGGGCGTTTTCTCATCAAGTTATTAAGATGCTCTTTTGTGGCCAGATGGTGGTGCAGGGGGCAGTTCGCCATCGGCCCAAATAGCGCCGTCGGCAAAATACTCCTTCTTCCAGATGGGCACGGTTTTCTTCAAGGTGTCGATGGCAAAGCGACAGGCATCGAATGCCGGTCCACGGTGCGCCGCGCTGACCGCGATGTAAACGCTGGTTTCGCCGATTTCCAGGCGACCCAGACGATGGACCATGGCGATGCGGTGAATGGCGAACTTTTCGTGAATGAGCCCGCCAATTTCTCGCATTTTTTGAACCGCCATCGTGGCGTAGGCTTCGTATTCTAGGTAGCTGGTGAGGCGGCCATGCGATTCATTGCGCACGAAGCCGTCAAAGGTGACAATGGCGCCATCCAGATCCGCGCGGACATGCTTGACCAGCGTCGCGGCGTCGATGGGATGCTGTACTAACTCGTACTTGTCGTCATCAAAAGCGTGGGCCATAGGTTGCGCGGGCTAGCCTCCACTGACCGGCGGGAGAAAAGCGATTTCGTCGCCTGCGGCAATGGGCGAATCCCACGCGGCGAATTCCTGATTTCGGGAGGCGACCAGCGAGGCGCGAAATCCGGTGAGTTGCGGGAAGCGCTTCGCGTAGGTGGCGAACAGGTCGGCGATCGTTGCGGCTTCGGGCACTTCGACCTGTTCTTCGGCGATGCCGCTGAGTTCGCGGAGTCGGCCAAAGAAGAGCACCTTAATCCAAAGTGTGGGAGAGACGGATCGCACAGGAAAATTGTAACCTGAGGAGCCGCCGGCAGCCAGCGTGCTAGAGTCAAAGCGAAGATGCGCGGCATAGAGACTCCGACAGTCGGGAAAGAGATGTGTAGATGAAGATTCTGGTGACAGGTTCGAGCGGGCTGGTGGGGAAGGCGCTGGTGGAAGAGTTGAAGCGCGCGGGAAATACCGTGGTGCGCTTGGTGCGGCCCGGCAGTGCCGGCACCATGCGGGCAACGGAAGGATTTGATGTTGAGTGGAACCCCGAGACGGGAGCGTTGGGCGGGGCAGCCGTGGGTGCCGATGCCGTCGTAAATCTGGCCGGGGCTTCGATTGCGGATGGACGCTGGACGGAAGCGCGGAAGAAACTCTTGCGCGGGAGCCGCGTGGATACTACGGACGCGTTGGTGAATGCACTGGCGCGGATGGCGATTCGGCCGCGCGTGCTCGTCTCGGCGTCAGCGACCGGCTATTACGGAAATCGTGGCGACGAGCAACTGACGGAAGAGAGCAGCTCGGGCGATGATTTTCTGAGCGGCATTGCACGGGAATGGGAAGCTTCGGCGATGAAAGCGGAGGCGAAAGGGATTCGCGTGGTGCGCGCGAGATTTGGCGTGATTCTGGCGAAGGAGGGCGGCGCGCTGCCACAGATGGTGCGGCCATTCAAGTTTGGCGTTGGCGGGAAATTGGGTTCGGGCGAACAGTGGATGAGCTGGGTGACGCTTGCGGATGTGGTACGGATTTTGCGGCTGGTGCTGGAGGATGGGGCGGTGCGCGGGCCGATCAACGTGGTGTCTCCGCAGCCTGTGCGCAACGAAGAGCTCACACGAGAGATTGCCCGGGTATTGCACCGGCCCGCGATTTTTGCGGCGCCGGAATTCGCGCTGAAATTGGCGCTAGGAGAGATGGCTGGTCCATTATTGCTGGCCAGCCAGCGCGTCCTGCCTGCAAAGCTGGAAAAACTGGGATATAAATTTGTTCATCCAGAGTTGGGCAGCGCACTGGAGGCCACGCTGTCCTGAACGATAAATTCACTTCACAACGTTTACGGTAACTGTGATGGTCATCACCCTGCCGTTGAGTGGGTCGGTCGCTTGCGTTGTTTGAACCGTCTGACCGTCCCTCATCGGTAAAGTGAGTTCGGTCTTAAACTGGCGAATGATCGGCTCACGGAAAATTCCGTTGCTTGATTCGGCATTTGCTGAATCCGCTTTTTGACCCGGAGCAGTTACACCACCTTCTACCCAGGAACGTTCGAGGTTCAAATTGAGATCGAACCGCGCATCATCTGCCTGGTAGGCCCGTGCATCGATGTTGGTACCGACGTCTATATATTGAAACTGTAAGATTCCCTTTTCGCTACCCGTCGCAACCGGGATGCGCGTGCCCACACGGACCTTGGTCCAAGGAGGAGGAAGCGGGCCCGAAACAACTTCAAGCGTCTTAACAAAAAATATGTAAGGTAAATTGAGCACTTTTTTTTCGCCTTCGCTCTCGCTAATAGTTGCCTGCACTCTAAGGACTGTCGGAGCTTTCTTTGCATCCGACTTGGGATTCTCCTGAGCGCCGATGCGGAAAGATGCGAGGGACAGGGCCAGAATCGCTGCAAGTGCAATTTGCGTTTTTCTCATGAGTTCTCCTGGAAATTTGATCTGGTTTAACGTGTGCAACCTAACGAAAATCGGCACCCCTAGTTATTCGGTTCGGGCTCGAGCGGTTTTAACTCCATCTGCTCGATGCGGAGAAGCGCAATCTCAATTGGAGGGTCGGGCAGAGTGGCGGCAGGTCGAGTAAGCGCGAGAGCAACTGTTTTGTCTTGTGGTATCTTCGCCACAAATTCTGCCCAAGCGCGACCTTCCTCAGCGAGCACGATCACTTCCGATGAGGCAGGAGCTCCATCAGGCACGGGGCTGGAAGATCGAATTCGTCTATGAGTTGCGGTCGACGGCACAGCATCAAATTTTCGCCCGGTCGGCAACGCAGGTGGAGGATTGCTGTTTTGGATGGCGGCAGCACTCGACTTCAAGGGGAAACTCGGATGAGACTCCAGAGGTTGTCGCGGCCGGCTAAGGGTAAAGGATAGAACGACAACTGCGGCGACTCCCGCTACCCCAGCAGCAATACTCCAGGCAGGAAACCACGAACGACGGGGCTCGACGTGTTGCGAGAGTCTCGCTCGAAAGCTCGGGAGCAGCGAGGTCGGAATGTCCTGATTAACCATACTCTGCAGACCAGTGTCGATGGAGCGCAGGCGATTCGATTCGGTTTCGTAGAAGAAACGGCATCCGGCGCAAGAACGGATATGAAGGGCAAGTTCACCAGAAGGTACAGACTCGCCGGCAGCCAAGCTGTTCACCAAGTTTTCTCGAACACGTTTGCAATTCATCGTAGCTTCTCCATCAACCTCTTGCGGGCCTTAAACAAACGAGACTTCACTGTTCCCGCGGGGACGCCTAGAATCGCGGCGGTTTCGTCAACAGAATGACCTTGCATGGCCGTCAGCAGCATCACCAGGCGCTGGCCATCCGGCAGTTCCTCGAGCGCGCGACCCAAGCGTTCCTGGAACTGGCTCTGTGCAGCGAGTTGTTCCGCAGACTGCGGCGGAGGCCGAAGTTCCGGCCGGGCCCAAAGCGTTTCGCGATCTGCGCGGCGGCGCAAGGAACGCGAGCGATCGAGGGCCAGTCGAAACGCGATACGCACCAGCCAACTGCGAAATCGGTGTGCATCGCGCAACAGATGAAAACGGCGATAGGCTCGCAACAGAGCTTCCTGCGAAACGTCTTCCGCTTCGGCCGGATTGCGCAGCACGCCGAGTGCAACGCGATAGGCGAGTGGAGCACTGTCGATGAGAAGTTGCTCCAGCTCGCCGCGCGCAGCCGTTTCACTGGCTTCTCGCGCTGCGCTTGCCTCCATCAATTTTCCCGGCTGGGTCAGAACCAGCTCCTGCATGCTGCCTCTTGGACGGGGTGCCTTTTCGGTGCCCGCCACGATCTACATAAGCTAGACGGCACGGTCGCGATTTCGGTTCATTCGAAACGGATATTGTTCAGATGTAGAGCTGCTGCAAGAGCATCTCCAGGTTGGACTCATCCACAAGCAGACAAACATCCTTAGCTGCCTCCGCGAAGAGCGGGACAGAGCCTTCGTCGAAGGCTTGGAGCAGGCGCATCTTGGCGACTGCATATTCTTCGCTGCTGGTGAGCGGGCGGCCGTTCGACTTGGCCCAGGCGAATAATGCTGACTGCCGCACGATGATGCGCAATGGAAAAGTCGTCTTGCGGTCGGCGGAGACGGCATAGATGAACTCACCAACGGGCTTGCCTTCGTAGATCCTGCGATTCCCTTCGTAAAAACAGTATTGGTAGACATAACCGTTTGCGGCGGAATAGCTCTTCACGCGCCGGACACCTTCGGGACGAGGCATGCGCGGATTATTGGAGCGGAGGCAGTGAAAGTCAACACATCGGCGCTCACCGGAAACACTGAAAGTTTCTTGGCGGACTCTCAAGCGGGAATTCCCGCTTCGGAGTTGCCGGAACACAGTCTTTTCACTTCGGAACAGAATGAACACCTCTTTTGATGTATCGCCGGCTGCTTCAACTTGACCGGAACACTTACAAGAAACGGATAACTGATTCGATTTGAGACTGTTAGCCCAATCATTCCAGCATTCGCTCAAACGATTTCTGTTTTTCGCGTAGTCCTCATTCGCCGGTCCTCCGCCTGCTACTAAACGAAACATGCGGCCCCTTCCGCAATCACGTGACGAAAAAGAAGCCATGCCAATAGCTTCGTTGGCGCTTCGTCGCTTTCTGCTGGCTTGTGTGTTCCTCGCCACGGGTGCATGGATTCTGGGCTGTGGCGGTGGGGGCGCAGGCACGGTGCAACCACCACCTCCGGTAATCGCCGTAGTCGTGGCGCCCCAGAGCGGAACAGTGCTCCTTGGCGGAACGGTTTCTTTCACAGCAACGGTTGCAAACACTTCCGATACCGCCGTCACGTGGAGCCTGAACCATATTCCCGGCGGCTCCGCTCAAGCCGGAGCAATTTCCGCCGATGGAGTCTATACGGCGCATACGGATTTGCCGCAGGGCGGGACTCAGCCCGCGGGCCTGGGAATCATCCATCTGACGTTGCAGGCTCCCTCCACCGCCGCGCCGGGCGCACGAACGCTTTTCATTCAGAACGCCAATCTCGATCGCACCACGGCGTCTGGAGTTCTGGAGTTCTGGAGTTCTGGAGATTCGATGAAATCAGGAGACAGACAATGAGTTACGCACAACGTCGCAATTTTCTTTGGGTGCTCTTCCTGTTGGGCACCATCTTGATCGCAATTGTGGCCAATGCGACCAGCCTGGTGCATTTGAGTTTTCAGGAGCTGGTCAGCTATTCGTCTGCCATCGCGCGCGTACAATGCATGGGTTCAGACACACGGCTGGAAAATGGCGAGATCTGGACCGATACGCGCTTCCGCGTACTGGAAAGCGAAAAAGGATACCTACCGCAAACGATTGTGGTGCATCAGCCCGGCGGGAAAATGCAAAACGTTGAATCGCACGTCGAAAGTTCGCCCGAATTTCGCCCTGGTGAAGAGGTGTTTTTATTTTTGTTTGGAAAGCCCGGCAAGCGGTTCAATGTGGTGGGCTGGCCACAGGGGACCTTTCGCATTCACCGCAACCCGCGCACAGGTGTGGAATCGGTAAGTCAGGATTCCGCGGAAATTCCCGTTTACGATCCGGTATCCCAGGCATTCAAGAAGGATGGATTCAGGAATCTACGTACCGAGGCGTTTGTGGAGAAGATTCACCGAGAGGCGCTGCGCCCGTTGTAGCAGATAGTGCGAGGGCATCAGGACTATCGGAGCGCAATTGCGTTGAAGAATGGAAGGTTGCGGTGAACGAGAAAGGCGGGAGAGCAGCCAAAGGCCAGGCGATGCAAAACACCTTGCGAAAACGCGGAGCATGTGGCGTCGCCTTTCTCTACGCAGTGTGGGCGGTCGTTCCGGCACACGGGTACGCGTTCAACGAAATCGTGCCCGATGTTCGGCAACCCGCGAACATTTCGGGAGGCTCCACCTGTCCCGTGCATTCCCACCAGTTGACCGGCACCGGGAGTATCGCGATGCGCTGGAGCACGGCGCTGGGAACCAATCCAAAAACTATTCTGACCCAGGACCTGACCGCCGCGGGCAGACTGAACGAAATTGAACAAACCATCCAACAATCGTTGAGCGTCTGGACCGGGGTAAGCGGCACAACCCTCACGCCAAATTCCGTGGCCCCGTTAACGCGCATAAACTCCCCAAGCGGTTGCGGCTCCGACGGTATCAATTCCATCTGTTTCGACCAGCCGGACATGGCTTTCACCCCCGGAGTGCTCGCGTTTACCCGCGTCATTACCGCCGATCGCATCGGAATTCAATTGGGTAGCAGCCCTGTTTCCACGGAAGTCGGTCAGATTCTGGACGCGGATATTTATTTCAATCCCAGCGACTCCATGACCTCTTTTGCGACGCCGCAGGCGCTCGGCAATAACTTGAAATCTTACGATCTGGAATCGATCCTCACGCATGAGATGGGGCATGCCTTGGGCTTCAGCCACTCCGCGGTGTGGAGCGCCATGATGTTTCCCTTTGCCCCGGCGCCGGGCACCATCGCCGGCATCCGGCCCACCCCGCAATTTCTCGATGCGCCGCTTGGTGAAGATGACCGCACCGGTCTACGCGTGCTCTATCACGATCCGAACGACGCGCTCTACGTCGGATCGATACAAGGGCACATTCTGCCTGCAAATCCCATTTCTCTGCCCGCCGCTCCTCCAGGGGTCACCGGCATTTTCGCCGCGCAGGTGGTGGCGGTGGATGCGTCCACCGGATCGGTCATTGCGAGCACCATGGGTGGGTGGAGTTGCAACGCGCCCGGACCTGTGCTATTCGACGGCAACTATGAGATCGACCGCTTGCCCTTGGACCGCAGCTATCGAGTCTACGCGGAGCCGCTGGATGGTGCGGTGTCCCCCTCCCAAGTTTCCAACGCGCTGGTTACCCCCTGCCGCAACGCCACCACCGATCCGGGATGGCCGCCGTCGCAAGGCTGTGTCGTACCCGCGGCAAATACGCTGTTCACCACGCGCGCGCGGCCGTAATCGCAAGAACTTCCCACTTCCAACTTCACGTCAACTAGCCTGCGTCTGAAACCACTCGAAAGCCCGCGTCGCAAATCACCGCCGTGCCTCGCTTCCCCTTTGACGCCGCGGGTGTGAGCTACCTCTACAACGGCGACGGCCACCACCTATGCGTATACCGTCGATGCGTTTGGGCGCGTCAGCCAAACGAATTTACGACTGTAGACGGAGAACTGCTTCGGGTGGCGTGGGATCAAGCCGGTTCGGGGGTGAGCCATCCACCGCCAAAGAGCAGGCCGGGGCCAAGGGAGGCGAGAAACACGGGTTTGCGGTCAGCGGGGAGCTGCGCGCACGCCAACTCAAGTGCAGCATGAAGTACCGCCCCGCATGTGGAAGAACCAAGATTGCCGTGCGTGGCGGCGATAGGTGGAAACGTCGAAGGAGGAACGCTGAACTGCTTTGCCAACAGGGCAATCAGCCGTGGATTGGGCTGGTGCGTGGCGAAGGCGCCCACATCCGAGCGGGAAATGCCGCTGCGTTGCTCCGCTTCCGAGAGAATCTTTTCCATGCGATTAACCGCGGCGCGAGAAAGCGCTTCCCCATCGAACCGGATATCGAGGTTGCCATCTCCCACTTCGCTGACGCAAATCGCTTCCGAGTATTTTGCGGCACAGCCAAAAAAGAATTCGCCCAGACGGTAAGCAACGCGTTGTGCAAAGGAGCGGACGGTGGTCAGCAGGAAGGCGCTGGCGCCATCGCCAAAGAGCCCCCCGAATTCACCCTTGGCGCGCCCCGGGCCCAATGTGCGGCTGTGCACGTCAGACGTAACCACAAGAATTACAGAGGCGCGGCCGGAAACAAGAATGGTTTGGGCAACGGCGAGCGCCTGCACCAGCGCCACGCATCCGCTGCCAACATCCAGGGCGCTGCAATTTTCGCGCAGACCGAGTCGCGCGTGAAGCAGAGCGGCGAGAGAGGGGTAAGCGTGATAGGTTTCGCTGGCCGCCAGAATCCAATCGACATTTTTCGCTTCTTCGCCGTTGTGTTGCAAGAGTCCGGAAGCCGCATCAATACCCAGCGAAATCTCGTCTTCGTTTTCTCCGGCGTATGCCAGAGAGTGTATGCCCGCTCGATTGCGCAATTTACCGCTGGGCATGCCAAATGCCTGATCCACTTCTTCCGAAGCGACCACGCGTGAGCCGAATGCGCTGTTTGATCCGACCAGATAGACATCCGCAAGTGGCAAGTTGGCATTCCCCCCATTTTTCAGCGGAAGCAGAAGTCTGCGTGACCTGCTGATCGTAAGCCTCTCGGCGTAGACCTACTATCATCCGGCAGACGGGCCGGAATTGCCACTCTCAAGATGTAAAAAAAGCGACGCGGCGCAAGACAAATTACTTAGAAATATTCGATGGCTTCCGGAGAAGTGCGGAAGGCATATTGCTCGGCTTGCAGGCGCAGCGCGTCTTCCAGCGCGCTGGATCGACCGTTGGCAAACAGCGAATCGCTGGTCACATCGGCGAAACCGTGCAGTTGCAAGAGGCGGTCCTCGGCGTCACGATGCGTCTCCACGGCTCCGCCATGGCGCAAATGTGCGGGAACAACACTTCGTTGCACAACGGCTGGGCAGAGCAGCATGAACCTGTGGCAGTGCAGAGGATCTTCTTCCGCGCACATCATCACCGTGTTGTGTTGCCGCGCCGCCGCCAGCATTCGATCGACCGCCTGCAGAAAATCGGAAGCCGAGCGGCGGGCCACATAATCGACTAATCCGTTGGCATGGTAATGAGCGGGATCGAGGGGACGCCCGCCCAGATGGTCGCCGTAAAATTCATAGCGGATTCTGGCGGAGACGAGTCGCGCTTCCAGCGGCTCGCGATTGAATTGCGGATAGCGGAAGCTTCCGGGGCGGCTGCGCACATCGCAAACAACTTTAATTTCGTGGCGGATGAGCGCGCTCAGCAGATCTTCCATCCCCAGATTGGAGTGGCCGATGGTGAAGAGATTGCGGGCAGAACGTAGCGGTGCGTTCATAAAAAGCGGTCCAGGAAATAAAGATTGTATCGCGTTCTAACTTTCAGCACATACAATCGGACAAAAGCGCTGGTGTGAGCGAATTCAAGGTTTCGCAACGCTCAGTTGCTCCAGTTCCGTGACGACGCGGTCAAGTTCTTCGATCAATGGATGCTTACCGGCGCGGTGAAATGCACGCAGCAGTTCGCGGTAATACCACAATGTTCCCGTTTTTTTCCCGGCAAAGCGTTCGTAAACCGAATCTCCATGCGTGCGCACCTCATAAAGAGTTTCGCGGGCGTTGGACAATTTATCGGCGGCGGAAACCAGGCAGACTTCCGGGCCTTCGCCTGCCACGCGGGCGATGTAAGCGCGCTTGCGCTCCAGCCAGGGAGCTTTTGGCTCCGTGTAGGCGTCCGTGCAGCCATCGACGATGTGCGCAACGCGTTTGCCGAATTTTCTCTGGATTTCACGCAGCCTCGGCAGGCCGCCCTGATCTTCCACGGCATCGTGAAGGAGCGCGGCGATGGCCAAATCTTCGTCGCCGCCATACTCGATGACGATGGCGGCAACTCCGAGCAGGTGCCCGATGTAGGGTCGCTCGGTGCGTTTGCGGATTTGCCGGGCGTGCAACTTCGCCGCATAACTCAGGGCAGCGATAAATCGTTTGGAAAAGATGCGGGCGCGTTTCATTTTTGGTGGTTTTCGCAATTCAGGCATCGGCTGGCGCCACGGATGGCCACGCAAAATTACCGGCGGTTCAATTTGCTGAGGAGGCGCAAAATTTCCAGATACAGCCAGATGAGCGTGACCATCATGCCGAACGCGCCGTACCACTCCATGTAGCGGGGAGCGCCCATGCGCGCGGCAGTTTCGATCATATCGAAATCGAGGACCAAGTTGAGCGCCGCGATGACGACCACGAAGAGGCTGATGCCAATCCCCAGCGGCGAACTGCTGTAGAGAAAC
>Ga0182019_10001948_pt1 | contig 10549 bp, 11 predicted proteins | sample 812E2MmetaG_FD_120483 | JGI IMG/M metagenome (GOLD analysis project Ga0182019, IMG submission 120483) | Permafrost microbial communities from Stordalen Mire, Sweden - 812E2M metaG | ecosystem: Environmental > Terrestrial > Soil > Wetlands > Permafrost | place: Sweden: Stordalen | collected... | reverse complement strand
TGCAAGGCATGAGGGCAATGAATATCCACGGCGCGAGTGTCACTATTCCTTTTAAAGTCGCCGTTATGGAATATATGGATGATCTTGATGATGACGCGCTGGCAATCGGGGCGGTGAACACGATTGTCAACAATAACGGCCGTCTGAGCGGTTACAACACAGATTGGCTGGGATTGATTCTTACTATTAAAGAAGCGATGACTATTAAAAATAAAATTTTCGTTATCATTGGCGCGGGCGGGACAGCTCGTGCGGCGGTTTACGGAATCAGTAAGGAGGGTGGATTCCCGATTGTTGTTAACCGCTCTCCGGAAAAGGGAAATATTATTGCGAATAAATTCGGATGTCCGTTTTATTCTCTTACAGAAATAGGCTCAATCAAGGCTGATTGTCTTATCAATACGACGCCCGTAGGCATGTATCTGCAAAAGGATAAATCGCCGGTGCAAGGGAAGACGTTGGCCGGATATAAATATGTGATGGATGTTATCTACAATCCTCTGAAGACAAAATTACTGGCAGATGCCGAAAAACATAACTGTCATATTATTTCCGGTTTGGATATGTTTGTTCATCAAGGTGCCGAGCAATTCAGGTTGTGGACGGGGAAAGAGTCGCCACGAAAACTTATGAAAAAGGTAATATTGGAGAGGTTGACCGCAAAGTGAATAACGATCATGCTCATTTTAAGGAATCAACCGCGGTGGTGCGTGTTCCCGGCTCCAAAAGCTTAAGCCAGCGGGCGCTCATGGCCGCAGCTCTGGCGCAAAATGATTCTGTCCTCAGCAATGTGCTTGTTTCCCAGGACACTATTTATCTGATTAGTGGTCTGCAGGCGTTGGGCGCGAAGATTGTTCCCGCTGAAAATGGTTTTTCCGTCTCCGGCACGGCCGGCAAAATAATAAACAACGGCAAAGAATTATTTCTGGGAAATAACGGCACCGCTCTGCGGTTTCTCACGGCAGTAGTTTGCCTGGGAAAAGGCAAATATATTCTAACAGGCGAAAAGCGGCTCTGTGAAAGACCGGTGGGAGCTTTGGCGGATGCTCTCAAGGAAATGGGCGTTGATATTCTGTGCCGGAATAATTATCCGCCGGTGGAAATAAATGCCAATGGGCTTAAAGGGGGCAAAATTACTCTGAAGGATATCGAAAGCTCCCAGTACGTGTCGGCCCTGCTTCTTTGCGCTCCTTACACGCCGATGGGCATGGATTTAAATTTGGAGGGCGGCGTGGTTTCCGCTCCCTACATTGATTTAACGATTACGGTGATGCGCGATTTCGGGGCAAAAATCATACAGAAAGCCCGATATGAATATCATGTCGAACCCTGCGAAATTTATCAGGGGCGAAAATATAATGTAGAAGGGGACGCTTCCAGTGCTTCCTATTTTTTTCTGGCGGCGGCATTGTTGAGAAAAACAATCAGAATCATGGGTATTAACCGTCAAAGCAAACAGGGCAATATCCGCCTGCTGAATGTTCTGGAGGAGCTGGGTTGTAAGGTTAAGTCGGAAGAAAATTGGGTCGAAGTTACCGGATGCAATCTCGCAAAAGGAAATCTAGTCTTCGATCTCAACGATATGCCGGATATGGTGCCCACTCTGGCGGTGCTCGCCGCTTTCCGCGAGGGACAGACAATTATCAGCAATGTGGCGCATCTTAGAATAAAGGAAAGCAATCGCCTGGCGGCCATGGTTGCGGAGCTGAACCGCTGCGGCATTGAAGCGCAGGAATTGCCGGAAGGACTTGTGATTCGGGGCGGGAAATTTCGTCCGGCAATAATTGAAACCTATAGTGACCACCGGATGGCCATGAGCTTCGCCATTGCCGGTCTTTGTGCTTCCGGCATCAAAATCAGAGATAAAAAATGCGTTGATAAATCATTCCCTTCTTTTTGGGAGGAATTAAAAAAGCTATGAAGATTGTCTTAATCGGTTACCGGGCAACGGGCAAATCAACGGTAGGCAGAATTCTTGCCGACAGGCTGAATGTTGCTTTCTGGGATACCGATGCGATGGTGGAAAAAAATCTGGCGATGCCGATCAGGGAAATCGTGGCGTTTCACGGCTGGGATTATTTCCGCGCCAAGGAAAAGGAAATAATTAAATTTCTGACGCAAAAGGAAGATTGCGTTATCGCTACCGGCGGCGGAGTGGTTTTGTTCAGGGAGAATATAGATTTGTTGAAACAAAATGTGGATTTGTTGAAACAGGCGGGTGTGATAATCTGGCTCAATGCTCCTCTGCAGGATATAATTGAACGGCTTAAAGAAGACGCCCAAAAAGAGGCGACGCGTCCGCAGTTTACTCCCGGGAATATTATTCAGGAAACGATAGATATTATGAGACGGCGTCTTCCTTTATATGAAAACGCCGCGGATTATGTCGTGGATACGTTGGATAAGAATCCCGAACAGGTCGCTGAAGAAATTTATCAATATTTGCTTAAATCAAAAAATTTGGATAAGATTAACAAAAAATAATATCGTTTCTAAATCAAAGATGATATTGATCCGACGACGAAGCCAACGAAGATACCACTTTGATGAAGGAATGATGTAAGGGAGCGATTATGTCCGGCAATACCATAGGCAGTATTTTTCGTGTAACCACATGGGGAGAGTCACATGGGAGCGCTCTGGGGGCGGTTGTCGATGGTTGTCCTACGGGGCTCAGTTTAAATGAATCCGATATTCAGCAGGCGCTTGACAGAAGAAAACCTTCAACATCGGTTTCCTCAACGACAAGGAAAGAAAGTGACAAAGTTGAAATTCTTTCCGGTGTTTTCGAGGGTAAAACAACCGGTACTCCTGTTTCACTGATCATCAGAAATGTTGACGCGAAATCTTCTTCCTATGATGAATTAAAAGATGTGTTCCGTCCCGGTCAGGGAGATTTTACCTATCTGCAGAAATACGGAGTCCGCGACTGGCGGGGAGGCGGACGAGCCTCCGGCAGGGAAACAGCCGCCCGCGTTGCCGCGGGAGCCATTGCCGCCAAGGTAATTGCCCGGTCCGGCATTGATGTCATTGCCTACACGCAGGCCATCGGCTCTATCGCGATTGATCGCGGCAAAATGCCCTCTGATAAAAATCTAAGAAAATTTGTACGCGAAAATTCACTTTTTTGTCCCGATACGCAGGCCGCCGCCGCAATGGAGAAAAAGATAAGCGCAGTTCGTAAAAAAGGAGATTCGCTGGGCGGGGTCGTGGAAATTATTGTCCGCGGTTGTCCGGCAGGCCTTGGCGAACCTGTTTTCGACAAAATGGATGCTGATTTGGCCAAGGCTTTAATGAGCATCGGTTCGATAAAGGCGGTGGAAGTTGGCGACGGTTTTGTTCTGGCAGGAATCCAGGGATCTCAGGCCAACGATCAAATGAATAAAAAAGGATTTAAAACTAATCACGCGGGAGGAATACTTGCCGGTATAACAAGCGGTGAAAAAATCGTCCTGCGGGCTTATTGCAAACCCATTCCCTCGATAGCGGGACCTCAGCAGACGGTGGATTGCAAAGGCAAAGAACGGATAATAGAAATTGGAGGAAGACATGATATTTGTGTCCTGCCCCGGATCGTGCCGGTTTGCGAGGCAATGGTGAGCATAGTTGTGGCGGATCAATTACTCAGACAGAAGGCGGTACGCGGATGAATAAGGTTAAAGTGGGAATAATCGGCGGCACCCATGGTATGGGGCGCTGGTTTGCCGGTTTGCTCAAAAAAGAAGGCTTTATCGTCAATGTTTGCGGCAGAAAAACGAAGCTGCAAATAAACGATCTGGCCAGGCTTTGCAATGTCATCGTTGTGGCCGTGCCCATTTCCACCACCGCCGCCATAATCAGGCAGGTCGGTCCTCAGCTGACAAAAGATAAGCTTTTAATGGATCTGACATCGCTGAAAAATGAACCGGTCAAATTGATGCTGGTTCATTCCGAAGCTGAAGTCATCGGCTGTCATCCGCTTTTCGGCCCTCAGTTAAAAGGTGTTACTCGACAGAATGTTATTTTATGTCCGGCGCGCGGAAAAAAATGGCTCGGCTGGCTTAAAGGTGTGCTTAAAAAAAATAAACTGGCTGTCTGGGAAGCAACACCCGAAAAGCACGATAAAATGATGGCGATTGTTCAGGCACTCAATCATTTAAACACAATTACCATGGGAGTGGCGCTGGCCCAAACGAATATTACTCTCGCGGAAATAAACAGATTTTCCACGCCGATTTTCCGGACAAAACTCGACATTATCAGAAAAGTGTTTACGGAAAGTCCCGAAATGTATGTTGATATCATCACGGGAAATCCTCAAACAATTAAAATGCTGGATATCTACGAAAAAGTGCTGAAAGATATTCGCGCGAAAATAAAATCAGGCGGCAGGGCGAAATCAAAAGAGGTTTTAGATAAGGCGGCAAAGCAATTGTATGGAAGCCAAAATAAATAAAGTCGCCGAAATGATCGCGGCATCGAAAAAACTGGTGGTTTTTACCGGAGCGGGCATCAGCACGGAATCGGGCATGTCTTTTTTCCTTTTACTGTAAAGACGTTTAACTCCTTATTCCATCTTCTTATATAGAGCTATAAAATTAGACGATTTGGGTAGAGATAAGTTTGGTTCTAAATAATATTTGGTATTGTCTTTAAATATATCAACAATGCCTATTAATTTATATTGCTTCTGGTACTTGTTAATCCAATTAAATAATATTTCATCATATGAATCTTGTCGTATGAACCAGGATTTTTCAATATGTACATTAACAAGTAATTGCGGTCGCGAAATTTCTACTTCACGTATCATATCTTTTATCATTTTCAAGGCATAATCTTGTGGTTCCATGAGGGGATACATGTATATATAGCCTGTGGCAGAGCGTCTATGAGAATAGAATAAGATTTGTGGTTCAGATCCCAAAATCAGGACGGAGTCAGTTTGTGCTGTATAACTTCTTATAATACGGCTTATTTCTATGGATTCAGGGAAGGGATTTTCTCCATAAATATGATGAGATATTTGAAAAGGTGACATCCTGAATATATATCGTTGCATATATAATGTTGGTAAAGCGCATAAACAAATTATAGTAAACAAAATAACATTTTGGTGAATCGGAGAGCTTGCGAACTTTCTAATTAGACCTTCCAAAAAATTGGTTGATAATCCTGCTAACAATGCTGCTGCAGGAAGAAAAAGAATAAAATAATGTTGTCTAAAATATAAGCCTGGACAAACAGCTAAGAACGAAAAAAGAACAAAAAGTATAATAAAAGATCTTCTCCCCCTTAAATTATTATCAATAATTAATAATAATAGACCAATGATAACCATAAGCCAAATGAGAGGGGAAGAAGTAAACATGTAAACAACTTGCTGCTTTAAAAATAATAATCCATCGCTGAGAGAAACTAGAGAAGAATATGCCTGTGCGTATTTTACTGTCCAGAACCAGAATGCTGGAAATGTTCCAGAAAGGTACATTATGATGCAAATCAAGACATAAGGAACTGCAAGTCCAATGGAAAAAAATGCAATTATTCTTATCATAAATCTAAAAAGAAATGGACGTATGCCATAAAGATGAACAAGCAGATACACTAAAGCAAATATTGCATATACAACGCCTTGTTGTTTTATTGCAAAGCAGATGCCGAGACATAAGCCACTGAAGAATAATAACCAATCTTTATGGCTTTGCATTGCTTTCAATAATAGCAAAATACCTAATAATGCAGGAAACACTAAAAAATGTTCGGCATTAGCTGATAAGCCTATTACGGAGTGATTAGCGGAAAGGATAGCATAAAATAATGCTGCTACTGTTGCAGCCTTTTTATTAATTATTTGAGCGACTAAATAAAACAAACATAGAATAGTAATGATATTAAATAATAATAAACCTAAATGAATACCTCTTGCTGTTTCCCCAAAAACCGCCATTACACCCGCATAAATATAATAAATGCCAGGGAGTTTCATGCTATATATATGTTGATATGGTGCATAGCCATCAAGTATAAGCTGACCTGCATAGGCATATTCCCCTTCATCACGTTCCAAGGGGATATCTAATGTATATAAGCGTAAAAATATCGTAAAAATTATAATAATGATGAGAACTACAGTTGTTGATAAGATATGATTATTAAAATTTCCTGTTTTAAATTGTTCTTTGGTAATATCGTTTTTTATCACTGACAGAACCATAAGTTAATAATAAATTGTTTTTATATGCTAAACTATAGAAATACTGTTTTTGTATGTCAAGGATAATTAAACTTTTTTTACCCGCATCACATTTTACATTTTTGCTTTGAACCCATCCGTCCATCTTTTTCTTTTGCTTTTAAATAAAATCGTGTAATCATATCTAAAATGACGGAGAAACTATAAAGAGAAGTAATAACTGATCTATGGACGCAAAAATAAATAAAGTCGCCGAAATGATCGCGGCATCGAAAAAACTGGTGGTTTTTACCGGGGCCGGCATCAGCACAGAATCGGGCATACCGGATTTCCGCGGTCCTGGAGGCCTCTGGACAAAAGTTGATCCCGAAGATTTTACCATAGACAGATTTTTGCATTCCGGGGAGACGCGTAAGAGAGTCTGGTATCTGTTTGTAGAAGGCGGTGCACTGCTCGATGCAGAACCCAATCGTGCTCATCTGGCGATAGCGGAACTGGAGAAGATGAATAAATTGAGTTCCGTCATCACGCAGAATATTGATAACCTGCACCAAAAGGCAGGCAACAATCCGAAAAAGGTTCATGAACTGCATGGCAACATGCAGTGGCTCGTTTGCCTCGATTGCGGCGAGCGTTATCCTGTCGAGGAAATGAGAAGAAAGCATCCGTCACCTGACCATTTCCCTGTATGTGAAAAATGCCGGGGTATCCTGAAACCGGATGTTATTTTTTTCGGCGAGGCGCTTCCTCAGCAAACCTTGATGTCGGCAACCAGGGAATCTCAGGAATGCGATTTGCTGATTGTGATCGGTTCTTCACTGGTTGTTTATCCCGCCGCATACATGCCGATTTATGCCAAGCGTTCCGGCGCGAAAATAGTCATCATTAATATGGGAGATACCGGGCATGACGATATTGCTGATGTGTTCATCAACGCTCCGGCAGGTGATACAATGACCAGGATCATGGAAAAGCTGAGATCAAGAATCCGTGAATAGTGAAGGGTGAAGAGTAAAAAGTAAGGAGAAAAAGAGGAAATGCCATGTGTTTGATCGTATTCGCTTACAATGTTCATCCTTCATACAGACTGATTATTGCGGCTAACCGCGATGAATTTTACGAGCGGCCTTCGTCTTCCGCGGACTTTTGGAAAGATCATTCGCGGGTACTTGCCGGTCGTGATTTAAAAAACAGCGGCACATGGCTGGGTGTGACGAAAGATGGAAAAATTGCCGCAGTTACCAATTATCGGGACCCTTCAACTTTAAAAAGCGATGCTCCGTCACGCGGCAAGCTGGTCGGCCGCTACCTTACCGGTAAACGAAGCGCCGACAGTTATCTGAAAATAATTTCCGGGCAAACTGATAAGTATAACGGTTTCAACTTGCTTCTTGGCGATGATAACGATCTTTTCGTTTTCTCCAGCCGCGGGGAAAAAGAAAAGTTGAAAGCCGGAATATATGGATTAAGCAATCATCTGCTGAATTCGCCCTGGCCGAAAGTTGTAAGATGCAGGAAAATGCTGAAAGCGGCGCTGGATAAAAAAGACGATGCTTTAGAAGAAGCTTTGTTTTCTGTGCTGTCGGACCGCCGCGTACCGCCCGACAGCAAATTGCCCTCAACGGGTATCGGTCTGGAATGGGAAAGGCTTTTGTCTCCTGTTTTTATCGAAAGTCCGATTTACGGGACCCGCTCTTCCACGATTTTACTTATCGGAAGAAACAGGCGTGTCAGGTTTGTGGAAAAAGTATTTGATGGGCATCACGAGCCCTGGATTACCAGCCGGTTTTCTTTTCAATTGGAAAAGGCAATATAAAATGAATCAGGAATTGAGCAATGCATATCCATTAGTGCCGCGGGTCGGAGTCGGAGCGATAACGATAAAAGACGGTAATGTTTTACTGGTAAAACGCGGAATAGAACCGAGTAACGGACTCTGGGCGATTCCCGGCGGAACCTTGAAGCTTGGCGAAAGCCTGCAGAAATGCGCCGCGCGGGAAATTCTCGAGGAAACAGGCATAAAGATAAAAGTCGGTGAATGCATATATGTATTTGATTTCATCGAACGCGACAGTAAAAGAAAAATTAAATTTCACTTTGTGATTGTTGATTTCGCGGCGGATTATGTTTCCGGAGAACCACAGGGAGCGGATGACGCACTGGAGGCACGCTGGCTTTCGCGATTGGAATTGCGTGATCTGCCGGTGGCGGAAAATACTCTCGCGGCTTTACGGACTATAGGTTTTTTAATTAGTTAATTACGGCGCCCATGAAAGGAGGATTATATGAAAGTTGTTTATCATGAAGATTATAACGAAATTTATTCGTCTGACCCTGCTTCCGCGGCGACCCGTATTCAGGCTGTGGAAATGGCCCTGCGCGGTAAAGTTACATTTATTGAACCCGTTGCGGCAACAAAAGACGATATTCTGAGAGTGCACACCGCCGAGCATGTGAAATCTGTCGAACGCGAAGGCGTCTACGACATTGCCGCGCTGGCCGCCGGCGGCGCGATTATGGCAGCGCGGATAGGTTTGACGGAGCCTTGCTTTGCCGTCATCCGTCCGCCCGGTCATCACGCTTCATCGGGAAGCGCGTGGGGTTTTTGTTATTTTAACAACATGTCCATCGCGCTGGAGAAACTGAAAAGCGAAGGAAAAATTAAAAAAGCTTTCATTCTGGATTTCGATCTGCATTACGGTGACGGCAATGTCAATATTCTGGGTAAAAAGGGGTATGTGGAAATCCTCAATCCCGCCGCGTCCGATCGCAATGAATATTTGAAAAATGTGCAGAATGATCTGGCTGGAACGGATGCCGATATGATTGCCGTATCCGCCGGTTTCGACAATCACGAAGCCGATTGGGGCGGCCTGTTAAAAACAGAAGACTACAAATATATGGGCAGGCTGGTTAGTGAAACCGCCCGGCGCAACAAGGGCGGTTGCTTCGGTATTCTGGAAGGCGGCTATAACCACAGCGTTCTGGGCAAAAATGTTCTGGCGTTTGTTGAAGGATTGGAAGCAAAATAATAACCTTATGAAATTCCTTCGTGATAAGTGTGGAGCGCTGAGGAAGTTGCTGATTCGATTAACCTGGGCACCGGATTGGAAATATAGTCCGCCCCTCTTGTGGTCAAAGGGAATCAGCCGGTATTGCGATTTCAGAGGTCCCGACTCCTACTGGCGCGAAAAAACTGAAATCTGCCGGCCGGAATCATTCTTCAGCCGGTATTATGCCGATGCCGGTGGTCTCGTTTGGGTGCGTTTGAGTACGCAATCGAGAGATGGCCTGCTGTGTGATCTTGACAATTTTGTCCGTGGGGCGTTGCCGGCTATTCGCAACCCATTCACTTTGATTACTACGGATGGAGACGCGTCCGTTCCTTCCGACATCGCGGCAGACACCGTCAATGCTCTGCTGGACTGCCCCTGGCTGGTATCCTGGCACACTCAGAACTATGACGGCCATACGCATGCCAAACTTGAGCCATTGCCGATCGGAATAGATCTTCACACACCGCGCTATTTTAGCAGTCCTCGCCGGCTTGTCGCGCTATTAAAGCATATTCGCGTGCGTCGGCTACCGCTTGATCAAATTCCGCTTAAGGTGTTTTGCGATCTGGAAGTCAATCTGGCATCGGAGGAGAGACGTCGGGCTGTCGCTACGCTTCGGAATTACGACCATGTCGACTTTCTGGAAAAGCGCGTGTCGCAAAGAGCGATTTGGCGGCGCTATGCCGAATATCCCTTCGTTCTCAGCGCGGCGGGGAACGGACTCGATTGTCATCGGACATGGGAACTGCTTTATCTGGGCAATATCGTGATTACAAAAACGTCATCGCTTGATTCCCTGTTCAAAGATCTTCCGGTTGTCATCGTCAAGGACTGGAATGAAGTCGGCGACAAACGCAATCTCGCGAAATGGCTGCAACAATATGGCAAGCTCACCGATGGGGACGCAATTTGGCGAAGGTTGGAGCCAGACAATTTGATCAGACCTATTCGCGAAACCCTGCAAAGTTTTGAAAGGGAAGGCGCTTAACGGGTAGTGATTCTCACAAGACATTAAACAGGAGACTTTATTAATGTATATAAATACGGAACGAAGGCAATGTTCGCGTTATCAGGCAGGAGGCATGATTGCGAGTATTTCCTTTCAGGATGAATCAAACGGGAAAGTTTGCGCTGAAAGGGTGAAAGCGGTTGATTTTAACAGTTTCGGGATGTCGATTGAGACAAATCTTAATCTGGAGATAGAAAGCAGGATTTCTCTCGATATATCCAAGGGTAATAATCATGCCTCGGATATCATCTGCATCGTTTGTTATGCGGAGAATCAGGGTAAAAACAACAGGTATGGATTGCAATTCGA
>Ga0182019_10001945_pt1 | contig 10551 bp, 9 predicted proteins | sample 812E2MmetaG_FD_120483 | JGI IMG/M metagenome (GOLD analysis project Ga0182019, IMG submission 120483) | Permafrost microbial communities from Stordalen Mire, Sweden - 812E2M metaG | ecosystem: Environmental > Terrestrial > Soil > Wetlands > Permafrost | place: Sweden: Stordalen | collected... | reverse complement strand
GAGCTGATCGAAGTCCATCGTGTGCTGGCCTCAGACACTATAGCGAGCCGGGAGCGATCGCGGAAGGGAAATCAGAGACGCGCCGTCCAGCCCGAACCCCCAGCATAGAGACACGGGCTTGCCGCGTTTCTTGCCGCATCCAGGGAGACGGGCAAGTCCCGTCTCTACCGATGACTTTTCCTAGACGTTGATCACCGCAATGAGTTCCTTCACCGCAGCCGCGCTCTTGTCGAGGGCTGTTTTCTCCTCTGGGGTGAGTTTAATCTCGATGATCTGCTCGATCCCTTTGGCGCCTAGTTTCACGGGGACGCCGACGAAGAGTCCGTGGATTCCGTACTCTCCGTTGAGGTAAGCGGCGCAGGGGAGAATCTTTTTCTTGTCCTTGAGGATGGCTTCGACCATTTCGGTGGCGGCGGCCGAGGGGGCATAGTAAGCCGATCCGGTCTTTAGATGTTTGACGATCTCGGCGCCACCGTCGCGGGTGCGCTGGACGATCCGATCGAGTGTGGTTTTGTCCATGAGTTCAGTGATGGGAATGCCGGCGACGGTGGAGTAGCGGGGAAGCGGGACCATGGTGTCGCCATGTCCTCCAAGGACGAAGGCGGTCACGTTCTCGACACTGACTTTGAGTTCCTGAGCGATAAAGGTGCGAAAGCGGGCGGAGTCGAGCACGCCGGCCATGCCAATGACGCGCTCGCGGGGGAAGCCGCTCATCTTGTAGGCGGCCTGCGCCATGGCGTCGAGGGGATTGGAGACGATGATGAGGATGCAGTTCGGCGAATGATGCACGATCTTGCCGACCACATCGTTCATGATTTTGTGGTTGGTATTAAGAAGGTCGTCGCGGCTCATGCCGGGCTTGCGTGGAATGCCGGCCGTGATGACGACAATGTCGGAGTTCGCGGTGTCGGCGTAGTCGTTGGTGCCGAGGATTGCAGAATCGCGCTTCTCGATTGGCATGGCCTCAAGCAGATCTAGACCTTTTCCTTGCGGAACGCCTTCCACGATGTCGATGAGGACGACATCGGCTAGCTCTTTCGCTGCGATCCAGTGAGCGGCGGTGGCGCCTACGTTTCCGGAACCGACTATGGTTACTTTATTGCGCATGATTATTCCCTCGGGGGCTAAGGCCCGCATTCTTGCGAATCTGAACGGCACGGCTGAAGCCGTGCCCTACCCAAAACGTACTCTTCTCAGTCTGCTGCCACTGCCACGCGCATGTTCTCGATCATGCACGTGGCGAACTCGCTGGTCTTAACTTTAGTGGCGCCTTCCATCAGGCGCTCGAAATCGTAGGTTACTTTTTTCTGCTCGATGGTGCGCTCCAGGCTCTGCTCGATCAGGTCGGCGGCTTCGGTCCATCCCAGGAAGCGGAACATCATGACGCCCGACAGAATCACGGATCCGGGATTGATGACGTCCTTGTCGGCGTACTTGGGGGCGGTGCCATGAGTGGCTTCGAAAATGGCGTAGCCGTCGCCGATGTTCGCCCCGGGAGCGATGCCAAGGCCTCCAACCTGCGCGGCGCAGGCATCGGAAATGTAGTCGCCGTTCAAGTTGGGAGTGGCCAGAACGCTGTATTCATCGGCCCGGGTCACAACCTGCTGGAAGATGGAGTCGGCAATGCGGTCGTTGATCATCAACTTCTTCTTCCACGCGCCTTTGCCGTGTGTGGCGTAGATGGAATCGAGACAGGCTTTCACTTCCTTGCAGATAGCCTGGCGGAAATCGTCTTGGGCAAACTCAAGGCCGGGCTCGATGAGCGTCGCGTTCTCTTCCACGGGGAGATTGGGATTCTTGTCTTTGTTATCGATGATCCAGCTCTCGCGTTCGGTGACGACCTGGTCGCGGAACTCCTCGGTGGCGAGTTCGTATCCCCACTTTCGGAAGGCGCCTTCGGTGAACTTCTGGATGTTGCCTTTATGGACGAGCGTGACCGCCTTGTTCTTGTGTTCGAGAGCATGCTGGATGGCCATGCGCACCAGACGTTTCGTCCCGGTCACCGACATGGGTTTGATGCCGATACCGGAGTCGAGGCGGATTTGCTTCTTGCCGCCCTTCAGCATGTCTCTGTTGAGGAATTCGATCAAGCGCTTGGCGTCGGGCGTGCCTTCTTCCCATTCGATGCCGGCGTAAACGTCTTCCGTGTTTTCGCGGAAGATGACGATGTTCATGCGTTCGGGATGCTTCACGGGCGAGGGCACGCCGGCGTAGTACTTCACCGGGCGCACGCAGGAGTAGAGGTCGAGGATCTGGCGAAGGGCTACGTTGAGGGAGCGGATGCCGCCTCCGACGGGCGTGGTCAGCGGGCCTTTGATGGCGACGCGAAATTCGCGGATGGCGCCGATGGTGTCGTCGGGGAGCCAGTTCTGAAAGCGAGCTTTGGCCTTCTCACCGGCAAAGACCTCGTACCACGCAACGGAGCGTTTACCCTGATACGCCTTTTCGACAGCGGCGTCGAAGACACGTACGGAGGCTTTCCAGATATCGCGGCCAGTGCCGTCGCCTTCAATGAAAGGGACGATCGGATGATTGGGAACGGTGTACTTGCCGTTGCTGTATTCGATCTTCTGTCCGTTGGGCGGGACGGGAACACCGTTGAACGACGCCATGACACTTGCCTCCAGAGGCTGGGAAGGAACTGATCATTATAAAGAATATTGAGCAATGGGAGGGGTCGGTGGGTGATATGCGGTTGAATTACCAGTGCCGGGCGAATCGGCGCCCATGAGAGAGACGCGGCTAGCCGCGTCTCTACAGGCGGTTGTTAGCGCTCGATTTTTACTGACTTCACTACTACGTCTTTGTTGGGACGGTCCTGGCGGTTGCGTGCGACCTTCGAGATTTTTTCCACGACTTCGTAGCCTTCGACTACCTCGCCGAAAATCGTATGTTTGCCGGTGAGCCAGTCGGTGTTGCCGACGGTGATGAAAAACTGCGAACCGTTGGTGTTGGGTCCGGAGTTGGCCATGGCCAGCTTTCCCGCCTTGTCGAAGCGATGCGGCGAGCTTTTCGTTTCATCTTCGAACTGGTAGCCCGGGCCGCCAAAACCGGTGCCCATCGGGTCGCCGCCCTGGATCATGAAGTCTGGAATTACGCGATGGAAAACGGTTCCGTGGTAAAGGGGATCGGTGGTTTTTTTGCGCGTGGTGGGATGCGTCCACTCGCGCTTGCCTTCGCAGAGGTCAACGAAGTTGGCGACAGTCTTTGGGGCCTCCTTCTCAAACAGGCGGCAAACGATGGTGCCTTCGCTGGTTTCGAACACGACATAAGTTCCGGGTGCGCGGGTCATAGTCTCCTTTAAATTCTTGAATTAATCTTCATAACTCTTGCGATAGAGACGAGGCTTGCCTCGTCTTTACATGGGTTTCTTCGTGCCCGCCGATGGCTTCGGCGCGCCCTCGGGCTTGGCCGCGGCCCCCGCCCGATGGATGTCGATGTGCGTGATCTTGACGGGACGAAGCGGGCGTTCGCCGTCAGTCGCCATGCGTGCGATTGTCTTGACCAGTTCGACAGCGGCATCGTCGCACTGGCCAAAGATGGTGTAGCCGCCATTGAGGCTGGGGTAGGGAACTTCGGTGATGAAGAACTGCGAGCCGTTGGTGTCCGGTCCAGAATTAGCGTAGGCGAGCCGGCCGGGTCGATCAAACTTTACGCTGGGTGAAGTCTCATTCTTGAATTTGTAGCCCGGATCGCCCGTGCCATTGCCGGCGGGGTCCCCGCCCTGAATCATGAAACTGGGGATCACGCGGTGAAAGATGGTTCCGTCATAAAGCGCGACGCCGTGCTTTTTGGCGTGCGAGACCGGGCTGGTCCAGTCTTTGGTGCCGGCAGCGAGGCCGATGAAATTCTCGACCCCGAGCGGGGCTATCTTCGGAAGCAACGTGCAATGTAGGTCGCCGGCGGAGGTGTGGATGATGGCGGTGGGTTCGGTGGCCGCAGCGGGCGCGGAAATGGCGGGCTTACGGACGGGCGGCGTTGTTGCCGTCTGCGGAGTTGAGCCTGCCTGGGCAGCGCCGAGCAGCGACGTGGAGATGATCAGGACAAGCGTATGCATTAGAGTTCGCATGGATGCTCCCTTATAGTGTTTTGGCAATCTTTGATTGTACGACAAAGACGCTGTCTACCTGGCTTGCATTTCGCGGCTGACTCGTTCCGCGTCACGGAAGACACGGAGCAGGTTGCCCCCCAGAATCTTACGGATATCGTCGGCGCCATAGCCGCGGTCAAGCAGGGCTTGCGTGATTTTGGGCAGGTCGGCGGCGGAGTCAATGCCCTCGGGAGTCGCGCCGCTGACGCCATCAAAATCCGAGCCCAGGCCAACGTGATCAACGCCCGCGACTTTGGCGATGTGGTCGATGTGATCGATCAACGAACTTAAGGGAGGACGAGGGATTTTGGCAGCCCACTCGCGCTCGATGCGGTCGTTGTCGAGGTAGGTAACGGTTTTTCCGGCCGCCTTGAGTTGGTCGGCGTAGGCCTGGACTGCGGCGTCGCGGTCTTTGGCTTGTGCTTCGGCGGCCTTGCGGTAGTTCTCGTCGATGAAGGCATTGTAGAAATTCACCTCGACGACGCCGCCGTTCCTGGCGACCGCGCGCAGCATGTCGTCGGTCATGTTGCGGGGATGATTGGTAAGCGCGCGTGCGGATGAATGCGAGGCGATGACGGGCGCTTTGGTGATCGCGATGGCGTCGTAGAACGTCTTGTCGGCAACGTGCGAGATATCGACCAGCATGCCAAGGCGGTTCATCTCGAGGACGATCTGCTTACCTCCATCGGTGAGGCCGTTATGGTGCTCGACTTTGGGATTGTTGATGTCCCCCGACGAGTCGGCCCACTCATTGGTGTTCGACCAGCTCAGGGTCATATAGCGAACTCCGAGACGGTAGAAATCGCGGAGCACTCGGACGTCGTTTTCGATGGAGTGTCCGCCTTCGATCCCCAGAAGTGCGGCGAGCTTGTGCTCGCGGTGGGCGCGCTCGACGTCGGCAACGCTGAAGGCCATGGTCATGCGGTCGGGATGGCGGGCGGCCTGCTCGTAAACAGAATCGATGAGATCGAGAGTGTGGCGGGCGAAGTGGCCCTGGTTGGTCTCCGGGTCGACCCAGATGGAAAAGAACTCGGCGCCAAGGTTTCCGGCCTTCGCCTTGTCGAGACTGATGTGGCCGAGATCTTTGGGATCGGTCGATCCGATGTCGTAGTTTTCGTCGAGGAAGCGCTGTGGGGTATCAGCGTGGGTGTCGATGACGACAGCCGAGTTGTGGATCTCGCGCGCCTTGGCGCTGACGGTTTGCGCTTGGACGGGGACGACACAGGAGATCGCGATTGCGAGGACGAGAGTGACCTTGGTCATGATGAACAAGGATTCTATACGATGCAGGGAGGCTGCGGGCTTGTTGAGGGAGTGCCGGGCGTCCTCGGCCGGCGGGCACGGGACGAGACGGGCGAGACGCCCGTCGCTCCATCGAATCACTTATCCCGCGCTGACTGCGGCGAGCGCCTGTTCTATACAAGGCTCAAGCGGTTGGTCCATGTTGATCGTCGTTTTCGAATAAGAAATCGGCTCGAAACCAGCTTTCATATCAAGATAGAGCGCGAAGGTCCGGTTGTGCGCGGGGTGCGACGGATCGGGCTCAAGGTCGAGACGCTGGCGGGCGGATTCATCGGAACACGTGCACTCGACGATGGCCCAGGGCTGAGCGAGTTCGCGGGCAAATGCGAGAACGCGCTCGATCTGGTAGCGGCGGGAGAAGGTGCGGCCGTCAAGGAAAACTTTGCGCGCCGGAGCGATTTGTAGTAGATAGCGGGCGGATTCGAGCATGACTTCCATCACGAAGTCGTCTTGCTGGACGGAGTATTCGACATCTTCTGAGGCGAACAGGGCGGCTCGAATCTCGTCTTTGCTGAGGAGCGCGCCTTGAGTCAGTTGTGCCAGTTTGCGGGCCAGCGTGGTTTTGCCAGTACCCGGAAGACCTGCCATGAGAACGATCATCGCTTGGGAAATTTTAATTGCTTTAGAGATTCTAACGAAGGCAGGTTCTAGTCGGAGGCGCTCATGGCGGTAACGGATTCTTCCCCTGGCGGATGCGGAAAAATAGTCTGGGTCCGGCGCCAGTCCCCGTAGCGGTCGGAAACCATCACGTGGAAGCACCAGTGGCGGCGCTCTTCTTCGGGTTCGACCAACCCGAGGGCATTCAAATAGAACAAGTAGCGTTCGACGAAGCGGATCTCGTCCTTCGTCAGGCCGCGGCGCTGGAGATCGACCGTGACGCCGGCGAGATGAGATGACGCAGTGTCACCATCCGCGGGTGCCGCATTGCGATTGTGGCGGCGAAGCTTCTTCTGCACCTTAACCGTACGGACGGCGGAGTTTACCTGGATCTTGTCGTGGAATTGACGGTAATAAGCTTCGGAAAGGTCGGCGACGAAATCGCGGGTCCAGGGGCGACAGAAGCGGCGCGAAGGATCGAGCCCGCGCTCAATCTTCAGAGCATCGCTCTCCTCGATCGGCACCAGGGCACCCGAGGCCTTGAGCGCTTCCAGTTCGTCATCGTCTTGAATGCGGGGCAGGTCGATGCGGTTGATCTCTTCGTTTTGCCGGATCAGGGAATCGTGCGACGGGCGGAACATCGGGTTCCAGAGAATGCCACGGAGGCGATGCAGGAACCGGTGGCGATGGTTGACGCGGTGCAGGGCGAACGCGGTTCCTGGCGACGCGGCCAGGACGAAGATCGCAAGCAGAAACGCAATCAGCAGATTTCTGGCCGGTTTAGAGTTTCGCATCATTGCAAGTCAAGCATCAGCTTTGAACATCTCTGGGCAGGGGGAAAGACCCACTTCCCAATTAGATGCGCAATTGTAAACCACAGGTGAACGATTTTGTGACCAATTCGAGCTAAATCCCCTTACTTAAGGGAGTTACCGGTGGTTACCTAAGGGAAAGTTGCTGCTTTTCGATGCCAGAATGGGGAAAATCTCCTTTGGGAAATGACGAAAGTCTGCCCGGAAGAACAGCCATCACTTGCGCAATAGGTCGCCGAGCGCCTGCTTCATAACCTGACCACCGACTTCCGCTATCGACGTGGTCAGCGGGATTTCCTTCGGACAAATCTCAACGCAGTTTTGCGCGTAGCCGCATTCCTGTATGCCACCGTCGCCCATCAGTGCCGACAGTCGCTCGCGCTTCAGCGCCTGCCCCGTCGGATGCGTATTGAATAGGCGTACTTGCGAAATAGTCGCCGCGCCGACGAATCCAGTGTCCTCGTTGAACTGCGGACAGGCTTCCATGCAGCAGCAACACGAAATGCAGTTCGATAACGGGTAGGCTTGTTCCTGCGCCTCCATGGTCACGCGCGGGCCGGAGCCAAGATCGTAGGTTCCATCGACCGGCACCCAGGCTTTGACCTTCTTGAGGTTTTCAAAGAGCACGCTGCGATCGACGGCGAGGTCGCGGATCACGGGGAACTTCGAGAAAGGCTCGAGCTTGATCGGCTGATCGAGATGGTCGAGTAGGGCAGAGCAGGCCATGCGCGCCTTGCCGTTAATCAGCATGGCGCAGGAGCCGCAGATCTCCTCGAGACAATTCGAATCGTAGGTGACGGGCGTGGTCTGCTTGCCGTCGCGGGTGACGGGGTTGGCCGCGATTTCCATGAGCGCCGAAGTGACGTTCATGTTCGGCTTGTAAGGAATCTCGAACTCTTCCCACGACGGTTTGGCGTCGGGGGTGAGTTGGCGTTTGATCTTTAGGATTACGGATTTGTTATTTGGCATTTAGCTCTTAGCCTTTAGCCGTTAACTTAACCCATTGTCATCCTGAGCGAGGGATCTATGTACTTTGCCTGCGCCAACAAAATGCATAGGTCCTTCGCTTCGCTCAGGATGACAGAGCTGTTAAAGTCATCGGATACTTACTTAGTCTCAACACTACTTCGGACTCGACTCGCTGGAATCACGTTGCGGGAGCCCACGTCCCCATAAAAACAGCATAACAGCACCCAACACAACATCGACGATTGCATCCGCGTAGTCACGCTGGTGGATTGCAAAGACCCCCGCTGCGATGAACAGCGCTGATGCAATTATTCCCCACCGAACTGCATTTCTCGAATACAATTCTCTGGCAGAATATCGAACATACTAACCCCCGGGGCGAGTGCCGCCCCTGAGTGCGCATCAATACTTCCTCGGCCGCGGCGGAATCAGACTTGCGTCCACCGTCTCGAACTCAAACTTCGGCTCATCCAGATCGGGCGCGAAGGTTGCTTTCGTGGTCTTCATCCAGTTCTTGTCATCGCGCTCGGGGAAATCGGGCTTATAGTGCGAGCCGCGCGATTCGTCGCGCATGGCTGCTCCCTGCGCGATGACCCGCGACAACTGCAGCATGTTGTGAAGCTGGCGCGCGAAGGCAATCGTTGTGTTCGCCCACTGCGAGCGATCGCTCAGGTTGATCTTCTGGAAGCGACTGAGCAGGTCCACAACTTTGGCGTCCGCCGTTTCGCACTTCTTGCTGTAGCGGATGACGGTGCAGTTCTCGGTCATCAGCGCGCCGAGCTCGCGCCAGAGCAGGAAGGGATTCTCGCCGCCGTCGGCTTTCATCAGGCCGGCGTTGATGTCCTGCTGGCGCTTGCGCTCGGCGTCAAAATGTCCATTGCTCGGCGCGGCCTGCAGATTCTTCGCGTACTGCACAGCATTCGGGCCGGAGACGAAGCCTCCGTAGATGCACGACACCAGCGAGTTCGCGCCCAGGCGGTTCGCGCCATGGTATTGATATTCGGCCTCGCCTGCGGCGAAGATGCCGGGGATGTTGGTTTGCTGTTTGTAATCCACCCACAGGCCGCCCATCGTGTAGTGCACGCCGGGAAAAATTCTCATCGGTGTCACGCGCGGATCGTCGCCGACAAATTTCTCGTAGATCTCGAGGATGCCTTCCAGCTTGCGGTCGAGAGTCTTGGCGTCGATGTGGGTGAGGTCGAGATAGACCATCGGCTTACCGTCGATGCCAAGGTTGTGCTCGTACACCACTTTGAAAATCGCGCGCGTAGCCACGTCGCGCGGCACGAGGTTGCCGTATTTCGGATACCACTCTTCGAGGAAATACCACCGCTCTTTTTCCGGGATGGATTTGGGGTCGCGCTTATCGTTCAGAGTCCTCGGAACCCAGACGCGTCCCCCTTCGCCGCGCGCCGATTCCGACATGAGGCGCAGCTTGTCTTCGCCGGGAATGCAAGTGGGATGCACCTGAATGAACTCGCCATTCGCATAAAAACAGCCTTGCTGATATAGCGCGGACTGCGCCGATCCCGTACACACCACCGAATTCGTGGACTTGCCAAAGATGGCGCCGTTTCCGCCCGTCGCAATGATGATGGCGTCGGCGGGAAATGTGCGGACTTCCATCGTTCGCAAATCCATCGCGCAGATGCCGCGGCAGACGTGGTTTCCGTCGAGCACGGCGGAGAGAAATTCCCAATGCTCGTACTTCTTTACCTTGCCTTCGGACTCGTAGCGGCGGACCTGCTCGTCGAGCGCGTAGAGAAGTTGCTGCCCGGTAGTTGCCCCGGCGAACGCGGTGCGATTATAGAGCGTGCCTCCGAAGCGGCGGAAGTCGAGCAGACCTTCGGGCGTGCGATTGAAGGGAACGCCCATGCGGTCGAGCAGGTCGATGATGCCCGGAGCGGCCTCGCACATGGCCTTGACCGGCGGCTGGTTGGCGAGAAAGTCGCCACCGTAGATCGTGTCGTCGAAATGCTGCCAGGTGGAATCGCCTTCGCCCTTCAGGTTCTTGGCGGCGTTGATGCCTCCCTGCGCGCACACCGAGTGCGAGCGCTTTACCGGGACGATCGAGAACAGGTCAACCTCACCGCCCATTTCGGCGATCTTGATGACGGCGGCGAGGCCTGCCAGGCCGCCGCCCACTACGATAATTTTCGGAGCTGCCATGCTGTATGAATCCGATCTGCCGGGCGCGGCCCGGGCCTGCTAGCACAATTCCGCACAATCTCGTACAAAGTCTCTATCGCATTACGATATTTTCCGAACCACTCGAATCCAAAGGCTGGTACGGCGTCCTCAGGAATCCGTACATGCTGGCCGCGCCGATCGAAACCAGGCCAAGAGCCAGCGCGAGACAGACGTATCCAAAATGGCGGCGCGCCCGCTCGCCCGTCGTGATGCCCCACTTCGCGGCGAACAGCCACAGGCCATAGCTGAAATGCCAGGAAGCGGCGATGATCCCGATCGCGTAAAAGGCGACCATCCACGGATTCTGAAATTCTCCCTGGACCTTGGCGAACGATTGCATGGGATGCGTCGGCAGGTGCACTCCCGTGAAGCGCAGGTGATAAGTGTGCTGCACCATGTAGAAGAGCGCGATGATGCCGGTCCAGCGCTGCGAGGTGTAGAGCCAGTTGCCGGTCCACGGATAATCGCCGACGTTGGTGTCGCCTTGATACCAGATGTAAACGCCGTAGAGGCCGTGGTAGAGGATCGGAATCCAGATGAAGAACAGCTCGAGCAGGAAAACAAACGGCAGGCTGTTCAGAAACTCGACTT
>Ga0182019_10001944_pt1 | contig 10554 bp, 5 predicted proteins | sample 812E2MmetaG_FD_120483 | JGI IMG/M metagenome (GOLD analysis project Ga0182019, IMG submission 120483) | Permafrost microbial communities from Stordalen Mire, Sweden - 812E2M metaG | ecosystem: Environmental > Terrestrial > Soil > Wetlands > Permafrost | place: Sweden: Stordalen | collected... | reverse complement strand
TCCACGCCCCAGGTGTCCGCGCCGACAGAGACGATTCCTTGGCCGTACTTCTTGGCGGCGAGGGCCAGACCGTTCTGGATTTCGGCCCAGAGCCGGACGACGTCCCAGCGGAGCGAGTCGCCCAGGTACACCGGGCCGTTGGGGAAGCGGTGAACTTCTTCGAGGCGGATGGTCTTGCCGTTCCAGAGGCCGGCAACAACGCGGCCACTTTCGGCGCCGAGGTCAATAGCTAGGTAGGTACGAGGCATGGGTAGTCGTTAGTTGATAGTTGAGGGACGAGCAATGCGTGAAACGTGAAACGTGAAACGTGAAACGTGGTGCGTGGTGCGTGGTGCGGTGCGGGCCGATCAGGTAGTTTGGGTAGCGGCGGGCTTCTCCTGGCTGAGCTTGCCGCTGTAGGCTGCAAGGACGGTCGAGGAGAGCAGCAACACCAGGCCGAGGGCGAGCAGGGCGCGGGTCCGGCTGCTGGTGCCTTTCCATTCACCCAGGAAGATGCCCAGCAGCGTGCTGAACAGGATGGCGCTGGCCATCAGCACTGCCCAGCCGATGTAGGCCATGTTGCCCATCGCCGGTTCGCCAGTCTTGAAGCAGATGAACTGCGAGCACCAGACGGCGCCCGCAAGCCCGGCAAAGAAGAGGTTGCCCGCCAGCGGGGCGTCCTTCTTGGTGTAGTCGCCGGTGGTCTTGTTCTTGGCGTTGAGGTAGAGGCACCAGATGCCGTTGACGAGGAAGCCGCCGAACAGCACGACGACCAGCACCGGCATGCCGCGCCAGGCGGCGGACGTGATAGGAGCAGTGGTCTGCGCGAGCGCTTCGAGCTTGGCCCCGCCTTGCAGGCCGAAGCTCATAGCCGAACTCATCAGGCCGGAGAAGATGGCCACGGTGATGCCCTTCTTGAAGTTGTATTCGGCAACAGCCTTCTTCTTGGCCTCCTCGGGCAGTTCGCTTTCCTTGGACATGCCCGCCATGCCAACCAGCACAATGCCGACCAGTGAGACGAGCACGCCGATGAGAGAGGCGTTGGCTGAGGGCGTGCCGCAGAGGCTGCCGATCTTGCCCGCCAGGATCGGCGGGATGAGCGTGCCCGCGGCGGAGCACAGCCCGCAGCCGATGGCCAGGCCGAGGCCGACTCCGAGGTATCGGATCATCAAGCCCCAGGTCAGCCCACCCACGCCCCAGGCTGCGCCACAAAGACAACAGTAGAGGAGGGTTTGCCCTGGCGCCTGCTTGAGAACGGAGATTACGTTGGGGGAGGTGCTGAAGGCCAGCACCCACGGCACCACCACCAAGCCGAAGACGGCGTAGATGAACCAGTAGCTCTCCCACGCCCAGTTCTTAACCTTCTTGAACGGAAGATAAAACACGGCCCCCGCGAGGCCGCCCAGTACGAAGATCAATACTCCCAGTGCCGGGTTCGTCGTTGCTTGAGCCGTTTCATTCATATCGTCCCCTCGGATTATTGCCGCTTGGACAGCACGTCTTTCTCGTAGCGCTTCACCTCGGTGAGCCAGGCTTCACCGACCGGCACGTTCATCTTCTGGCAGTAGTAATCCCACACCGCGCTGGCGGGCAGGAACTTGGCGTCTTCCATCAAGGCGAGGCGGGAGGTGTAATCGCCGTCGGCTTCGAGCTTCTTGAGCTTGTCAATGGGCGCCACCAGCGCCAGCAACAGGGCCTTGGCCATGTTGCGCGAGCCGATGACCCACGCGGCGATGCGGTTGATGCTGGCGTCGAAGTAGTCCAGGCCGATGTGGACGCGGTTGGTGTAATCGCCCCAGATGATCTCCTGGGCTATGGCCTGCAGTTCGTCCGTGAGCGTGACGACGTGGTCGCTGTCCCAACGCACGCCGCGGCTGACGTGCAGCACGATCTCCGGCACGTAGTTGAGCACTGAGGAAATCTTATCGGCGATGCCTTCGGTCGGATGGAAATGGCCGGCGTCCAGGGTGAGCAGGATTTGCCGGCTGACGGCGTAGCCGAGATAGAATTCGGATGAGCCGGGCGTGTAGCTCTCGGCGCCGATGCCGAACAGCTTCGGCTCGACGGAATCCAGGTTGAGCTTCTTATCAATCTTCTTCTTATAGACGGCGTCCAGGGACTCGACCAGGCGCTCGCGCGGGCCTCGGCGGTCGGCGGGCGTGTCTTTCATGCCGTCGGGAATCCAGAGGTTGGTGACGCAGGTCTTGCCGAGGGCCTTGCCGATCTCGGCGCCGATCTCGCGGCAGCGGATGCCGTGCTCGATCCAGAACTTGCGGATGCCGGCGTCGGCGCTGGTGAGCGTGAAACCGCCCACGACCTTGGAATGCGCGAAATAGGTCTGGTTGAAGTCCATGCCGATCTTGATGGCCTTAGCCCAGGCGATCCAGTTCTTGAACTGGTCGGCGCTCATCGCTTCGCGGTCCACCTTCTTGCCGCTCATCTCGGCATAGCAGGCGTGAAGATTAAAGCGGTGGCTGCCGGGGATGACGGAGAGCGCCTTCTCAAAATCGCCGCGCAGCTCGTTCGCGGTGCGGGCCTTGCCGGGGTAATTCCCCGTGACCGCCAGGCCGCCGCCCAGTTCCTGGCCGGCGTTCTCAAAGCCGCCCACATCGTCCCCCTGCCAACAGTGGATGGAAATGGGAATCCCCGCTAATTGTTTGAGGGCTTTGTCGGTGTCCACGCCTAAAGCGGCGTAACGTTCTTTGGCCAACTGATAGGATTGTTCGATTTGTTTGGAGGTGCTCATATTTGCAGTTTCAAGGCATTCTTTGATAAACCGTTTCGCGGGAAAATAGCAGAGCTGCCGCGGCCAAGCAACATCCCATTTTGTCGTATCGGCAAGCTCTCGGATTGCCTGCGTCTGGCAGACCCTTGCCTGCACTTTCCTCCTTTCTGCTGGACACTGCCACCTCCGCATCTTAGCGTGAATTTGGCATTGCGCTAGAGGCAGTTCAGGCAAATGCCCGGCGCAGCGAATACGAATTCCAAGACGCATGAAAACCTCCCGCCCATCATACATCCCGCTTCGTTACTGGCTCACCATCGGTGCTGTCGCCGTGCTGTTGAGCGTCAGTTTGTGGCTTCTCCCTTCCAGCCGCGCCCCGCGCGGAGTCGAATCCTCAGCCGGTAATCCGCCTTTGACACCGTCCGCCGCCCCGCCACCAGCCACGGGTAAGACGGCTCCGTTGCCCGGCGTTGGCGTGCTTGCTCACAGCCAGTCCGCGGATGCCTTCGGCCCATGGTTGGCGGAATTCCGCGCCCTGACCAACACCGTGCCGGACGACTCTCGCCGCGCCGCGCTTGTGAACGAGGGGCTCGCGCTGGCCGAACAGCGCCGGGCGCGCATGACCCGCCTTATCCAGGAAGATCCGCGGCAGGCGCTGGCGGAGGCTCTGCGGTTCGATGAATACTTTGCACTACCGGAAGCCGTCCGCAGCCGCGTCGAACGCCCGTTCAGCGAACGCGCCGGCTACACCTATCTTCCCGTCTGTGCCGGCCCCGACGGACAGGCGCCCGCTGTCGGCGTGGATCACTTCGCGGAGTTGTCGCTGCCGGACGGCACGAGCGCCAGGACATTCACCTATGGCCGCCGGGCGGCGATGACCAGCAAGCGCTCGCTGCCGGCATCGGGCATCGTGCTGGACGGCCTGGCGGCGTTGCAGGACGGCGTGTTTCGCGAGGTCCAGTCGGCGGAGCGCGAAACGGTGCTGGCCGCTTTCACCCCGGGCCAGAAGGACGCCACGCGCAGCTTTGCCACCGGCCAGCCCGTTCCCGGCGGCGGCGTGCTGGCGCTGGCGGGCGGGCGGCTGTTCGTCTTCGCCAGCCGCACCGAAATGGAGCAGCTCGACGCCGAGCTGTCCTCGCTGGATGACAGGCCCGGGCCGAACAGCGGATCGAGCGTGCTCTTCAACCTGGCGTTTCCCCTGCGCGCGGACGGCGGATTCAATCTGGACGGGGCCGAAAGGCTCGCCGATCAACTGGCCAGCGAATGGACCGAGACCAAGAAGAAGGTGTTCCTCATCCGCGTGGACTTTTCGGACGCCGCCGGCGAGCCGGTGACGCAAGCCAGCGCCAGCGGCGTGTTGAACGGCTCCTGCTCGGCGGCGGTGCTGGCGATGTCTTACGGCAAGACCTGGATCGAAGCCGGTGCCAGCGCGAACGTCTATCGCCTGCCGCAAACAGCCGCGTACTACGTGGCCGGCAACTTAAACAGCGAACTGCTGCGCGACGCCCGCAACATGCTCCGCAATACCCGCAGCGGCGGCGACGCAGCCATCAACATCGGCCCGGTCAGCAGCACCGGCAGCGGCGGCGACAGCGGCCTGGGCGATTACGACGTGGTCGGTGTCTTCTTCACCAGCATCGGCATGTCATACGCCGGCCTGGCCAGCGTGGGCGGCGGTGATCTCTGGGTGCAGGACGCCAACACCGCCGGCCTCTACGTCCACGAATTGGGCCACGACTACGGCCTGGGCCACGCCAGCTTCTGGCAGACGACCGACGGCTCGGTAGTCGGCACGGGCAGCAGCGTGGAATACGGCGACCCGTTCGACATCATGGGCAGCGGTCCGGTCGGCCGCGGGCACTATCATCCCCAGGGCAAGGCCCGGCTCAACTGGCTCACCACGAACCAGTGGGCCAACGCCACCGCTTCCGGCTCCGGCACCTACCGCGTCTATCGCATTGACGACACAGGCACGACGAATGCCATCCGCGGCCTGCGCGTGACCAAGTCCGCCGTGTCCGGCAGCGAGGAGTATTATTGGGTCGGCTATCGCCCGGCCTTCACCGAGAACGCCCATCTCCAGCGGGGCGCATACCTGATCTGGCAGCGTCCGGCCGAAGTGCGCTGCTGGCTGCTCGACACCACGCCCGGCACGGCCGGCGGAACGACCGATTCGCCCTTGGATTTAGGCCGCACTTATTCGGATACCAATGCGAACGTCCACCTCACGCCCCTGGCCGCGGGCGGCTCGGGCAGCGAACAGTATCTTGACGTGCGCGTGAACCTTGGCGCGTTTGCCGGCGACCACGCGCCCGCGATCTCCAGCCTCACGGGCGCAACGACCGTCGCCGCCCGATCCAACTACGCCTACACGGTCAGCGCCAGCGATTCCGACGGCGATGCGCTGGCGTATTGGTGGAACGGCCAGGACGGCGCCGTGAGCAGCAACAGCAACGCCATCACGCGTTCGTGGACCGTCGGCGGCACCTACTCGTTGAGCGTCACCGTGAGCGACATGAAGGGCCGCACCGCCGTCACGAACCGTACCGTCGTCGTCAGCGATCCGCTCGACTCGTGGTCCAGTTCGAGCGCGGGCACCACCGCCAATCTCGAGGATGTGCTGTGGGCCAAAGGCCGGTGCGTGAGCGCGGATTTCTTTGGCCGCGCCTATCTGAGCTGGGACGGCGTCACTTGGGAAAACGAAGGGATGCTGCCGGGATTTGAAGGCTTGGTTTCCTACCGGCCGCAACTGGCATTTGGAGCCGGCACGTTCGTGGTTGTCGGCAAAGCCGCCGGTGCCAACGCCGCGCAACTCGACTATTCGCTCGATGGCCGGACGTGGCGCGCGGCATCCTTCCCGGCGGGAGTGCCGCAGACCCGGGATGTGGCTTATGGCGCGGGACAGTTTGTCGCGTTGGGCGACAGCGGAACCGTGCTGCGCTCGACCAACGGCATCAACTGGACCTTCGCCACCGTATCGGGCGCATCCAACTTTTGTTACCTGGCTTTTGACGGCAGCACCTGGCTGGCGGTGGCGCTCAACGCGTCGGGTTACGCCGAGCGCCTCTGGACCTCGACCGACGCGGCGAACTGGACGCAGCAAAGCCTGCTGGGCATGCAGGTCTTCGACATCTTTGCCATCAGCAACACCGTCTATGCTGTGGGGTGGTACGGGGGATTGAAGTACTCCACCGACCACGGCCTGAACTGGCAGGACGCGCTCTTGCCGGGCACCTCACGATGGAGCACTTATCATCTGGCGGCCGCCGCCGATGGCACCCGGCTCCTGGCCGCACAGGCGATGGATGAAAGCGGTGCGCCCTACGCCCTGCTGGTTTCGACTGATGGCCGGACGTGGTCACGGTCCTCTGGCAACACCAATGTCGCTTACTCCTCGCACGCGCTCGCGTTCGGCTTCGGACGTTTCATCAGCGTTGGCGAGAACGGCGTCACGTGCCAGAGCGCGACGTTCTATCCAAACAACCACGCGCCCGCTGCCGGCTTCACCACCGCGCCGGCCACCGGCAACGCGCGCCAGGCCGTTTACTTCGCGGCCAGCGCGACCGACAGCGACGGCGACACGCCGATCTACGCCTGGGATTTCGGCTCGCAAACCGCCATTCTCGACGGCTTCGAGGTTGCGCCTATCTTCTCCTTCGGCGGCACCTACACTTACACGTTGCGCGTGAGCGACAATCGCGGCGGTCTGACCGTGCTCACCAACACCATTACCCTCAGTGACCCTGCGCGCACTTGGGCGCAGCGCGCCAGCGGCACAACGTTGGGTCTGTCGGGCGTGGCGGCGAGCGCCTCAACACTCGTGGCGGTCGGTGCGAACGGAACCGTGCTCTCCTCCGCCAACGGCGCCAACTGGGTTTCAAACAGTCTGCCTGACTGGGGCGGCAACCTTTACCTCGACGGCGCATCGTGGGACGGCGCGCGGTTCCTTGCCGTGGGGGATGACTACGACTTCAATATTTCCGCCTGGGTCGGCGTCATTTATTCCTCCCCGGACGGCGTCGTCTGGACGCGGCGCTACAAGTCCACAATGGGCAATGACGCGCTGCACGCGGTTGCCTCCAGCAGCTCGGCCAGCGTGGCCGTGGGCGACAACGGCAGGGTGCTGCGCACCACCGACGGCACCAACTGGGCCACCGTGAGCGTGCCCGGCCTCGGTGCGCCGACGGTAAGTGGCGTCGCGTACGGCGGGGGCTACTTCGTGCTCGTCGCTTACACAGGCGGCAATGGCACGCCACAGGTGTTTACGTCCGCCAACGGGCTGAGTTGGCTGGATTATTCCAGCGGCAGCGGCCTGGACAGTTGGCGGGATTTGCGCAAAGTAGCGTGGCTGAACGACCGCTTCGTCGCCAGCGGCTGGTTTTCCAAGCTCCGCGTTTCGACCGACGGCGGCCGGACCTCTACCACCACGCGCTCGCATACCGAGGAACTGCCCGCGATGGCTTTCGGCAACGGAAGCTGGTTCGCCGCGGGCGTGGACCGCGACGCCAGCAATGCGGCCGTGGACGTGATGTCACTGGACGGCACGAACTGGCTTTCGTTTGCAGCTCCGACAAGCGTCGCGCGCAAAGGCGCGGCGTTCTTCAACGGCACCTTCGTCACGGTCGGTGATAGCGGCTCCATCTGGCAGAGCGGCCCAATCAGTCCAGCGAATGGCTGGCCGGCCTGGCAGTTGGCCAGCTTCCCCGCCGGCAGCGCCTCTTGCCTGCCCGGTCGTGATCCCGACGGCGACGGCATCCCGAACATGGTGGAATACGCGCTAGGCCGCGACCCGAACTCGGCCGCGGGCGCCAACGGAACCGCCGCGTTGCCGCAAAGCGTGACGGCCAGCGGTCGCTTCTGGCTGCGCCTCGATTTGCCCGAGCCGGCCATGCCCGACGTGAACTACGTGGTCCAGGGCGCTACCAACCTGCCGGCCTCGTGGAACACGGTAGCCCGCAAGAACGGCACGAACCTCTGGCAATGGCTGGGCGGCGGCACCTCGCGCCTCAGCACGAACGCACCCGCGGGCGGACGCGCCGTGGTGGACGTCGGCACGCCCGACGCCTTCCTCAGCCAGCCGCACTATTTCCTGCGGCTGATCCTGCAAGCGCCGTGATTGCCGGTTGACAAGCTGCCCGTTCCCGCTATTACTAGGCCACAATAAGAAAGCCCAAGACAAGGGCGAATAGCCGACCCCTTGGGCAACGTTAATAAATGAACAGAGCTGCGAAAGGCAGATTCCTATGAGAACAATCCGAACTGAAGTTTGTGTAAACCACCTGTTGTCCCTTGTCGCCGCCGCCGCGGTGTTGCCTTGGGTCACCTCTGCCGCCGACTGGCAGATCGGCGACCTGATGCTCGTGCGCGTTGGGGATGGAACTACCACCCTGGCCAGTAGCGCCGGACCGATCTCGGTGTTGGAGGTCAGTCAGGCGGGTTCTCTGGTTCAGACCATCCCCGTCCCCAGTGTAAGTGGTGGCCTGCAGATTAGCGGGACGGCGACCTCCGAAGGCCAGTTGCTGCTGAATGCCGGTGGACAGTCGCTAACGCTGGCGGGATATGTGCCGCCTTTCACGGGCACCGGCAGTCTTTCGGGTCGGACTACCAACCAGGCCCCACGCGGTTACGTCACGGTGGATTCTCATGGCACGGTTTCCTCGACCACAACCTTGCCCGCGGCATACAGCGGACAGAATATCCGGTCGGGGTTTGCCTCCGGCTCGGCCGCTTGGTTTACCGGCAGCGGAACTGCCGCGGGCAACGGTCTCACCTATTATAACGGTTCGAGCGTTTCCACGATTCAAGGTGTGAACTCCCGCGTGCTGGGGTATTTCAATGGGGATCTGTATTATTCGACGGGCTCGGGCACCGTGGGCATCTACAAGTACACTGGTCTGCCGACCACCGCCACGACCAGCACGCCGCTTCTGACCGGTGTCAGCGGCCAGGGTACCAGCCCTTACGATTTCTTCTTCGCGCCGGATGGCAACTCGCTGTATGTGGCCGACGACACCATTGGTGTGCAGAAGTTCACCAAGAGCGGCTTGACCTGGTCGCTGGCGTATAACTTCACCGATCCCGCCACCGTGACAGGGAATAAGGCCTACGGTCTGGCAGTGGACTTTAGCGGCGCCGATCCCATCGTGTACTGGACGAGTCCCAACGATCTCTATAAAGCGACCGATGCCGGCGCGGCAGCCGTAGGAACCAGCATCCTGTCCGCCGGGGCCAACTATGCCTTCCGCGGTATGGAAATGGTCCCCGAGCCGTCATCGCTTGCCCTCCTGGCACTTGGCACCGTGGCGCTACTCAGTTCGCGCCGTCGGTCACGCCGATAAGATCAGTCATGTTCATAGCCACGACTGGCCGCCGGTTGGCTAAAGGTCCAGCCGGTGCGCGCAGAAGCCAAGGGTGAGGCCGCCATCAATGGTTAGGCTGGCCCCGTTGATATAGCGCGCGTCCTCCGAGCACAGGAAGGCCACGGCTTTGGCCACCTCATGACTTCGGCCGACCCGGCCCGCCGGGATGGCGGAGGAAATGGCGGCCTGGCGGTCGGGCGGGGTTATCTCGGTGGCGATGGCACCGAGCACGAGCACATTGGCCGTGATGTTGTCGGCAGCCAACTCAAGCGCCAGGCAGCGGGTCAATTGCTGCAGACCGCCTTTGGCGGTGCTGTAGTCGCCGTGATTCCGGCGCGGGTCGAAGGCGTGAACCGAGCTGATGTTCACAATCGTCCCACCCTGGCGACCGCGGCGCATCGGGCGGGCTGCGCGTTGGGCGCAGAGAAAGGGCGCGCGCAGGTTCACCGCCAGCACCTGGTCCCAATCTTCCACCGCCAAATCAATCAGGGGGCCTCCTTTCAGCATGGCCGCGTTGTTGACGAGGGCGTCGAGGCCCCCCAGTTCGCCTCCAATCCGTTCAAACAGCGCATCAATTTCCCCCACGCAGGCAAGGTCCGCGCTCGCCATGATGGAGGCGGGACTGGCTGCGCGAACGGACTCGTAGGTTGCCGCGAGCTCGTCGCTCATCGTTTTGTCGTGGGCCACCACCGTCGCGCCGAGACGGGCCAGCTCCAGCACAGTCGCCTTACCGATGCCACGGCCGGAGCCCGTGACCAGTACTCGTTTGGTTTTCATGTTCATGCTTGGCAATCCAAAATGATCTTGATCGCGCCGGAACGGCTCTTGTGGCAGGCTACGTCGAAAGCCTCTACGGCTTTGGAGAGCGGGAACCGGTGGCTGATCAGCGGGCCCACCAGCACACGCCGACGCTCCAGCAATTCCATCGCGCGCGGGAAGTCCGCATACCGGGCGTTGGCCGAGGTTCGAATCGTGCGCTCGCCGCTCAACAGGAGCGAAGGGAAGCGCACTTCGTCATCTTTCGTGGCCAGGAGGACCAGCACGCCTCCTTTCCTGAGCATACGCAGGGATTGCGTAATGCTCTCCTCCGTGCCCACCGTGTCGAAAGCCAATTCCACGCCTTCTCCCTGGGTGGCGCGTTGGATCGTAGCGAGGAACAGACCGCCGTCTTTGGAGACGTTAACCGCGTAGTCCACGCCAACGGCCTTGGCGGCGGCGATGTTCTCGTCGGCCACGTCGCAGATGAAGGTTTCCACCGCGCCGAAGGCCTTGCTGGTCTGGGCGATGAGGTTGCCGATCGGGCCGGCGCCATACACGACCACTTTATCAAGGCATTGGGGAGCGCCGACATCCACGGCGTGCAAGGAGGCAATGAGCGGGTCGAGGAAAGTGGCCTCGTGATCCGTGAGCGAATCGGGCAGCTCGTATACCTGCGACCTGGGCACCGCGCAGAACTCCGCCATGCCACCCGGGTAGTAGGCCATTTTGGGC
>Ga0182019_10001943_pt1 | contig 10555 bp, 9 predicted proteins | sample 812E2MmetaG_FD_120483 | JGI IMG/M metagenome (GOLD analysis project Ga0182019, IMG submission 120483) | Permafrost microbial communities from Stordalen Mire, Sweden - 812E2M metaG | ecosystem: Environmental > Terrestrial > Soil > Wetlands > Permafrost | place: Sweden: Stordalen | collected... | reverse complement strand
CATAAGTGAAATGAAAGAAGATAAAATAAAGAGAATTGTAGCGATTTTCTGTCTCATACTATCCTTCCTATGGCTGATAAGAGGTGGAATGTTTGAGGCTGCAATCAGCACAATTACATCGGGGGCAACCGTACTTTTACTATTTTGGGTTAAGCCAACTAATGAAATAATAAAACGAATTAAGTGTATAACGGAATGGTTGTTCATTGGGATTACTGTTGTGAGTATTTTTTATGGAGCTTTAAGCCTTGTTCATTGCCATGAACTTGGTATACAGATTAAAAATATTAAAAATGGAAGCAGTATAGATAACATTGTCGATTTAAAGGGGACTACTTGCAAAATAAAAGAAAATCAAATTGTTTGGGTTGTTGTGTACTCTCACCCTGATGCTAAATATTACCCACATCCAGTGCCTGCAGCAGTTGATTATAAAAATGGTGATTGGAAGAATTTAAATACAGTTGTTGGTGTAGACTTTGAAAAGATGGAAAAATTTGATATTTTCTCTATTATTATTGACACTAACAGTCCTTCCCATGATAGTATCAGAAAATACCTTGCCTTACCTGAACGGCACGGATTAACAGAACTACCACCAAGTAGTGCAAGCGATGTTTTGAGCGTAATTCGAAAGTAATTATTTCTTAACAAATCATAAAAAATGAGTAAAAACAGTTATTCCTTCATTCTGGCAATTCTTATTTGTGCATTTTCAAGTTCAATCTTGGCGCAAGAAACTTGCCTCCAAAATGCCTGGAAGGCTTATGAATCTGACGACTACGTTAATTCAATTAGATATGCCGACCAATGCATAGATGATTTCGGAAGAAAAGCCATGGTAATACAGCAAGATTGCATTCAAAAAGGTATTCCCAAACCAAAACTACCTATTACCACTGATGTAGAAAGAAAGAAGGTATTTGATAGAGGATTGCTTAATGACGTTGCGACTGCTTGTTTTGTAAAAGGCAGATCAGCAGAAAGCTTGTACAAAAAGAATAAAACAAAAAACAGATCCTACAAAACTATGGCAGAAGATGCCTATAACATGGCATGCGAATACTATTATGGCTTGTGCTGGAACCCGAAAGGTTGGTTTTGGTCTCCCTGTGATGATGCTAAACTCCGACTTCCTATCGATTAAATTGTGATGTTGCTAACAGATGTGATCTCGGCGACTGACTTTTCCGGAGGGGCCGACCCTTCGCTGTAAACCACATCCCGCAAAGCACACAAACAAATGTAATTAAAACTGCAAAGTTTGCGGGAAGAGGTTTACAGCCCATCCCTGCCCGCATGACTTGATCACGGACTGGACGACAGAGTTCTTGTACACCTAGACAGTTTTAAAATTAACCCTACATATAACTCGGTCGGTTTAATTAATTGCCTTCGGCAGCCCAGACAGCTTCTCAATTAGCCCCCAAAATCTATGTTATTAAACTCATTTCAACTTATGAAATCTTATGGCACCCGGACTGTTCCTGCTACCGAGACAGCGACAATAGGGCTGCCGGCCGACGCGCTGGTGCCTTGTTTTTTGCTCGCCATCTGGACTATTTCATCATGACACGAAACTTCACTGCCATCTATCGGGACTTGGTCCCATCAAGACAAATTACCGTGACCCTTGGCTTAGCATCCATCTACCGGGACTGGCAAAAAACGCGGCACCGCGACGCTGACGCCAACTCATTAAACCGCCGGGCCGTTAGCGTTCATATTCAGCCTACTAGCCAGAACCAAGACTCGCTTATTAATAACTTTTTCGACGAGAGAATTTCTGTTTTGCCTAGACAATTTAATCAGGACCATACGAACGCTAACTCCTTAGAACTTTGCAGACATTTCCAAAATGAATGATGTTCTTTATTTCTACAAATAATCTTTACTTTTATAAACTCTAAAAAATATTTCATGAATAACATTCTTTCTAACAAATACTTCAGGTTTTCTATCGTTGCGATTATCTATTTCCTTATTATTATCTGGATTGGAAATTATTGGTTACTTATCGGGCTAGCCGTTATTTTCGATATTTATGTGTCAGAAAAGGTAAACTGGACATTCTGGAAGAAAAAAAATGGCAAAAACAGTGCAGTTGTTGAATGGCTTGATGCCTTGATTTTTGCGGTTATTGCAGTTTCACTGATAAATATATTCCTTTTTCAAAACTACAGGATCCCCACTCCGTCAATGGAGAAATCATTGCTTGTAGGTGATCATCTATTTGTCAGTAAACTTTCATATGGACCAAGAATGCCGAACACTCCAATAGCATTTCCTTTTACACAGAATATTATGCCCCTCACCAAAGGGAAGTCGTGGTCAAATCTCATTTTATGGCCATATAAACGTCTCGCAGGAGGAGGAAAGGTAAAAAATAATGACCCAATTGTTTTCAATTTTCCTGCCGGTGATACTGTGGTACTTGAAGAAACAAATCCCGATTATTATGCGATCGTGAGGAGAAGGGCGAGGGACCTAAAAGAGATGGAAGGAGGAACATCTCATAAGCCAGATAGTTATTATATCCAATCGGCAAGGAAAGACATCAGGGATAAGTATACCGTTATATTCAGACCGGTTGACAGAAGAGATAATTGGGTAAAAAGGTGCATTGGAATTCCCAGAGATACAGTAACTATCAAAAAAGGAGTACTTTACGTAAACGGGAAAATTGTTCCGGATAACGGCACACAGCAAACTTCCTATGAAGTAAGTACAAACGGTACTACAATCAATCCGAAAGCCTTTGAGCGTCTTGAAATTTCCAGGTCAGATCAGACTATGATTTCCGGAGCAGAATACCTACTGCAACTCACGAAGGGAAACGCGGAAGCAATATCGAAGTTTACGAATGTATCTGACGTTTCTCCTATATATCAAAGTAAAGGTGAATACGCTGATCATATATTTCCATATAATCCTGTTTATGGATGGAACGAAGATAATTACGGACCAATCTGGATTCCAGTCAAAGGGTCGACAGTAAAGATTGATACAGCCAACCTTTGTCTTTATGAACGCATTATTAATGCGTATGAGCATAATGCCCTGAGGGTTGATGGAAGTACGATCTATATAAATAATAAACCTGCAACTGATTATACCTTCAAGATGAATTATTACTGGATGATGGGGGATAACCGCCATAATTCAACAGACTCAAGATACTGGGGATTCGTACCTGAAGATCATGTTGTTGGAAAACCTAAATTTATCTGGTTATCAATCAATAAAGAAGCCCAAGGATTGAAGAAAATCAGATTTGGGAGAATGTTTATGAAGGCAAGATAACCTCATGCAATGGATAATAGACTGAATATGAATCAAATAAATAACGAAACGCTAACTCGGACGGTTTAATTAATTGCCTTCGCCAGCGCCAGGACAGCCTCGTGCGGGGACCTGAAGGTCACCTTACGAAGCTGACCGTCAAATTATGGGCCCGAACGCTCTTTTTTTTTATCAGATCATCAATACGAAATGCATTGCCCCTTTTACCAAATTTTGGCGCCCGCCCTCATGCCGTTTACCGGGACTATCTTGGCGCTGTCAGCCGACGCTCTGGAGCCGTGTTTTTTGCTCGCCACCTAGACTATTTCATCGTGACACGAAGCTTCAATGCCATCTATCTGGACTGGGTACCGTCTAACAGTTTCACCGTGACCCGAAGCTCACTGCCGTCTACCGGGACTGGCAAAAAACATGGCACTGCGACCCTTCGCTATCGCTCTGGGCAGGCTCCGACGGCACCTAATCAAACCGCCGGGCCGTTAGTGGCCAGCACTTAGCAGTTCGTAACTTTCTCCACGAGTTGTGTTCAACATTAGAAAAATATCGATATTTAAATAGAAGCAAACAGAACTACAATGAAATTTGATAATCTTTGAAATATTATACCATGGGAAAACACTTAATTGTTGCTTTATTTAACTTAATGCTTTTCGTTTGTCCAGCTATTTCTCAAAATTCTGAACAACAATTACATATAAAGGAATTTGAGAAACAATTAGTGAAAGATGTTAGTGAAGATAATATTGGCAGTATTTCTGCTGCCATAATAATTAATAGCAAATTAGCATGGTCTAAAGCATTTGGATTGGCTAATCCTTTAATTAAGATTTATGCAGATACATCTACAATTTATAGAATTGCATCTATCTCAAAAACTTTTACGGCATTTTTGATGATGCAAATGATAGAGAAAGGATATTTTAAACTAGATGACCCTATAGAAAAGTATCTTCCTGAAATAAAAGGTTTAATAGGTTATTCTGATTCTACTTTAATTACTTTCAGGCATCTTGCTAGCCATACTTCTGGATTGATCCGAGAACCTAAATTGAAGAATGCCGCCGTTGGGCCAATTGAAGATTGGGAGAATAAAATCTTATTATCAATTCCAACAACTTCATTTCAAGCAAAACCAGGAATGGAATATAGCTATTCAAATATTGGTTATGGAATATTAGGATTAGCAATATCAAGAGCGACTAATAAACCATTTATTAAGTTGGTAATTGATAGTATTTTTGTGCCACTTAACATGAAGAATAGCTTTTTTATCGTACCTGTCAGTGATACAATCAGATTATCTTTAGGTGTTGGAGGGAACTCAGATAAAAAGGATATAAAAACCTCTTATCGTGAACATAAGGGAAGAGGATATAAAGTACCAAATGGAGGTATATATACAACTCCAAATGATTTAGTAAAATTTATTATTGCATTAATGGGAACATCAGAGAAAAAAATTATTAATGATGAAAGTCGTAAACTTATGCAAACAATATGTACTCCAAACGACAGTAGAAATGGTTATGGATTGGGATTAGATATTAGTACAACAGATGATGATCAGATAATTATGGGACATAGTGGTGGCATTGCTGGATACTCCTCTTATTTTTGTTTTGATATAATAAATGGTAATGCAGTAATTTTACTAAGAAACTATAATTCAGGAAAAACGGATTTAGAAATGTGCGCAAAAATTTTATTGGAACAACTAGCTAAAAAATAGATAGAAATAGGAATACGGAAAATAACACTACAAATAAAAAATAGTGCAGACATAATGCAACGATGGTCTTTTCCCCTCATTCAGTTTTGTAATGAGTGACAGATACAAGCACTAAAAGTACTATATCAAGACAATTTATGAATAAAAGCCAGCCACTAACTCGGACGGTTTAATTAATTGACTTCGTCGAGCTCGGACCGTATAAGCATTTCATGTTGCTTCGCAAAGTAAATTGTGGTCGGTCCTCGGTTGCCTGCGGCGAGCTCGTCCGCCGCTGCGCGTCGTCCTCGGTTGGCTGCGCCGAGCTCTCCCGCTTAGGCGGGATCGGTTGCCTTTTGCGACCCGGACTGCCTCCGTATGGGGACCTAAAGGCCACCTTACGAAGGCTCTCGGTAATTTATGGGCCCGAACGCTCTTTTTTCTTTTGATCAGATCATCATTTCGATATGCTTTTATACACTTATCAAATTTCGGGGCCTACTCTACTCCCCACCTACCGGGACTCAATAGGGTTGCAAGCCGACCCCGCCTTCGGCGAGGGCCGACGCGCTGGTGCCTTGTTTTTTGCTCGCAATCTTGACTATTTCTTCGTGACCCGAAACTCACAACCCTTACCCTGACTTGTTACCTTCTAACAACTACATCGTGACCCGAGGCTTCTCGTCCGTTTACCGGCCCCGATAGCTATCGGGATGGCAAAAAACAAGTCACCGCGACCCTTCGCTATCGCTCTGGGCAGGCTCCGACGTCACCTAATTAAACCGCCGGGCCGTTAGGTTTAAGATTTCGTGCACAATACTGTGATATCCAATGCGCAAGCAAGAGTTTGGCAGCTTGCCACCAGGATAGCCTGCACTGCTGCCAAACACATGCTTTTTTGCCAACTCGGGACTACAATTTGATAACGATTCAATATCTTTAAGATTTCAACCATGACAAATAAAATGTATTAAACTCGTTTTTATAAAAATAGAGTTAAATAAATATAAATAACCGCAATTGGATGTAAAGCACGCACAAATTGATAGGCGCCTGTTTATTAGGATGTATGAATCTTGTTCGAGTTTCGTCTAATGCGCAAATAAACGCTACCAGTTAGGTTTATTGAGTTGTTACCAACAATTATAAAAATCAAGCGACATGAAAAACATCTTTACAAGTCTGTTTGGTAAACCATCAATTGAGAACCAGACAAAAACAAATTTGGGACAGATTCCTGTTTATTCACCGAAACACCCTGCCCATGTTGAAATCCAAGAAATTGAAGAATTAATTGACAAAACGATTGAAATTAAGATCATTGGGGATTCACCTTTATATTCAAGTAATTCTGGCTCCTACTTGGATATATTGAATCTATTTAATCAAGCAGTAACTAAAGCTTCCAATGATCCTGATTTACTATATGCACGTGCTAGTCTTCATTATTTTCATATGCAGGGTAAGGATGGACAAGATGACAGGAATAGAGTACTCGAATTATCTCCATCTCATTTTGATGCCTCGATGAGTAAGGAATATTTCAAATCATGGGATACAATGCTTAATTTGCCCGGATGGGATGAAAATAAAACCAATTTACCTGATTTAATGGCAAAACATGTGCAATTGGGCCATTCTGCACAGATTGTTAGAGACCATTTAAGGGGAGCAATTGCTATTGTAGTTCAAGAGAACCCAAATATCGGACTGGATGGATGTACAAAGATTCGTTGGGATTTAAAGTGGGTTGAATCCCCACATGGGAAAGTCGCTGCTCATTACCTGTTTCTTAATAATGGCAAATTTCAAGAAATGTTTATTCCTCATTTGACTGAAGATGAACCAACAATAAATAGTAATTTTTGGCTACTAAAACGACTTGCAGCAGAAAAATACTGTTTCATAGTAATTGTTAGAGGGTCAAAAGTAATTTGGAACGAACGGTATTTTTTCCCGACTGAATTGTTGAAAACACTTAAAAAGCTTGAAGGAGACTTGAAAACGGATGGAGCAATTTCTTCCATGAATAAGTTTCAAACTGCTGCTCAATGGTATATGAATAATTCAGACATTAACACGCTAAAATATTGAATCAAATTAATAGCTAATAAATATTATCAATCAAATTTTAAATTTTAAAGGAGAATTCATTATGAAAACAGAACGTGAAATAAAAAACCTGACAGAATCTGATTTGCCTATCTATGTCGATCCAACTACTGTGAAGAAAGCTTTTCTTATTCTTCCATTAAAGTTTGCTGATGCAATTGGTCGGGATAAGCTACCTACTTTTATTGGTGATGTTTTAATCTCGGCTTGGCCTGTTCTTTGGGCCGAAGTACGAAGGTTTCAGCCAAATCTTGTGCTTGAAGGTTTTTGTACCCCTAATGGTGTTGAACCTGATCCAAAAATTGGAATTGATGAATTAGATAAACTTATTGACACATCCCGTTATACCATTGTAATAAAGGCATTTCAATTGCGTTTGAGCGGGGAAGCTATTATGGTATATGGTGGTTTTTGCTTTCCAGAAACGCCAGCTCGCATCTTAATAATTACAATCACCAAAGCGAAATTGTTTTCACTAAGTGAAAAGCCTATTGAAAAAACAGTTAAAAAACCAATTGAAAAACTGGTTGAAAAACCAATTGAAAAACTGGTTGAAAAACCAGTAAAAAATACAACAGAGAAACAAATTGTAAAAACCAGTAAAAAGTGGTGGCAATTTTGGAAATAATTTAATAAAAATCAAAACTAATTAGGAGGGTAAAATTATGAATTGGTTTAAGAAAATATTTTCAGCAACTGAGCAAAGTGCAAAAACTAAGTCCGTTGCCGGGTTAGATGAATTAAAGAGATTTATTAAGTCGTCCCATTCTGTTGAAGAGTTCATTAAGAAAGCTAAATCGTCTGGATACATTATTGAAGATCAGACTTCCTGGGGCAGTATAATAATGAAAAGAAAACATGATAAGTTTATTTATAGCACAAGCCAACGCTCTCATAAGAATGAATTATTTAATGTGATTTATAGAAATGAAGTAGAAGATTTAAAAGTTGATTTGGTGAATGAGTTTAATATCCTTTTTTAATCTGTTAAAGTAGAATTTAGGAGGAAGTATTATGAACTGGATAAAAAATATTTTTAGTGTAACAAATCGGAATGAAATTAATGAAAAAGTTGATTCAATAATTGAATCGGTTCTTAAAAAAATCGAGAATTCAGGTGTTATTGATGCTACAGGACCTTATCACCGTAGACTAATTTATCGAGAAATAACAATGTATAATGATGAATTGGAAGCGTGCATTAAACTAATAAATGAAGCAATAAACTTGAAGCCAAGTTATGGGGAACCTTTTGGTGTGAGAGCTCAAATTTATTTACTCCAATTAAAACTATTTGATATTAATAAAGCTCGACTTATTAGTTTAGCAAAAAAAGATCTTGAAACTGCTTTAAAAATTGGTGCAAAAAATGAAAGGAATCAGGCTTTGTGGAAAGAATATCTTACGCAATTATAAATTAATTAAAATATGAATAATAATGAATATATTTTAGAATTTAACGAATAACTGTTGGTAACAAAGTGTTGCAGCAATAAGGGTTTTAGAGATAAATGAAGCATTCTGTCCCGCACAAACTTCGGTAGTGGTGGACAGTTTTGTAGCCCGCAATCCCTCCTGCTACACTCAAACGTTAGCTGCCAAATGTTCCTTGAAACAATTTCGACATGAAAATTGTTTCTATTTATATAAGTACATTTTATGATGATCAATCTGAGTAAAAGAAAAATAACCTTACAACTGGCAATGAGTTTCTGGATAGGCGTAGGACTTATGAGTATAATAAATGTTTGGAAAATTACTCAAGGGAATAATGCAATCCTATACTCTTGGATTATGTCTGGCGTTTCTGGACTATTCTTGATTATTTGCATAATTTATCTTATCATCATAAATCAAAAAAGTAAAATCAGATAGCCCGTCAATTCAAGAAAAAATAACTACGTCAGCTAACTCGGACGGTTTAATTAATTGACTTCGTCGAGCTCTCCCGCTTAGGCGGGATCGGTTGCCTGCGGCGAGCTCGTCCGACGCTCTGGTGCCTTGTTTTTTGCTCGCCATCTGTACTATTTTATCATGACAAGATAGCTCGCATCCATCTATAGGGAGGCAAAAAACACGGCACCGCGACCCTTCGCTATCGCTCTGGGCAGGCTCCGACGTCACCTAATTAAACCGCCGGGCCATTAGCGGTAAGCACCAGGGCCTCCGCATGTGAACGAGTATTATATGCTTGATCTACAAAATATGAATTTAAGTTTTCTTAAATGGCATTCTTTTTGTGTAATAAACTTAGTACCAAATAATAACAAATGCTTACTGCTATGAAAAAAGTACTGGCCCTTTTATTATTTACTTTCTTGAATAGTCATACATGTTTTTGTCAACTTTTAAGTAACCCTTCAGTGACGGTTGCGGACATTGAAATGTCTTTAACAAATACCAAGCACTTAAGCAAAATATTAAAAGATCACAATTTTGAATATTCTACTACTGGTGCAGCTAATCTTAATGCACAAGGTACAATGTCAAATGCTTTATACCCAGATCTAAGAATTCTCAAATCGGAAAATTGGGTACCAAAAGATCCACAGGATAAATATCTTTTTATTGTGAACATGTTTGAATGGGAACCAAACCATGCACCACAACCAGACGTTATAAAAACGATCAGAATTTTAGTTAAAAGAGATTCAAAGTATGCTGAACAGATGAAGGCCTTCCTTGAAATTATAAAAAATAAATACCCAAATAAAAGCACAAGATATTTTCAGGATAGTGAATTTTATAAGAAATTCGGAGATCCATTATTTGTTTTTACTAACGATTCCAAAATTGAAGTGAGAACAGAAGAACCAGATGCAAGGTATTTTCATTTCTATACTGTAAGCTTTGATTTAATCAAGTGAACTCTAAAAATGCCTAATCGCTAACTCGGACGGTTTAATTAAGTGCCTTCCGCCAACCCAGGACAGATTTGTAATCAACCCAAAAATCTATGCTCGAAAACTCAGTAACTTTTATAAAATACTCTGGCACCTGGACAGTTTCATCCCCGGGACAGCATCTTTGGGTTGGCTGGCTGACCCCGCCTTTTCGACGAGGGCAGGCGCGCTGGTGCCTTGTTTTTTGCTCGTCATCTGGACTATATTATCATGACAAGATAGCTCGCATCCATCTATCGGGAGGCAAAAAACAAGTCACCGCGACACGGACGGCAACTCCTTAAACCGCTGGGCCGTTAGCTACCAGTCGGCCCCTATCCAGTTAGAACGGTATACCTTGACTAATTATTAAATAAATCTACACACAGTATATGAAGATTTCAATAGTAGTAAACGGAACAAGGGGAGATGTTCAACCTATGATTGCTCTAGCATTAGGACTTATCAAAAATGGACATGAAGTAATTTGTTGCGTACCACCGGAGAACGAAAAACTTGTAAAACGATACAATTGTCAATTTGTGGCCTT
>Ga0182019_10001942_pt1 | contig 10560 bp, 10 predicted proteins | sample 812E2MmetaG_FD_120483 | JGI IMG/M metagenome (GOLD analysis project Ga0182019, IMG submission 120483) | Permafrost microbial communities from Stordalen Mire, Sweden - 812E2M metaG | ecosystem: Environmental > Terrestrial > Soil > Wetlands > Permafrost | place: Sweden: Stordalen | collected... | reverse complement strand
TTCTCTTCCCAACCGCGATAATCTTTCTGGGTTTCATGGCCGTCATAAGCTACCGGCAGAGCGCTTTCTGGAAAAACAGCGAAACCCTCTTCAACCATGCTCTTCAGGTAACTAATGATAATTATATTGCCCATGACAATTTGGCACCGTTTCTTCTCGACCAAGGAAGAACCAAAGAGGCTCTTGATCATTACAACGAGGCCATCCGTATAAAACCAGATTATGAATATGCCTATTACAACCGCGGCATTGTTTATGACAAAACAGGCAATAATCCGCTGGCTATTGAGGATTATAGCAAAGCCATCAGTGTGAATCCCCTATTTGCGAAGGCTTATAACAACCGGGGTCTCGTCTACACTAGGCTCGGAGAGTATCAACTCGCCATTACGGACTTTAATAAAGCTATCGGCCTGAATCCCTCATATTCAAAGGCTTACAACAACCGGGGCCTCGTCTACATTAGGCTCGGAGAGTATCAACTCGCCATTACGGACTTTAATGAAGCCATCAGCCTGAATCCCTCATATTCAATGGCATACAACAACCGGGGCCTCGCGTACGCCGCGCTCGGACAGCATCAGCCCGCCCTTATGGACTTTGATGAAACCATCCGGTTGAAACCGGATGATCCCCATCCTTACTACGATCGCAGTACCGTCTATGCCAAACTTGGTCAGTACGTACGTGCCATTGAAGATCTTGATCATGATATCCTCCTGAAACCGGACGACATCCGTGCCTATTTTTCCAGGGCCGTCATTTATCTGAATCAGGGCAATAAGGAATCAGGTTGTTGGGATGCGCAAAAAGCATGCGAACTGGGAAACTGCGAGATACTGAAGTCGGCCAGAAGCAAGGGCGTCTGCCCTTGATTTTCAATTTGCTCAAGAAAATCTCGATTTTAATATCTGATATGTGTGCCACCGGAAGATACGAAAGTAAAATATTAAAAAATACCGGGGAAAGAACATGTCTGATCAATTGAAAGATGTTTCAAAAAAACAAACTCTAATACTTTATATTCTTCTAACTGTTATCACACTAGCAGTTTTCTGGCGGGTGAATCAATATGACTTCATCAATTTCGACGATAACGTTTAGAACGGTCATATCCTGTCCGGAATTACATTGGACGGCATTTGCTGGGCATTCAGCACAGAATATTTCGGCTTATGGAACCCTCTGGTATGGCTTTCCTTCATATTCGATTATGAACTTCATTGTTTGAATGCCAGCGGTTATCATAATAATGTTATGTGGTTGTCATTAATTAACAAAATCATCACCCCATTGTAATAATAATGCAACAAAAAACATCTATAAGCGAATACGTGTATTGGGTACCGATTTGGATTACATGTTGAAAAATAAAGGATTCACAATCATCGAGCTCCTCATTGTTATCATTCTCGTGGGGATGGTCTTATCGGTTGCCCTGCCGGTTTCATACGGTATGTATAACACTTATAAGGCATCTCTGCGCGCTCAGGAAGTCATGACTTACGTTTCCGAATTGCGGCGTGACGCTTTCCTTTACAGTGAAAGGAAGGTTCTTTCCTCGCAGGATGGTAATATGACCGTCAACGGGGAAAAGAAAATATTCAGAGAGATAAATGTCCATATCTCCGAACCTATCGTTTTTTTTCGGAATGGAACGTCGTCTGGGGGGAACATTCTGCTCGGCGTGGGCGACGTGGTCCAAAACCTTGTGATTAAAGCTCCGCTGGGTGATCTTTCCCTTGAAAGAGGAGAGAAATGAGAAAAGAGAAATCGCGGGGATTTCTTGTCTTGGAGGTATTGATTGCCGGCCTCATCCTGACAGCGAGCATCGCATCCGCTATGTATCTTTTCAGAATGGGATTCGACCACATGGAAAGAGTGAATGATGTTAATCTTCTTTCGGCAAAGTTGTTGCAGGCGGGAAGTCTTCTGAAGATTATGGAACTGGAAAGACAATCGGGAACGGAAGATTTGGGAGATGGTGTGATTATGAAATGGGAATCGCACCTCGTTGCCCGAAATAATCAGACTGGACTGGGAACTAATTCTTTTAGTGGTGTTGCGGTCAAAAGAAATTCTTCACATGATCTGTTTTTATATAGGGTCGATTTTCTTTTGGAATTTAAAGGGTCGATGAGGGAGTATCACATTAATGTTTTTCGTTCCCGGTCGTTATACTGGAGGTAAGAGACTCGCCATTTCAGGCTATACGCTGATAGAGGTCATTGTGGCCATGGCCATTTTTTCGGCGATGCTTCTGTTAGGGGGAATGGCTTTGAATCAGGGGTTGAAACAATATCAGGGGCTTGTTGAGAAGGGGCTCCGTTTCTGGGAATATGCTCAGAATATCTGGACAGATAAAAGTTTTCATTCAACCATTGATTATTATGTGAATACGAATTCAAAGGTCTGGTTTCCTTATTTTAGAGGAAATCAGGAGGGAGTATCCTTTGTGACGCTGGCGCCTTTTGCCGGAGATTTTCCCGTTGTTGTCTGGATAAGAAAAGAAAAAACGGAAGACGGAAAAGAAAACCTGATTTACTATGAACTCCCCGTTTACGCCAAATCTTACCGGGAACTCGACGAAGACTTCTCGTCTGGCGCTTACCGGAGGGGCCGAGCCGTCAAAATTCTCGATGGTGTTGACAGGATTCAATTCGAATTTTACGGTTATGATGTTCGGGATGAAAAGCATATGTGGCGCAAGATTTTTGAAGGAGCGGAAACCAGACAGCTTCCGTTGTTGGTTCGCATTGACTACATGCTTGGCGGTGAAAAAAAAATGTTTATGTATGCAATCCATGTGAATTCTCAGATGAAGCGGAGCTATGCGGGTAGATATGGACAATGAACGGGGTTCTGTAACAATTCTGATCGCGCTTCTGGCGGCGGTGATTCTTGCTTTGGGTTTAAGTTTCAACTGGCTGGTCAAGGAGCATATCAGATCTTCCGAAAGTCTCCGGGACAAAGCCGAGGCCATTATCAAAACCCGTTCAGCCTATGACACGTTCATCTATCTTATGCTGACGGGGCAGATGACGGAGAATAAAATTTTGGTCGCCCAAAGCGGCATTACCGATCTGAAATCAATACCCCTTGATGGGTCGGAAGTGATGATCTCCGATGGTATTTTTATCCGGGTTCAGGACAGCAACGGGCGGCTTTCTCTGACAACGCTCAATCCCGATGCCCTGCAAAGGCTGGTCAGTAATGAAACAGACCCGGCGAAGGCGGCAATATTTGTGGATAGTTTTCAGGACTGGATTGACAGGGATGATCTGGCCCGGGTAAACGGTGCGGAAGCGCCGTATTATAGAAGTCAAGGGTTTGCCTATACGCCGCGGAATTATGATCTTCAGTATATGGAAGAACTGACCCTGATCCGGGGCGTCGATGCGGATCTTTATAAACGGATTTATCCTTCCCTGACAATTCTGCCCAATAATGGTTTTAATCCCAATACGGCCAGTGATTCCGTATTGAAGGCCTTTTTAAATATTGATGAAAGCAGGGTGGCGAAGATAAAATCTTATATTGCAAAAAAACCAATAACAACGATGCCGGAACTTGTTTCTTTAACTGGCAAGATGTTTTATCAGGAAAAACCGGAGGGATGGTTTATGCCTTCATCCTATCTGGATATTATTGTTCGCACCGGCAGCCCCCGGAGTCTCTATAAGATCAACGCCGGACTCACTATGTTATCTGGTTTTTTCTATCCCTATTTGATTCAATACTGGCAGGAGGAATAATCCGGTGTCCAAATGGCAAGCTGCATATCTAGGAGAGAAGGGAATGGAGATTTACCAGATGGCTGATCAGGGCCAAGCCCAGCTTCTTTACTCCGGTTCTTTCGATGGGCTTAAGCCGGTATCCGGCGGGATACAGCGGCGGATTCTTATTTTAGGAAGAAGTAGAGTTACCCGTATAAGGAAGCAATATCCTCCGATGAAGATGGATAAACTCATGCAGGCTATAGCGATGGAAGCGCCGGCGCTTTTCCCTCTGACTGATTGCGCTTTTCACTGTAAAATTGCCGAGACATATTCCACACACGTCATGCTTGATGTATGGGCGTGGGAACGCGAGCCTCTTGAACGTTTAAAGAAATCTTTTACCTTCAGTTATGTCATTCCCGAAGATCTTACTTTTCTTTCTTCGCCATCCGGGATCTACATTTACCAATATGGATCAATGGTTCATGTCATTGCCTGCGGTGAAGGAAGATTCATAGATTCAGCCTCCTATCCGGCCGCCGGTTTTTCTAAAACGGATATGGAACTTTTCCTGACAGGTCTTGCTTACAGCTCTTCCTTAATCAAGGAAATAAGGTTTTATGGCAATACAGCGGTGGATGTTCCGCCCGAACTCATTTCCCGCGTAAAAAAAATTCAGAGAGCCGATATCCATCCTTTCCTGCAAGTGATCGAAGGGTCTTCCATCAAACCATTCCGCGTGGAAAACGGAAGATGGTTCCTGAACATCAATAGAGAAGTTTTGCTTGGCTTTAGCATTTATACGGTTCTTGCCTATGGACTGATGCTTTATTTGACTCTTCATAATTATGACAAAGTTCTGATGGATTTGAAAAATAAAATCATAGTGACCGACAAGGAAATAAATCTTTTAAATCAAGGCGGCTCATTGCCAGGAGACAAAGAAGCGATAAACAATTTCGAGGCAAGAATGAAGGAAACTGTTCCGCCGCTGAAAATACTCGATGTTCTGGCTGCCGAGCTTCCTGAGGAAAGCTATTTAAAAAGTCTGGTGCTCAATAACGGCATACTGGAAGTGACGGTCTCGGCTCGTGATCCTCTTATGGTCATTAAGAAACTCAGCCTAAGCGGCAGAATAGGGAAGGTGAGCCTGAAGGGATCACCAATGAAAGAGCCTTCTACTGGAATATACAACTTTGCTTTGTCGGTGGAGTTAAAGCCATGAAGGATTTAATCGCGAATAGCGGTAATAATTGGGTGAAAACCATAGGGGTGTACATCATTATCATCCTTGCCCTGCTGCGCTTCCTCATCTATCCGCTTCATGCGGCAGTTAAAGATAGACGGGCTATTTTTGCGGATCAGCAGGAAACTTATTTGCTGAAATCACGGCTTCTCCAGCAGGCGCGGCAGACGCGCGATGCGGGGGATGTGAAAGAGCCGGATAAAGTGCGTTCCACTCTTTATCCGCGTGATGCACGTTTTTCTGATATTCAAACAGAAATGCTGACAGCCATAACGAAATACGCGGAAAAAAATGGAGTGAATGTTTTGGGATTCGAAATGCCGGAAGTTGCCGGCAGTGAAAGAATCAGTGAAGTGCCGGTTGTGATCAGGCTTTCAGGCAATGCTGAATCTTTTATCAAATTTTTAAAAAGCATTCAGGAAAATAAAAAAACCCTTCAAGTCAAAGCAATGGATATTTCCGTAAGCGGTGAGAGCATGACTTTTCTTGTGACAGTGAACGCCTTTCGGATGGAAGTATGATGAACCGTTATTTTTCAGACATGGGTTTTATTTTTATGGCAGCCATTGCTGCTTTTTTGCTGGCGGGTACGCCCGGAACTTTCCAAGTTCCGGCGACTCGACCGGCGTTGCCTGCTACGGCGGCGACACCACCGGAGATGAAGCCGGTGGAAGCCGCGCCGCAAAGCAGCGGCAAGGCTATCGGAGAGAGAAATATTTTTGCTTCGTCCGGCAGCTATAAAGATGCCGTTAAGACGGCCGCCATACCTGATAATCCTTATATCCTGCTCGGAATCGTTCAGGAAGGATCAGTGATGAAGGCTATCTTTCGTGAATACACAGGCGCTGTCACAAAGGCAGCGGCGGGACAGCGGATGATTGACGAATTTCAGGTTGCCGCGGTGCAAAACCGGCAAGTCGTGCTCAAGAAAGGAAAAGAAAAAAAAGTGTTCAGTGTCTATGGAGATGCCCTTTCATCTGTATCCGGGCAAGGCGAAAAGAAGAATGATTCACATCGCAACCCTTTACTGATCGGCATTCTGGAAGGCGCGGATAAAAAGGCTGTATTTAAAGATCAATCCGGTAATCTGACAATTCTAGAGACAGGCCGGTCTTTGCCCGATGGTTCAGTTATTACCCATATTGATTCCCGTTCTGTAAGATTAATCAACGGAAAGGATAAAAAAGATTTGACACCTTATGCGCAGGCATTTCCAAGAGAGCCGTTGGGGACCGTTCAATCATTTCGCAATAATACATCGCCATCATCAGATCACAAAATGAAGAGACATAAATCACCTAATAACATAGCGGAAGAGCAGGATCAGGGAGGCGGCCAATGATAAAGTTTATTTCGCGGCTGATTATGCTGGCCTGCTTGTTGGAGATGTTGCCGGTTCCTTTCCCGGTTTTTGCCGCCGATGTTTACACCTTCCATGATGAAGAGGGAACAAGATATTATACAAATACACCTGGTCCGGGATGCTCAAAAGCACGATTTCCTCTGATGATGAGAAAAGGCGGAGCTTCGACGCAGGCTCACTATAGTGATCTGAAAATGCGCGACTACGAACCGCTGATTATTCAGGCCAGCACAAAATATTCGGTTGATCCGGATCTCGTGCGGGCCGTCATTAAAGTCGAATCGAATTTTAACAATCGCGCCATTTCTCCCAAAGGGGCGCAGGGTCTGATGCAGCTCATGCCGCAAACGGCCAGAGAATTGGGTGTTAACGATCCTTTTGAGCCGGAGTCGAATATTCACGGCGGCGTCCTGTACCTCAGCAGACTTCTCGATATCCTCAACGGCGATTTTCAGTTGAGTCTGGCTGCTTATAATGCCGGATTGGAAAGAGTGATTGCCGGAAAAAAAATTCCGGCAATAAGTGAAACAAGAAATTATGTGAAACAAGTGATGAGTCAATACTCAAAGTTAAAAGGTTATTAATATGAAAAGACACGTTCTGAAAATTCTATGGATTATGATTATTCTAATGCTTTCCGGTTGCGCGACGGCGCCTTTTTCCTACAAGCCTGTCACAATCGATCAGCAGAGAAAAAATTCCGAAGAAACTAAAGAGGCGTCCAATAATCCGGATAACACACCTCTGGTGGAAACAATCAAAGCGCAAACTTACGATCAGAAAGCCGCTGTAAAACAGCGTCCTACAAGGCCGCCTTTGAACGCACAGAAATTGAAAGCGGCGGAAGGACCGGTATCAATCAATGTTAATAGCATGATGCTGCCGGAATTCGTAATCTATGTTATCGGTGAAACGCTGAAGATTCCCTTTGTCATGGATCAGGGCATGATGGAAGATAAACGCGTTGTCACGCTTTCCACGCCTCAGCCTCTGTCTGCGGACAAGGCTCTGGAGATGGTTACTTCAGTTCTGGAAAAATATGATCTTTTTGTGGAAGAAAAGGCAGGCGCACTGCATGTGATGCAGAAACCATCTATGCCTAAACAAACTATGAATATTCAGTCCGGTCGTGAAATAGACGAAAGCAGGGGCGATGTTTTACAAATTATTCCTCTGAAATTCCTGCGTGCGACGGAGATTCAATCCCTGATAACTGATTTGTCCAGAGGAAGTGTCCAGATCAAACCCTATACACGGGAGAATGTTTTAATTCTTCAAGGCAACAGCGTCAATATGCAACAGATCATAGATTTCATTAACTACTTCGATGTTCCTTCTTTGCAGGATAAAAAAATTCTTTTTGTCCGTCTCATCTACTGGGAGCCGGACGAATTCATCGGCCAATTGACAAAAATGCTGGAAGGCATGGGAATCGCCGCGGCTAAGACACCGAAAGAACCAGGTCCGATTTTCATAGCTGTTCGGCAGATGAATGCTGTTCTCGTTATCGCTCCTGATGAGACAACCATGAAATATATTCTGGATTGGAAAAACAGACTAGACACCGTGGAAGCGGCGGGATCGGATGAAAAGGCCTACACGTTTGCCCCGCAGTTTTCCCGGGCTTCGGACATTGTCAATTCGGTGCTGGCGCTCTATGGCATAGCTTCCCGGTCCGACAATGCTTCGGGCAGGGATGCTTCCTCAGGTTCATCATCGGCCACAGCATACCAGACGACAGGCCAGGGTTTTCAGACACCAACCGCCGACTCCCGGACAGTGAACACATTCGGAGGCTTAACCAATCAGACGGCCTTAGGTAAGGCATCTTCTTCCGATGCTTCATTCCATGCGGCTTCACTGCCGTCGCTGAAAATCGCCGCCGACAACAATAAGAATGTCGTCATCATGATCTGTTCTCCGTCTGTTTACCGCCAGCACTTGGGGCTCCTGCGTCAGCTCGATACGCAACCCAAGCAGGTATTGATCGAAGCGACCATCGCCGAACTGAGCCTTACGGATGAACTCAAATACGGCGTCGAATGGTATATCAATAATACTATTAACGGTGGTCCGATCACAGGAGGAACATTCGGACATCTCATAGATACTGCCACATCGGGAAGCCTGGGCATGGTTTTCAACTATGTTACATCCACGGCGAATTTCAAGGCAATGATCAATGCTCTGGCGACGAAAAACAAAGCCAACATTCTCTCGACACCCCGACTGACCGTTTTGGACAACCATGAGGCGGTCATCCAGATCGGGCAGGATGTGCCGGTGGCCACCGGTGAGCAAACCACGGCCTCTTCCACCGCGACCAACCCGACTATCCAGACGTCGATCCAGTATCGGAGCGTGGGAATCATCCTGAAGGTGAAACCGACGATCAATACGGAAGGGCTGCTCACTCTGGAGCTGACCCAGGAAGTTTCGGATTTGTCGAAAAGCACCGGAGTCGGCGATTCTCCAATCGTTGATATACGCCGGATCAGTACATCCGTTGTGGCCGCTCATGGACAAACAGTGGCCTTGGGCGGATTAATGAAACAACAAAAAGGAATTATCGAGAGAAAGGTGCCCTTATTGGGTGAGATACCTTTGATCGGCAATCTTTTTAAGGTTACGGAAAAAACAGATGACCGGACGGAATTGCTCATTTTAGTGACGCCGACAATCCTGACGAAAACAGATGACGCCACAAAGATTACGGATGAACTGAAGAAGGAAATCAAATGGATGAAGTTTTAGGCAGTCTGTTGAAAAAGGCTCATATGCTGCGTTGCGCTTCGTTCCGTGAATGCTCACGTACGCAAAGAGTACGCTCCGCTTCCCGGTCCTTGCGCGCCTTGCCTCTAAGCCTTTTTGAACAGCCTGATAGAGGAGAGACTTTTATGAAAGATAGAAAACGAAAAAAAGAAGCCGGATTTACATTGATCGAAATTCTGGTCGTGGTGATCATTATCGGTTTTATCGCCTCTCTTATCGCGCCCAATATCATGGGACGCTTTGAGCGATCCAAGGAAGAAATTGCCAAGGCTCAGATCGAAATGCTCTCATCGGGAGTCATGTCCTTTAAAGTTGACATGAATCGGTATCCCGCAAAACTGGACGAATTAATCCAGTCGAAAGAACCTAAGTGGCGGGGACCTTATCTCTCCAAGCAGACTCTGCCGAAAGATCCCTGGGATCGGGATTATATTTTTAAAGCGCCCGGTGAGCACGGAGCATTCGACCTTTATTCCCTCGGGCCGGATGGAACATTAGGGGAAAAATCAATTAAAAACTGGTAAACAAATCAATGCTGGAACAGCTACTAAAAGAACGTTGCTCAATCAAGCCGGAAATGCTCGAGAAGGCTCGTGAACTTCATAAAGAACATGGAGGCGGTATCGGCCGTGTTTTGGTGCGGTTAGGCGCCATTACCGAAGTGCAGCTTATCGAAGCCCTTGCCGCTGGTTTAAATCTAGCCGTTTATCAGAATGAAGAGATTCAAGATAACGAACTTTTGCCTCTGCTGGAGGAGAAGCTGGATATCAACTTCCTCTTTGGTCACCAGATTTTTCCACTTAAGACGGACAATGAGCGTGGCGTCCTTTATGCCGTAACCGACGACCCTTTTCAACATAACGTCTTTGATTATATAATGGATAAGACGGGCTGGAAGATGGCTCCGGTGCTGGCGCCGGAAGGAACCGTTAAAGAATTGATCCGGGGCTACAGAGGCGAACTGGGCAGGGACTTTGTTTCCCTTGACGGCGAACAGGACACAGCAAAGTTAAAAGAAATGGCCTTTGAAGCGCCGGTGGTTCAGTTTCTCAATCATCTTTTGGGCCGGGCCGTAGAGTTACGGGCCTCTGATATTCATATCGAATCGTCGGAACACCGTTACCGTGTCCGGTTGAGAATCGATGGTATTCTCCACGAGAAGGATGTTCTCGAAGAACAGTTTTATCTGGCGGCCGTATCCCGCGTCAAACTTCTGGCAAGCCTGGATATCGCGGAAAAGCGTCTTCCTCAGGACGGCAAGTTTTCCACGCGGATTGCCTCCCATCTGCTCGATATTCGTGTCTCGACAATTCCCACAGTCAGCGGCGAAGGAGTTGTTCTGCGTCTTCTATACCGGGAAAAGCTCAGCTTCGATCTGGAAAATCTGGGGATGGAAGCGGATCACCGGTGCATGATTACCGAAGTTATTAAGCGTCCCCACGGCATGTTGTTGGTGACGG
>Ga0182019_10001941_pt1 | contig 10565 bp, 8 predicted proteins | sample 812E2MmetaG_FD_120483 | JGI IMG/M metagenome (GOLD analysis project Ga0182019, IMG submission 120483) | Permafrost microbial communities from Stordalen Mire, Sweden - 812E2M metaG | ecosystem: Environmental > Terrestrial > Soil > Wetlands > Permafrost | place: Sweden: Stordalen | collected... | reverse complement strand
CTCGTCGGGGCGGCTGTCCTTGAGGAGGAAGCCGCTGGCGCCGGCGCGTAGCGCGGAGTACACATACTCGTCGGCGTCGAACGTCGTGAGCACCAGGACGTGTGCCGACGAGCCGGACGCGACGATCCGCTTCGTGGCCTCGACGCCGTCCATGACAGGCATGCGGATGTCCATGAGGACCACGTCGACGGGCGTGGTCGCTATGAGGTCGAGTGCTTGGGCGCCGTTCTCAGCCTCCCCGACGATCTCGATGCCGTCGCTCGACTCGATGAGCATGCGGAACCCGCTCCGCACGAGAGCCTGGTCGTCGACGAGCAGTACGCGAATGGTCACGTTGTGATCCTCCCTGATGAGGTGGTCGGAAGCGGGAGCCACGCATGTACGCGGTACCCCTTGTCGTCTTCGGGGCCGACCTCGATCGTGCCTCCGTGGGCGCTGAGACGCTCGACCATGCCGCGCTGGCCATGTCCGCGTCCGTCGGTGGTGGCCTGGGCGCCGAGGCCCGAGTCGATGATCTCCAGGTCGATGCCGGTCCGGCCGTACGCGACGGTGACCTGCGGGTCCGCGTCGGCACCCGCATGCTTGAGCACGTTGGTGAGCGCTTCCTGGACCACCCGGTACGCCGTGAGGCCGAGCGCCGCCGGCACGTCCGGCGTCTCTCCGGTGACGGTGAGTGAGGCGCCGGTCTTCTCGACGAGGCGAGGGATGTCGACCAGCGTGGGCAGCGGCGCGAACGGCTCGGACTCGGCGTCGTCGCCCTCACGGAGCACGGCGACGATCCGGCGCATCTCGCCGAGGGCCTCGCGGCCGGTCGTGGCGATCGTGCGCAGTGCCGCTTGTGCGGCTTCGGGCTTCTTCGTCGCGAGCGCGTACCCGCCCTCCGCCTGCACGACCATCACCGACAGCGAGTGGGCGACGACGTCGTGCAGCTCGCGGGCGATCTGGTTGCGGGTGCGAGCCTCGATGGCGCGTGCCTCGTGCTCGCGCTCGGAGAGGAGGGTCCGGAAGTGCTCCGCCTCGGCCTCGAGCAGCGTCTCCTGCGCGTAGACCACGTCACGAGCGCGTCGGCCCAGGGCGTAGGGGGTGACCACGACACCCACGCAGACCCCCGACGCGAGGATGGCCGCCAGGGCGACACCTGGCTGGCCGAAGCCCACCGGCATCACGATCCACCGCAGGGGTCCGGCCACCGCGGCCATGGCGCCGAAGACGACGATGAGGCGCGCCTTCAGCCCCGGTACCCAGCGCGCGACCGTGTAGGCGGCGAGGGGCAGGACGGCGAGGGCGACGGTAGGACCAGGGAGCAGGACGACCTGGACGGCGATGACAGCGGCCGTGATCCCCATGAAGAACATGGGGAAGGCGCGCCGCACGCTGATGGCGAGGAAGGCGATCAACGAGGTCGACGCCGCCAAGGGCAGGTTCGTCCCTACGGTGTCGAAGAGGTCGTCCAGGATCACGTACGGCACGAGCAGGAGCGCGATCGAGACGCCGGCGAGCACGAGATCGCCCCGCCAGTCATCATGGGCGTCCCTGAATCCGCGCACTACCTCGACAACACTCATCGGCCACAGCCTACGGAGATCCCTCTCCAACGACACCTGTGGTTGGGATGCCCTCACGAAGCGCCGCCTCACGATCCGGTAACGGCCACTGGACGGGGATCCGGATTCACAACGCGGCGCGAAAGGATGGGAAGGCTGCGGAGGTGAGATGACCAAGACGTTGCCCGCGAAGGTGAGGCTCGATGGTCCCGTCGCGGGCACGTACGCCGCGCTCGCGGCACTCCTGCCTGTGGGCGACGGCTCCGTCCCCCTCGACGAGGATGCGCTGGCTGGCGAGCTCAGCGACCTGTGCGGATTCGTCGACATGCGCCGCGACTGCGCGGACTTCCGGGCCGTCGCGCTCCTCGCGGTGCTCCTGGGCGGGAAGGTCCCCGAGGTCTCGAGGGAGCTGGTCCAGCGGTCGCTGGTCGGCTTCAAGTACTGGATGGCCGAGCCTGGCGACGACGCGATGTGCTTCTGGTCGGAGAACCACCAGCTGCTGTTCGCGACAGCCGAGTACCTCGCCGGCGCGACCTTCTGCGACGAGACGTTCAGCAACGACCGCCGTACGGGCGCGGAGCATCGCGACGACGGGCGCCGTCGCCTCGAGCAGTGGCTCGACCTGCGGTTCCGCTTCGGGTTCTCCGAGTGGCTGTCGCCGGTCTACTACGAGGAGGACGTCGCGGGGCTGAGCATGCTCGTCGACCACGCTCCGCATCGCGAGATCGCCGACCGAGCGGCTGTCGTGCTCGACCTGCTGCTGCTCGACTGCGCGCTGCACCGGTTCGATGGCCACTTCGTCGCGAGCGCCGGCCGCCTGTACGAGTCGCAGAAGAAGCACCCGGCCAGCTCCGAGATGCAGCCGATCGTCGACCACGCCTTCAGCGACGACGAGGTGAGCGCGAACTGGGACCGCATCGGCATGGTGTTCTGCCTGCGCCGGTCGTACAAGGTGCCGGAGGTGATCCGGGAGATCGCCGAGGACCCGTCGCCACGCACGGTACGGACCGGCCACGGTCTGGACATCTCGGACGCTGCCGCTCTGTACCCCTCGCCCGACGACCCTGAGTCGACCGTGGCGCTGCTGTGGGCGATGGAGGCCTTCGTCAACCCGAGGGCCATCCGTACGACGATCGCGGCGTTCGACGCCTGGGGGATGGCGACCAACCCGTTCCTTTCGGCGCTGAAGGCGCTGGACTGGGTGCCCCAAGGCCTGCTGCCCACCGCGATGCGGGTCGCGAAGCCAGCGGTGGCTGGTACGGCGCTGGAGCGTGCGCACGTGGCGACGACCCGCTCCGAGTCGTTCCTGCTCAGCAGCGCCCAGCACTACCGCCCCGGCCACTATGGCGACCAGCAGCACCTGTGGCACGTGGTCCTGCCCGGTGGCGTACCGATCTTCGCGACCCATCCCGGAGGCCCGCTCGTCGACGACGCGACGAGGCAGAAGACGCCGTCGGCGTGGGTCGGCAACGGCGTCAACCCCGACGTCGCCACGGCCGGCCCCGTGCTGCTCGCGGTGTACGACACGCGTGGCCGCCGCGGCTACGGCGAGGGCAAGCGCGTCAGAGGCAGTCACCTGTACGTGCCGTTCGACGAGCTCGAGGAGTCTGCGCGGGGGAGCCACTGGCTGTCGGTGCGACAGGGCAGCGGGCTCGTCGGCGTACTCGCCACCTCCGAGCTGGTCGCCGAGTCGGGCAGCGCGCTCCGACAGGACGGCCGGGTGACCGCGTGGGTCGTCGTGTGCGCCGAGCTGGACGACCATGGGTCGCTCGACGGCTTCAGCTCCTGGCTGTCGCGCTGCTCCGTGACGCTGTCCGGCGCGGTTCTCGGCGTGACAACGCCCGATGCGTCGTACAGGCTCGGAAGCGGAAGACTCTCGAAGGACGGTCAGCGGCTGTCCTCAGAGTACGGCCGGTACGACTGCGACTGGGTCCAGGCCCCCTTCGACGCCGACCGGATCGTTGTCCGCGGCGCGACCGGGGCATTGCTGCTGGGCCGCGACGGTTCCCGTCGGATCGACGTCGCCTAGGCTGGCGGGATGAAGCGGCTGGTGGTTCTCGCGGTGGTGGTGGCGGCCGGAGTCGTGCTCGGGCAGAAGGCCCGGGAACGCGACGAGCGGGCCAGGCGATGGGCGGCGGCAACCGATCCGCACCTCGGATGAGCGCACCGCTGCTCGCTGCGTACTCTCGGGTGGCTGCGCTCGTCGCGGACCTGTGGGCACATCCCGAAGTGGGCTACCAGGAGACGTACACCTCGGCCCGGATCCGTGACTTTCTCGAACGGCAGGTGCCGGACGTCGAGATCACGACCTTCGCACGGACGGGCCTCCGCCTGCGGCTCGGCCCGGGCCACGAGAGGGCCGTCGCCCTCGTCGCCGAGCTCGACGCGCTGATCGTGCCGGCGCACCCTGCCGCGGACCCCGTCACGGGCGCGGTGCATGCGTGCGGGCACCACACACAGGTCGGGATCGCCTGCGCCGTGGTCGCCGAGCTGGCGACCAAGCCCTGGGACCTCCCGTACGACCTCGTCGTGGTGTTCGTACCGGCTGAGGAGTACATCGACCTCGACACCCGGCGCGCGCTGCGGGATGCCGGCGAGATCGCCTGGTTCGGCGGCAAGCCCGAAGCGATGCGTCTCGGCGTCTTCGACGACGTCGATGTGGCCGTCCTCACCCACACGATGGGCGGCGGGTACGCCACCCCGACGGTGGAGCTCGACTGCGACCTGGCCGGCTTCGCGTACAAGCACGTGACGTTCCACGGCCGCGCCGCACACGCGGGGTTCGTCCCTTTCGCCGGGATCAACGCCGCGTCAATGGCGGTGCTGTACCAGACGGCCATCGGGCTGGGGAGGCAGCAGCTGCGCGAGGACGTGCTGGCACGACTCAACCCCGTGGTGTCGTCGGCGCCCATGACGACCAACGTGATTCCCGACACGGCCCGGGTCTCGACCGACGTCCGAACGATCGACCTCGCGTACATGTCCGAGCTCTCCGCCAAGCTCGACGCCATGGCGCAGGGCGCGGCGCTGGCGATGGGGGGCGTCGCCGAGATCGACACCGAGGTCGGCTACTTCCCGTTCCGGCAGCATCGCCCCTTGTCCGTGCCATTCCGAGAGGCTTTCCACGCTGGCGTTCCCGGCATCGACTCGCTGCTCGACGACCGCGGTGGATCGGCGGCCGCCGGCGACGTCGGGGACCTGTCGATCATGCTGCCGTGCATCCAGATCGGCTACTCCGGGCTCGAGGGCACGGTCCACGGGGCTGATCTGCATCTGGCGGACCCGGTCACCGTTCTCGACGCCGTGCCGAGGTTCGTCCTCGACGGTCTGCGCCGGCTCGGACCGTGTCTGGAGGAGGTCGCGAGCTATCACGGCACCTATGGGCAGTACGTGGTGAACGTCGCCCGGTTAGGGGGAACAGTCCTCGCCAACGGCGTTGAATCGTTCCAAGACCTAGCCCAGCGTTAAATCTGGATCATTTCCGTTCCATACCTCGCGTTTTCATTCGAGGTCGGTGAGATGCGAGTCACACAATCGAACCAGCAGCAGATCCGCGGGCTCCCCCAAGATGCCCCGAGCCAGGTGTTCCCCAAGGCAATGTGGCAGATCTGCTGGGCCCGGCCGGCCCACTCCAATCCGGCCGGGCCGCCAGGGAACCCAGCTGAATGCGTCAGACGGACGCCGCGTCCAACGCTGCGCGTACGGCGGGAACCACGTCGTTGAGCACCCACGCGAGCTCGGCATCGTCCGTGACGAGAAGCGCGGCGCTGAGGTGGGGCCTGGAGACCACGACGACGGCTCCGCCTCCGACGGTGAGGACGTGGTAGTCGTCGAGGCGGGATCCGGCGAGGGTTGCTGCGTGGCGAAGGTCCTCGGTGACCCGGTGCAGCATCGGACCGGTCGCTGGCGTCGTGCCGAAGCCGGCCAGGCTGAGCGCCGACCCCGACTCCCACAGATCCAGCGCGACCAGCGACGCGCCGACCTGTCGCCGGATGTCGTCGATGGTTCCGTCCAGCTCCTCGATCACCGTGTCAGTACCCCCTGCTCGTGGCCGCGAGGTCGCTGCTCAGCTGGGGAAGCGACGACGCGAGCAGGCTGTCGACGGCGACGACGTCGAGGTCGACCGTGACGCAGGCGCCGAGGTCGGGATGTACGTGGAGGAGCACCGCGAGGCGTCGGTCCTCGAGTCCGACCAGGTGGTACGTACCGGCGTCCGGCAGGTCGGCGTGGGGGAGCATCGCCCGTACCTCACGCGTCGCGGCGTGCCACGCCGAGGCCAGCTCGGGTGCCGCGTTGCCGCGGGTCGCGAGCGCCAGGCCGGTGCTCGTGTGCCAGACGACGAGATCGATGAGCCCCTCGCCCATGGCGGCAGAAGCCGCGTCCAGTGCTGCCTCGAGAGCGGGAAGGTCGATGTCCGTACGGCGCTGCTCCTGCTCGTGACCATGACCGTGACGCCGACGGCGATGGCGACGGGTCAGGCTGGAGAAGCCGCGGCCCTGACGAGCCCGCACCTCGGCGGGGCTGACGGGGAGCCCCGGATGCAGCGGGGGCGTGTACGGACGGTCAGGGTGGGTCCCGGCGAGCTGTACGGCCTCTTCGGAGGCCTCCGTCGGCCAGTAGTCCTCAGCGAACCAGAGGCGTCGCTCCTCGATCCAGGAGACAGGCGCCACCTCGAGCATCGCCCGTTGTGGCCGCGCGGCGGGCCCTTCGGGCTCAGCGGCCGGTACAGGGGGTGCGACGGTCAGTACTACGGGGGCGACGGACTGTACGACGGGTGCGGGGACCCGCTGGGGCTCGTGCCACACGTCGACGTCGGGTCCGGAGATCGACTCGGTCGGGGTCTCGGGAGGGCTCGGTGCGGTCTCGGGGCTGTTCTCGTCCTTCGCGTGGCGAGGGCGCGGCAGACTGCGGCTGTCGATGAACGACCATCGGGGAAACACCCGTCGGTCTCGAAACAGCGCCATCCGTCGCGTACCTTCCCGTCAGCGAGCTCTTCCCCCAGCGGCAGTTCACTGTAGGTCCAGCTCTGCCCGGACGCCTCTCTCGGTGACAACTGTCTCACCAGTACCAGGCGTAACACACCGCACGCACCAGGGGCGTCCGCACAACCTTTGTGGTGTCCGCACAACCGTTCGACCGACAGCTCGCACCACAAGGGTTGTGCGGGGCGGGACTCGGCAGGGTGGAGAAGACGGGACTCGAACCCGCAACCCCCGCCTTGCAAAGGCGGTGCGCTACCAATTGCGCTACTTCCCCGGACGCTCGCATGTGGCGAGCACGAGAAGCATACTTGGCCGACCGCCCCTCCCGCTTCCCACGCCCTTCGCCAGACCGCGCGCTCGTACGTGGCCCGGAGGGTCGAGGGGCCACGTTCTGCGTGCGTACGCCCGGTTGTTGAGCGGGTCGTGACTCCTCGAAGTACCGGACCTCGACCCTGCTACTCGAAGGGGCCTCACCCTGGCTCAACCCTCGGATCTGGAGGGCCGACAGGTTCAGCGCCTACCCTGGACGCCATGTGGTCCAAGCGGCAGACCGTCGACTACGCCCTCCAACGTCGCCACGCGCTCGAGAGGCTGCGCAGCCGTGTGCGTACGCTGAGGCGGGAAGATGTCTGCGACGCCGACCCGATGCTCATCAGGTCGGCGCTCCATCACGGAGAGCTCAGCACCGTACGGTGCCCGGTAGGGAACTGCGGTCGGCTCGTGAACCTGCACTACACGTTCGGCGAGCAGCTAGGGCAGTACAGCGGACGCATCAAGTCGCCGGCCGAGCTCGAAGAGATGGAGAATGAGTTCGGTGAGTTCCGCGTCTGTGTCGTTGAGGTGTGCACGGAATGCGGCTGGAACCACATGATCACCTCCTACCTACTGGGGGACGGCGTCACGCGTCGGCCTCCCCGCCGACAGAGGACCGTCGAGGACATCTATGGCTGATCGTACGACCGGGGCCCGACGCGGAGCCTCCGGTCCCGCACGCGCTGCAACGACTCCGGGAGGTACGACCGGGCCAGGCGGCAAGGCGGCGAAGCCACCCAGGCCTCGGTGGAAGCGCCGGCTGCTGACCACTCTCAAGGTCACGACGATCGTCGTCCTCGCCTTGGCACTGCTGGGCTTCGGCGTGGTTGCGGTCGCGTACACGCGCACCAACCTGCCCGACCCGAACGCGGCGTTCCTGGCGAACAAGGCGAACGTCTACTACCGCGACGGCACGACGGTTCTCGGGTCCTTCGCCGACCAGAACCGCTCCTCGATCGCCTACTCGGACATGCCGCAGTCGATCAAGGACGCGGTGGTCGCCGCCGAGAACCGCACGTTCTGGACCGACAAGGGCATCTCGCCGACCGGGATCGCGCGGGCTGTGTACGGGATCCTCCGGGGCAAGAGCGCACTGGGCGGCGGCTCGACGATCACGCAGGAGTACATCAAGATCCTCTACCTGACGAGCGACCAGACCGCGAGCCGCAAGATCACCGAGGTGCTGCTGGCGATCAAGATGGGCCGCTCGATGCCCAAGGAGGAGATCCTCCAGGGCTACCTCAACACGATCTACTTCGGCCGCGGTGCGTACGGCATCCAGGCTGCGGCGCGGGCGTTCTTCAACGTCGACGCCAAGGACCTCAACCTGCAGCAGTCGGCCGTGCTGGCCTCGATCCTCAACAACCCGAGCCTGTACGACCCGAGCGACGGCGACAAGAGCGTGGCGCGGCTGACCAGCCGGTACGCGTACGTGCTCGACGGCATGGTGCAGATGGGCAGCATCACGCAGGCACAGGCAGATGCGGCCAAGGACCTGCCAGTGTTCCCGGACATCCCCAAGAGCTCCCGGTACGGCGGCCCCAAGGGATTCCTCCTGAAGATGGTCGAGGCCGAGCTCACGGCCGACGGCTTCACCTCCGCCGAGATCTCGGGCAAGGGCCTGCAGATCACGACGACGTTCGACGAGAAGGCGCAGGCAGCCGCGGTCGCGTCGGCCCAGAAGTACACCGAAGCAGCCGCGACCGGAGCGAAGGCCAAGCAGGACCCGGCGCAGCTTCATGCGGCGATCGCGTCCGTGGCCGTCGGTACGGGTGAGGTGCTCGCGCTGTACGGGGGGCCCGACTACGTGGCGAGCTCTCGCAACTGGGCCACCACCGACAGGCCGGCAGCGTCGACGTTCAAGGCGTACGCGGTCGTGGCGGGGCTCCGCAACGGCTTCAGCCTGCGCTCGACGCTGAACGGCAACACGTTCACGCCGAAGGGCGACACCTCGACGATCCGCAACGAGTTCAACACGCAGTACGGGACGGTGTCGCTCGTCAAGGCGACCGCCGACTCGATCAACACGGCGTTCGTCGACCTCACGCAGCAGATCCCGAACGGTCCGGCGCAGGTGATCAAGGCGGCCAACGACGCCGGCGTCACGACCGGTGCCGGCTGGGACGCGAACAACCGCATCGCTCTCGGTACGGCTGAGGTCAGCCCGCTCGATCAGGCGACCGGCTACGCGACGCTGGGCAACGGCGGTACGTACGTGCCGTCCCACGTCATCAAGGAGGTCAAGGACGCGACCGGCAAGGTCCTGTTCACCTCCAACGTGGCGTCGCAGGCGAACATCGACCCGAACATCGCCAAGGACACGACGTTCGCCCTCGAGAACGTCGTCAACGAGGGCACCGGCGCGAAGGTGGCGAGCCTCGGACGTCAGATCGCCGGCAAGACCGGTACGGCGGACGTTGCCGGCCACATCGTCTCGAGCTGGTTCATCGGCTACACCAAGCAGGTGTCGACCGCCGTCATGTTCGTCGCCGGCGACGGTGGCAACGGCAGCCTCGACCCGTACGCGAGGAAGGGCGACTCGGCGTTCTTCGGCGGTACGTACCCGGCACTGACCTGGCTCGACTACATGAAGGTCGCGACGGACGGGCAACCTAAGCTGACGTTCGACGCGCCGGTGTACGTCAACGGGTCGGCCACGCCGACGCCATCCCCGACGCCGACCAACACGCCGACCCCGACGGCGCCGCCCTCGTCCGCTCCGGCATCGACGGCACCGCCGACGACGTCGAAGCCGTCCACGAGCACCACGGCCACGAGCAACCCGTCGTCGTCGACCAGCGGCGTACCGTCCGGGCCACCGAGCTAGGTGGAGTCACCCACCACGCGCGGCTCTCCGGGGCCGTGACAGGCGGAACCCGTACGATGGCCGCGTGACCGCGCCGACCGTGACCGTGCCTGCAGGGCAACCTGCCGAGCGGACCGGCACGACGTGGTCGCAGCTCATGCTTCGGCGACTCGGTGGGCCGCTCGGCCGTCATGCGGGCTCGCGCCTGGTGCTGGGGCCAGCTGTCATCCTGGTCCTCGCCACGCTCAGCTGGCTGGTGCTCATGGGTCATCAGAGCTCCTGCCGTCAGACCGACCCGAACACGTCGATCAACGCGATCGCCCGCCTGTGCTACACCGACATCCCGGTCCTGTACCAGGCGCGCGGCCTCAGCGAGGGCCAGGTCGTGTACGTCACGGCGCAGTGGGAGTACCCCGTACTGACCGGCGGTTTCGTCGATGTCGCCCGCCGCATCACCGATCTGTTCGGCACCCCGGCATCGCCGAACCTGACGCCGCAGCAGGTCCTCACCAACGCCGACATCTTCTACTCGGTCTGCGCCTTCATGCTGTTCGCCTGCTTCCTGGCGTTGGTGGTGCTGCAACGCCATATGGGCGGCAAGCGGTGGTGGGCGACAGGCCTGATGGTCGCCGTCGCGCCGGTCGTCATGGCCGAGGGCCTCATCAACTGGGACATCTTCGCCGTCGTGCTGGCAGCAGCCGCGCTGTTCACGTGGAGCAGGAAGCACCCGTACGCGTCGGGCATCTTCTTCGGGCTCGCCGTCGCGGCGAAGCTCTATCCGCTCTTCATCCTGGGGCCCTTGCTGCTGCTCTGCCTTCGCTCGCGCCGCCTGCGGGACTTCGGCAAGCTGCTGCTGCCGGCGGCGGTCACGTGGCTGCTGGTGAACATGCCGGTGTTCTTCGCGTCGCCCTCGGGCTGGCT
>Ga0182019_10001940_pt1 | contig 10566 bp, 10 predicted proteins | sample 812E2MmetaG_FD_120483 | JGI IMG/M metagenome (GOLD analysis project Ga0182019, IMG submission 120483) | Permafrost microbial communities from Stordalen Mire, Sweden - 812E2M metaG | ecosystem: Environmental > Terrestrial > Soil > Wetlands > Permafrost | place: Sweden: Stordalen | collected... | reverse complement strand
ATTGGTGAAGAAACAACCGTTGCCACGTTGGAGGACAGCGCGGTGTCGGGAGAATTTGTAGGTTTCAGGCAGGCCCAAGAAAAGCAATACGAACAGACCTACCAAAAGTGGCTTGACACTACTTCATCGGGGAAGATCATGCCCTTGCTCTGGAAGAAGATGACACTCGCTGGACACAGCTCAAGACCACAACCCAACGATGCTGGACGTATCAGATTCGATTGTCGGGTGGTAGGATTTGATCCGTCAAAGATCCTTGTCGCCACTATGAAGGGGAGCGAAGGACGACCATTACCACTCGCGCTCGTTGACACGCTTTTTGTGGATGAGCAGAATCTGCTCACCGGCCCCACGCTGCGTCATATCGTGGAGGATGAACTTCCACCGCTTTTGTCTATGATAGGCCTTCGCCAGGGGAGGGACACGCTCTGGGTCCCGCTTGATCGAGTGAGGCGTGGTTATCAGAAATCCTCCAAGAATGCGACGCAAGTAGGATTTCTCATCGGACTCGGCGTGGACGTGTGCGTTGTCATCGTCGGCTTGGCGATGACCCATTTCACGTGGACCTTGTGGCCCTCGAAATGATACAGAAGCTTTGACCTCTTGGTCGTCTTCACGACTGCCAAGAAGTGGGTGGTCACGCAAAATCTTTATCAGTCCAAAGCTCCGTCTTTCACTTCTTGTTGATATATACAAGTAGGAGGGTACCTTCGCGAACAATGCAATGTACCGGAACTGCAACGGAGAACCTCCGGATTCGTAAGCAACAAAAACAGATGTTTGTCAATGACCGGAGAACTAGTCGGTAGAAACCTCGGGAAGTTCCCGAGCAAAGTGGAGCGTGGAGAGTCACAGGATGAAGGTGGGCTTATCCGCAAGTCTGTTTGTATCATGGATTGCACTTACTGGTGAACCTCAATTCGGTTACAATAGGAGTTACGACAATGGTTCGAAGACCCATTTTGACCCTTTTCTGCCTCGGAGTGTCTTTGTTCTGTGTCGGATGCTACAACACTTCGCAGTTGACGCGCGATCAGATGCTTCCGGGGACTGATTACGACATTTGCAGTGTCATCACGACAGCCGGCGATAGTGTGGCGCTGAAGGAGATATCCGGAAGGAGCGGAATGATCAAGGACTCGACGATAGTCGGCTTAACCGACACTGGCAAACTGGTTAAGATTCAGCTCTCCCGTGTACAATCTGTTCGGGTCAACGAATTTGCCATGGGCGAAACGATTCTCTTGGCCTTCGGGGGGCTGGTCGTAGCTTCCGGGATATTAGTATGGATGGCTGGAGGGCCTCTGGCGCAGTGATCATGGTCGGAATCACTGCACTATGGTGCATCCCGACAGCGGCCGTCTCGTAGGCTATGACAGCGACGTACGTTGGTAGCCCAAATCACGTAGAGACTGTCGACAGGGCAATACAAATCGGCCTCGATGCCGGCTTCACCAAATCGAAGATCTCGGCTGAGGACCTCCGGATGCATCTTGAGTACGGCGTCTACGAGGAGGATTACCCAATAAAACCGGGCGTTCCGGGTACACACTTTCCGTTACCGAGGTCGAAGGAACAGAACTTTTCATTAGGCGGGCAATTTCCGTTCAGCAGGATCCCATACGGGGTGCTGCCGTCCTTCACAAATTCATCACGCTCCTCTTCGAGATCGTTCATGTCTTCCACGGATGCCACCATGAAAAGAATCCTATCAGCGCTTGTCCTCTTGGCCTTGGTCGTTCCACTGACGGGTTGCAGCGTGATTGGGCTCGCGATCGGTGCCGGGGAAGATGACCGCGCCTCGAGTGAATTCAGGCAGCTCACCACGCTGGATGAGCTCTCTACAGGATCTTCCGTAACCCTGGTCACCACACACGGTGATACGCTCAAAGGAGAACTGGTTGGATTGAAGGAAATCCGGGAGTACAACAAAATCTATCACGAAAAAGTCTCAGGCACCCCACTGGGCGATGTCGTCCCTGCAACTCAAGCACAGGTGACAGTCGTGGCTCATGAGAAGGCTCAACTCATGGGGGCCCGAGAGAAGAGATTCCGGGCAAAGGTTCTCGCATTCGATCCAGGGGTCGTCCGCCTGATGCCGGTCACGTCCGGATACAGCCCGGTTCTCCACCTCTCAGCACTGGACTCCCTTGTGAGCGATGGGGGGCACTCCATCGACTCCGCAACGCTGAATGCAATGATCAGAGAGAGTCGCGTCCCCTTCATCTCGGAAGTTGGAATTGTAAGTCCTCAAGACACTCTCTGGCTTCCGGCCGACGAAATCAGCTTGATCCTCCATGAATCCTCAAGCAATGGGGCCGTTAAGGGCCTTATCATCGGAGCTGCGGTTGATGTCGCGGTTTATTTCTTGGTATTAAGAAATGTCAGAGTGGGGCTCTCCGGAAAGTGGACCTTCTGAACAGGGTCAACAAGTGCTCGGGGGCAGTTTCGTTCTTCGTTGATTCTGGCTGACGATTTCTGAAGCGTCGACCGACCGTGGTATAGTAGAGTTTGTCCATCTCAAAACTCTCATTCCCAGCTCTTGACTACCGATGGGGCCCACGTGAACATGGGTGGCGGCGTTGAACTCCCCGAGAACCCGAGCTCTGTTCTGAGCGTCGTTCATCCGAGCGAAGAGATCCTCATCCATAGGTGCTCCTCAGTTCCAGATGTTGTTTCGGCGCATTCAACACCGCAGAATCCCAGTCAGGCGAACCGTCGTAGGGCTTCCAGTGCTTCCTGTCAGCTGAGACACTTGAAAGCGTCGGCATCACCTATCGGGGCTTGTTTTCTCACCTCGCACCCGCATCCATTGTCCCGGGAGGGACCGGAACGGTCTAAGGGTTAATGACGAGTCACAGGGAATCGTTACGGGGAGAAAGTCCAATTGGTCTGGCATGGGAGATCATTACGCGGAGGAAACACATTAACCGCAGAAGACTGAAGCAAAAAGGCGTCACGCCCTGTGTGACATGACCAAGAAGGTTATCTCTCATTGGAGGATGGCGGTTTCCAGGAATCGGAAACGCGCAGGGGGTGTTTTCCTGAATCTGACACTTAATGCCGGGCCAGTGAGGAGTTTAGTGCGTTGCTGTTGAAATTCCCGACAGCACCAAGCTCAAGAATTGGCACAAGAATTGACGATCGAATACTCGCCTTGGGGGAAGGACACACCGTTAAATGACCAAGAGGTCGCAATGACTCCCGGCATCGGCTTTCTCGCCCTCATGGGCATCCTCTTTATCGGCTACGTCGTATTCTTGATCCAACAAAACAAGCTCCAGGATGAGCTTGCCCGGCATCGGAGCGAGCAGGGAGGAGTGCGTTCCTGATCGGGGTTTTTGATCTCTGCGGCCTACCGGGGTCACACACAACGGTCTGGCATGTCATCTCGTTGAGACTGGGTCGCACATCGGGAGGCATGTGAGAATCTGGTTTCAGCATCTCTACCTCCAGAACTCCCCTACCATGCGTGCGGTGTAAGGTGGTCATCCGATCGCGCAAATCCGGTCGCGCAGATGGGACCAAAAAACGAATCCACAAAACAATACAGCATTCAATTTTCGCAGGGCATATCCGGTAGGATCCACCTTCGCGATGACCCCGCCCCTTTACGTCGAAGGACCCATCGGGAGATGGGTCGTTTCCTCCAGGAGGTAACTGACGAGGCCCATGGTCGGGAGGTGCTGTATCGGGAGGTTCATCTCACCTCGCACCTGCGTCCATTGTCCCAGGAGGGCAGGAAGGGGTTGAGCACGCCAAAGCAGATATCGTCCTGAATGACAGATACTTCCCCCCCTTTCGTGTGACCCAGGACGTGGCGCATAGTCGAATATAGTGATAGGTTGAAATAGGAAACTGTTCAAGCTGAGAGGCCTTCTTGAGTGAATCTTGAGAAGGCCTTGTCTTTGCTATCAAACGGTTCCCTGGAAGGATGCCATCTACTCTCATCCACTGGTTCTACTTTAGAGGAATACAAATGAAACGAGTTTTTCGATCGCTCTACTTCATGCTCCTTTTCATCGTCGGAGCAGCGACGGCTTCTTTCGATGCCACGTGCCAGACTGTCACATGCAAGATCAAGAATATTACACTCAGTAACAGCATTTACTCTTTTGAAGTGTGGGGGAAATCAAGCGGTGGCACAATGTCGGTCAGTCGGTTTCAAATTGCCTTCAACTTTAATTCCAGCGGACTTTCTGTTCCATCTTCTTATACACCTGCGTTAGCTCCTCGATTTGCTCCCAAATATATGTTTCAAATTAGTATTAATGCAGGTTCATGGTATGCCTGGGGCTGGACGCCGTGGAATGGATCGGACGTAGTAACTCTTTCGGATACAGGCAGTGACGGAGAACTATTAGCTACAATAGCATTCACCGTCACGGATCCCGCACAGTCGGCGGGGATTACCTGGCACAGCTCCCAATGCAGCTTTACAGGTGCGACGACAACTACTTTGCTAGGAGGAGACAATAGCCCCCTTCCAATCCAGCTCGCTTCGTTTAAGGTTGGGTCTCTCGCCAACAATGATGTGACGCTGAGCTGGACCACCGCCAGCGAAACGAACAACTACGGATTCTTCGTTCTGCGGGATGGGGCGAGCATCAATTTCATTGCCGGTCACGGTACGACACTCGATCACCATACGTACTCGTACACCGACAATCCTGGTCCCGGTAAGCATCGTTACGGATTGAAGCAAGTTGACATGGACGGCACGGCCACTTTGTCGGAGACGATTCTGATGGATGTGGCAGGGAAGTTTGCCCTCAGTCAGAACTATCCAAATCCGTTTAATCCTTCAACGCAGATGGCTTTCTCCATCACTAAGGAAGGCCCGGTCTCGCTTCGAGCCTACGATATCCTGGGACGCGAAGTGGCCACACTGGTTAACGAGAATCGAAAGGCTGGACAGTACACTGAGCGGTTTGATGGGAGCCGACTCGCGTCTGGGGTCTATATGTACGTGCTCCAGACTGCAGAAGGTCGCATAACGAGCAGGATGATTCTTTCGAAGTGATGTTTCCAAGGGGGGTTATCGCTGTGGTAGCCCCCTGTTGTTCACTGCGAAGTTCCGGGGAAATTGAGGCGTGATCCTTACCTCTTCATCAGACTCCATTTGCCCGACGGCATGTCGCGCAGGAGTGGCTTCTGCCAGTCAAACTCGGGATGAGCTGAAAGAAAAGAAGCCGCTGTAAAGTCAATTCCACAGGAGTGTCCGGCTGACGCGAGAAACGACATCTCCTCGGCCATCCGGGCGTCCGCGACTTTGCTCTGGACGGTTCCGGCCGGACCGTAGGGGCGCTGCCATGTAGGCATCCCGCGAGGAGAGAGATCAATATGACCGCAGAGAGTTCTTTCGCTGGGGTCGATCTTCCCCGCGGTAGCATCGAAGTGGTCCCCCATGTACAGCTTCGCTTTTCCGGCGGAGATCTTGCCCCTGTCAGTCTCCATAAGCTGCTCCCATCGCCTCTTGCGCGCATAACAGCTTTTTCCTGAATCTGAAGGATCACAGGTGGTTTCTTCCGCCGTCAGCTTGGCGTCCTGCGGATAGTTCGCACCTGCAAAATAGCCGTCTTTTGTTCTGCGAAGGACGACATTCTTCAGTCCGAGCTCGAGAGACGCAATTTCGTTGGTCGTCCTGTCGGCGACAAGCCAGGTGTTAGCGTATCCGCCGTTGTTTCCTGAGGTCATAATGCGGGAGAAGTCGTCGATGGACGAGGCGTACTGCATCGCTTTCCTGCCGCGGACGAATTCCGGAACGCCCGTGGTGTCATAGCCGTGAAACTCGGATATCGTTGTCTCGGTGATCATTATCCCGGCATCGTTGATGCCGAAATCATCGCTGCTGGCAATGAATCCGGGAAGTCCGTCCATGATGATCCGGTGGCCGCTGGTGGGAACGACGTCGAACACGTATGTCCAACGAGCCCCGTCAAGGTAGGTCGACCAGTTATTGTGTGCGATCACGACACGGCCGTCGGTCGTCCAGCTCCCCGTCGCGACAATGGCGCTGCAGTGTTCCGGCACGCCGCGAGGGTTCGATTCGGCGATATGGTGGACCTCGTCGTAGACTTTCGTGAAGTACTCCCACTCCAGATATCCATTGAGTGCGACGATATCCCAGAGATCAAGGGTGATTCCACGTGACTTGACCCCCTCTGCAATACCCCTGAGTTCATCACGGTATTCGTTTTCGATGCGTGGCCACATCATGGACTCGGCGTACGTGCGGAAGAACTTCCAGTCCTTCTTTGTGTCCTGGAAGAGCTCGATCGCTGCCACCTGCTTCATGTCCGCGATTTCCGTGGCCAGCAGAGATCCGTGCTGGAATCCGATGGTGGAAGGTGAGCCCTCAAGGTGGACAAACGTCCAGCCGTCGACCGGAGCCTTCCGATATGCGTCTTTCAATCGAACGTCGCCTGATTCGGGCGAGCCGGCCGGGAGCAGGCAGGGAAGGAAAAAAGTGAACATCAGAAGAGCAGTCATCCGCGCGAGCTTCGCCATGATGTGTTCCCTTGGTGCAGTGGAAGTAGGTCCGTGAGGGGCGCTGACCATCCGGATGGGTGTAATGGTCGGCAATTTGCGGTTGAATGTCCAGATATCTGTCGGAGGGGTGTTTCCAGAGTGCACCCTCCAGGACTCTCCTCCCGCCTTCGGCGGAATCCCCAACCCCTTTAGCTTTGCCGTATGGGGGGGACGGCTTTGGGATTCCTGGTATGGTCACCTAAAGCAAACCACCGAATCACTTCCGGGTATCTGCGTCGTGTTGGCCTGCGGCCAGTGCGTATTTGATAAAGTCCAAAGTGCGCGTGACGTCAATTGGATCAGCTTTTTCCCGTACCTTGAGGGATGGATTCGGTCGTTCTTCCATTGCCCGCTCAATTAAATCAGCCCAACGACTATCGAGTGCGTTTAACGCCCACAACGCGCCCGCTGGCTTTGAGCCGACTCTTCCATTTGCCAACGTATGCAGCATGCGGCAATAGCTCAATACTGCAAATGGCTGATACCATCGATTATCCATTTTCTCCGGATTAGCAAAGATTTGCTGTGCCCAATCCCTCATTGTCATACGCACTTCCTCACGCAATTCGTTTGCGGTGACCGGGTCAATCAATTGGTGTGCATCCGGACCAGCCAAGGCGATCCCATATTCGCGTGTGACCCAGCGAACGACCCGTGTATTGTCATGGTCTGACCTGATCAGTTCTCGGCTGGTATTCTCCAGATATAGAAGTGGCGCTTTGGATGGGTCAGCTCGCCTTAGCGTTTCCTTGGGGAAGTAAGATCCCTCCAGATGCTTGGCCCAGTTCGAATCCTGTTCGTAGATCCTGGCGTGCATTGATTGCAGTGCCGCCAGATCCGTCTCGGAAACCTCATGGTCGACAGCGATCAGAAAATCAACATCGCTATCGGTATCCCAATCACCCACTGCAAACGAGCCTTGTAGATACGTAGCAATAAAGTTATCGCCCAGGATGGCTTGAACGCTCGTCACCAGTTCGCGCAACACATCATTTAACGCAGGATCGGGTGTTGGACCCTTTATATCCGTAGGCATCATGTCGAAGTAAGATGGCTGCCGAGATCGTATTTGTCGAACTGAGGACTGTAGCTATGCAGCTGATAGGAAGTATCCGGCAAACGCTCGTGTATACTCCTCCCCATGTTCCTTATCTCGAATTGTACGAAGAAATTCCAATTTTTCTCTCCTGTGTGCGACCGAGACTAGTGCGCTTCTTCGCAAATTCTCAATGAAAAGGGGCCATTGGTGCTATTCAAAAGAAAAGAAGACCCACTCCGCTTCACGTGGAGCCCCCCTCATCCCTCCGTACGACTATCCCGAGGCTATAATGGGACGAGCCACCCGCGGCCTACTGCGTGACAGACAGAGACCAAGCTATCGAGTCATGAATAGTTCGCCAAATCGATATCGTTTTGAACAGTTCTAGTTCAGAGAATCGCTTCGGAGAGGCCAACTGTTAGCACTCTTGTCCACGTAAAATGCCTTGGTAGCTTTCCACAGGGGCATTCGATCTGGTTACTCGGTGAGATAGAGACGGTCGGCGGCGGGAGCAGATTATTCGGCATGGTGCGGCCAAGATCGACGCGTAATAGTATTCCAACAATAGACGGATGTATCAACAGTAATTCTGCAAGTAAACTAGACAATCATCGCCTGGAGTCGAGGCTGTCGCAATAAGGGCAGCTAGAAGAGGCGCAAAGCAATTCCGAGAGAGAACCTCAAACCCGACTGATTAAGATAGTCCCAGACAGTTGGTTGACCTTGCACATTGTCGACAATTCGTGAAACGGCGCTTGAGTTTGCAATGCGATAGTACACTGACCCTCCAACTCCAATTTTGCTCAGGGGAAAATAATCGAACGTCCCGCCCAACCGCAGCGAAAGAAAGTCTCGCTCCGTAGTAGACTGGGCGCTACCCCAGAAACTCTGTTCCGGGACGAAGGACGCCGCAAGTGCGAAGTGAGCTACTCCGATACCCGCTTGCATCGCGACAGAAACCTCGCTGCGATTCAGAAGCCGGTATCCCGCCAGAGCTTCTACGTAGATGTTCCTCTCGGTGAAATCTACTGGCGTTGGACCGCTGGAAAGGGTGAGGGCTGTCTCGTTCTTTCCGGTTTCAGAAGTGAGCGCCAATCCTAACAAGACATCTCCGAGAGGATATGTCACTTCTACCATAAGTGCTGTCCCGTCCCGGACATAGTCGTTCGCGAAATTATAGGAAGCGTAGCCCCCCCCGAAAAACAGCTTGGTGAGCTTCAAGAGAGCCAATTGGCTGGATAAATCGAACTGACCGGCTGGTGAGGGAGTGTTCGGCCGGGATATACTCACAGTCGAAGGAATCGACCCTGGGCGTAGAAATACGAATTCCCCCCCTTCACTCCCCGCGATGGATCCGTACTCAGGTGTCTGGTACCCATTGGACGCTGTCGTAACAAGAGGAGAGACGTAGGCTGCAAGTTCCGTGGCCGTGATCAGACTGTCATGGTTAAGATCGGCAAACCCCTCCCGAATTCCTCGGATCAGATTATAAGTGAAAACGCTGTGGCCCCCCGGTCCAGTGTCCAGCACCTGTTGATCCCGTCCACCTGCGGTAATTGCTTGTCGCGCCCTTCTGCCTGTAATAGCGGAAAAGTAATTTTGCGTTTCGGAAGGGAGCAGGCTAGCCCCCCTTGTAAAAATGGTGCCGCCATAGCAGGCATCCATAACGAGATAAATGTGCTTTGCAGGAATTTGCTCAGAGAACTCATTGAGTTGGTCAGTGGAAATGCAGGTCATCTGGTAGCTGTTCGGGTTTGCATCAAATGGGAGGATGAAGCCTTTTTCGCGTCCAGTTGGTTGCGTCATAGTAATGCCATGCCCAGCGAAGAAAAAGAACAGGCGGTCATTGGTCGCTGTCTTGTGAATGGCTTCTTGGAAAGCGGCAACGATGTTTTCCCTTGTAGCATCCGCGTCGTAGAGTTGCAGCACGCGAGCACCTTCGAACCCCTGGTTTTCAATTAGCATATCTGCAACGGCTTTAGCGTCTAGGACGGCATGTCGCAATGCGGGTATGCCGTTGGAGGAGTATTTGTCAACACCGATCACAATTGCCCAGCTGGAGGCATAGGATGCGTCCACTACTCTGGTCTCATTTAACGGATGTGAGCCGACCACCTGCCCCGGAAGGGTCGGGGGGAACCACGCGATATTGAGAATGATCAGAGTCGTGTACAGTAGGATCTTTGATTCCATGCGAACCCCCTGCAGTCGATACCGCCAGCATTCCTAATAAATCTCACGGTTTGACATGAATGCAGCGCATCCAACATGCCAGACTATGTTCCTCAGGCTTGTCTCCGAATCAATATCAGTTGCTCACCCCGTGACAGAAGTGATATGTTAGATACGTGTCGCACACTGTATGAGATTGTGTTTGCGGCAGCTCGCCACGGGGTTTACCTCCGTCTCGGCTTCTCCACTTTTCCCCAGCTGGATCGGTATCAGAGATGCTCCTTGCTCAGTATTGTCATTCGTTTGATTGACCAATCTGATGGAACAGATCTGACGCCTCTCGAGCGTGATCCAATGCTATAGAGCAAGGACCCCAGACCCGACATTTGGCCCCTCGTGACTTCTCTTCGCACGCCTTGGAAATCAAGCACCATTGGGTCTATAGCTTCCAGGCTTGTTAGCAGAAAGTAGGAGTCAACGCCATAAGGCTTTCCGATCGCGAATTCCATCAGTTCAAGTTCTTCAGGTGCAAAGCTAGATTCCCTTTCCACGATCGGCAAATGATTCCGAATGTTGCTACCCCCCCTCGGGTATAAGAGTGTACTCTTCCCAAAGCTGTCCAAGATAAAAACATAGAAGTATCTCGAAGGAACTCCGTTACTCAAGTCTTCACTTCGAGCTCTGAGCACAAGTTTGTATCTCTCTCCTCCAACGACGACACCGTCGGATATCAAATCGCCCCCAACTGTCTTCTTGAGCGAGAGAGTGTAAGGAAAAGAAACGTCCTCACTTGGCCCATCCAGCGTGAGCCATCCTCTGATTCT
>Ga0182019_10001937_pt1 | contig 10575 bp, 10 predicted proteins | sample 812E2MmetaG_FD_120483 | JGI IMG/M metagenome (GOLD analysis project Ga0182019, IMG submission 120483) | Permafrost microbial communities from Stordalen Mire, Sweden - 812E2M metaG | ecosystem: Environmental > Terrestrial > Soil > Wetlands > Permafrost | place: Sweden: Stordalen | collected... | reverse complement strand
GCCGTGATCCAGCAGGGCCAGTGTTTCGGGGTCGTAGTAGTCGCGGTGCTCGCGGTAGATCGTCGTTGCCTTCGACGCCATCGGCGAGTCGAGGTAGAGCTTGATCTTGGGGATGCGGCCGGCGTCGAGGAGGTGCTGGAGGGCCCAGACGACCTCCTGCGTCCGGCCGATTGCGAACGACGGGATCAGGAGCACGCCCTTCTGGGCGATCACATCGTTGACGGCCTGGGCGAGTTGATCGAGAGACTCATCTTCGGGCTCGTGGGTGCGGCCGCCGTAGGTCGACTCGACCAGGACATAGTCGGCCTGCGTGAGGACAGCCGGGTCGCGTAGGATCGGGGCGGCCGTGCGGCCCAGGTCGCCGGAGAAGACGAGGGTCCGGGCCGGCGTGCTGCCCTGTGCCTCGACGCGCAGCTCCACGATCGAGGAGCCGAGGATGTGGCCGGCGTCGTGGAAGATGGCGGTGATGCCGGGCGCGACGGCGACGGTTGCTTCGTAGGCCACGGCCTTGAACAGCGTCAGCGAGGTCTGGGCCTGGGCCGTGGTGTAGAGCGGCTCTTCCACAACGAGGTTTGGCTGGGCTGGATTGCCGGCCATGGAGGCCGCGTAGTTGGCGTTGCCGACGGGCGGATAGCCGAGGCGCGTCCCGAGGGCTTGCTCGTCGTGCAGGGCCAGCTCATCTACCCCCGAAGCCACGACGTGGCCGTCCGGCGTCAGGTCGCCCGGATGCAGCGCCGGAACCGAGGTCGCCTGGTCCTCCTGGTCGGCGATCTGTTCCGCCGCCTGGATGTCGGCCAGCTCCTTCTGCTCCTCACGGGCGGCCTGGTCCGGGTGCTTCGCCGCCCAGTGGCTCTGCCGCTTGGCGTACTCCTCCTGGAGCTTGCCCGAGTCGAGCAGCACGAGAGTGGCCAGCTCGATCGTGCCTTTGGTTGCGTAGATGGGTCCGTTGAAGCCCGCGGCCACGACGTGCGGAATCATGCCGCAATGGTCCAGGTGGGCGTGGGTCAGGACGATCGCATCGAGGCTGGCGGGATCGTAGGCCGGTGGGACGCGGTTGCGGACGACCTCGTGCGGGCCGCCCTGGAACATGCCGCAGTCGATGAGCACATGGGCTCGATCGGTAATGAGGAGGAATTGGGATCCGGTAACGGTGTTGGCAGCGCCGAGGAAGCGGATTTCCATACGCGCATACTGCCATCCCTTCGGGTCGGGCGTGCGCCGCGCGCGGCGCGACCCCGTTTCTGTCGCGCCGGGTAGCTGTGGCACTATCGGGGCGGGAGGCGAACCTTGGGCAAAGTTCGTCGTCGAGGACGTGGATGGCAGGCTGATCGGGATCGGCCGCAACCGCGATCGCGAGACAATCTTTCGCGGCGCCTTCGAATGACGGTCCGGCGTCCGCCCAGAATCCGCCCGAGCGTTTGGGGCCGATCCTGCGTCAGTAGGGTGTGATGACCGATCGATCGCTCCCGAACTCCGCCACGGGGCCGCTCGCGATCCCTGCTGCCGGCCGCGAGCGGACGGTGCAATTGCTGTACCAGCGGCGTTCGCAGGAGATGTTCGGCTTCGCCAGGCGTCTCGGTCTCGGTGACGAAGAGGCGTCCGACGCCGTCCAGGAGACGATGCTGCGCCTCTGGCGTGAGCTCGACTCCGGCGTGGAGATCGCCGATCCCGACGCCTGGGCATTTCGGACGCTGTACAGGCTGGGCATCGACAACCACCGCCTGACGCGGCGGGTCGCCGGCCTGGTCGACCGAATCGGCGGGCTCGCCGGCGCTACCTACGGTCGTCGCGACGGCGACCCGTTCGGACGAATCGAAGTCGACGCGGTCTGGCAGGCGGTCGATCGGCTGCCGCCGCGCCAACGCGCCGTCCTGTACCTCCGCTATCGGGCCGATCTGCCGTACGAGCGAATCGGCCTGGCCCTTGGAATCACGCCCAGCGCCGCACGAGGCCACGCGTCCATCGGGCTCGGGACACTGCGCCGGCGCCTCCACGTCGAGGACGAACGATGACTTACGACGAAGAAATCGAGGCGGCGCTGAAGCGCCGGCCGGCCGACGAAAGCGCATATGAAGAGCCGCTGGCGGCCCTTGCCGGGAGCGACGGCGGCGTGCAACAAGTCCGGCCCGCAACGAGGTCCCGGGTGAGAACCGGCGCGATGCCAGCTGTCGCGGCGATCGCCGTGGTCCTGGCACTCGGAGCCGGGGCGTCGATGGCCGGCTTATTGAGCGGCCCCGCCGTGACGGCTGGGGGCCACAACGACTTCGATCTGACCGGTCGTGTCGACTGCTTTGGCCAGGCTCCCGGCTACACTCCCGGCCCTGGCATGCAGAATCCCCTGTGTCCGCTCATGGCCGTGCCGCCGGCCGGCTACGGGGCCGCGGCCTGGAGGCTCGATCCCTCCGTGCCGTACTCCCCCGGAGCGACCCAATTGCATGTCCTGGTGCAGGAGGAGTCATGCAACAGCGGCATGGATGCCAGTGGCCGCATCGCTCAGAACGTTCAGTACCGCGATGACGCGGTAGTAGTTACCCTCGCGATTCGCACCCGCGGGGGAATGCAGACCTGTCAGAGCAACCCTGCCACGCCTTACGTCGTGCGTCTCGATCAGGCGGTGGGTAGCAGGTCGCTGCAGGACGGCGGCTCGTGGCCGGCGTCGACGATCGCGATTGACGGTCACGTGGTGGTCGCGCCCACGCAGTCGCCCTACCCGAGCAACTGGCATATGCCCACGGATTGCAGCGGGACGGTGGATGACGCGGGCTTCTTCAAGGCCGCGTCATCGACGGCGAAATACGACGTCTATTGCGCCGTTCTGCCTGCGGGCTGGACAGTGGAATCACACAGCGACCCCCAGGCGGCCGACACATTGCTGACGGTCATCTATCGCGGGCCAGGCGGCGAGACGCTGGAGCTGTTCGAGGGCAACTCCTGCACCGTTGGGAAGGGGGTTCTCTGTGCGCCGGGCAACAGTCTCGGGACGGCTATGTTTGGCGACCGCGAGGGCATGCTTGTGAGCGAACCGCCCGGGGCCGACTATGGGCTCTTCGTAGCTCCGGGCGAGGCTCAGTCCTGGAGAGCAACCAGCAAGGGCATGAGTCTCGAGACGTTCAAGGCGCTCTCCGCGGCGCTGATCATCGTCGGGAAATAGCCACCTCGCTGTTGCGTTTGTATGATGTGGGGACCGATTAGTCTCCGCCGCGGACCTCAGCGGTGCTTCGGCGAGGTGGACGAACTTGACGCTCGACCAACGGACGCGCCCCCGGACAATCAGCATCCGGTCGCTCGCGGCGCTGGCGACGGTGGCGATTCTTGGCGGCGCAACGATCGTGTTCGGTATGTACGGCCCTCTCGGCCTTGCGCGGTCCGGCCCTGCGCTGGCGCCGGCGACAGCGGCCACGAGCCGGCCGACGACGTCACTGACGGTCGAGCAGACCGCCCGAGCCAGCGTCGTGGCGACCGGGCAGATTCGGTCCGGAGGGCTCTGGGCGATCAAGGGTTCGGCGCTGCTCGTCTCGACAGACTACGGGCAGACCTGGCGAGCGCATTCGATTCCCAGAGCGGCTCAGAACACGCTCGTCGGACCTGCGTTGTTCATGCTCGACGCGGACCACGCCTGGTCGATCACCGACGCCCACACGATCTACCGCACGAGCGACGGCGGAGCAAGCTGGGCCGCCGCGACTCTGCCCGACAACTGCGGCATCCAATTCGGGATGAGTTTCGTGGACGCGCAGGTCGGGTATGTGATTTGCCTTGACGACTACGCCCGGGCCACGGTGATGCGCAGCGGCAATGGCGGGGTGACCTGGACGGTGATCACGGCGAACGCGACCACCGACTCTGGTCCCATCGGCTCGGTCATGGAGGCGACCGATGAGCAGACTCTTTGGGCCGCCTCGAACGACTTCGACAACGGCACGCAGGCTCTCCTTGCCGTGAGCCGCGACGGGGGCGCTACGTGGACCGATGCGAAGCTGCCTGGGGTGCCGGCTGCCAATGTTCGGGCTGAGGACGATGGCAAGTTCGGCTCGTCGGTGAGTCTGCCCACGTTCGTCACGCCAGAGGAGGGCCTCGTCGGATCGTCCGGCACGCGGTTCTTCGCCACCGGCGACGGCGGGCAGACCTGGAAGGAGGATCCTGAGGCGTCCGGCCAGAATCGCTCCCCGGCAGCGGTTCTGACAATGAGTTCCTGGGTGTCATACGACGATTCGCCGCCGCGGATCCTGCACACGTCGGACGGCGGCGCACACTGGACACCGGTGGCCGCGGGCGGCCTGCCTGATCCAGCTTCCGTCTACGGCTTCGCGTTCAGCGATGAACTGCATGGAATGGCGGAAGTCACCTCGTCTGCCGCCGACAGCGGCGAACTCGTCCTGTTGGTGACCTCCGACGGCGGCGCGACCTGGACGGCGCCCGATTTGACCGCGGCCGCCGCCGGGCTGGTGCCTGCCGGCGACGACGAAGCGGCGGTTCGGGCGGCGGTCGAGGCCTACGAACAGGCGAGGCTTGCCGGCAATGTGGCGGCCGAGAACGCCCTGCTGTCGCCCGGGTCTCAAATCGTGCCAGTGGACGCGCCCGACGATACGCCGGCGCCAATGCCAACGGGATTCGAGATCTTGAGCGTGGCTCGCACCGGCCTGAACCTCGACCCTGCCGCCGGCTACGAGAACGTTGATGTCCTGGAAGAAGCCGACTACTCGCGGGTCTACGTCGTGACCGTCCACGAGTCGCTCGACCGCGGCCCGAGTTCGGACGTGAGGCTCCTGGTCGCGCCACTGCTGGGCGGCGGCTGGCGGATCTGGCCACCCTCGTCATTGACGGTCTCGCCCAAGTAGGAGCAGTCGGGGTTGGTTTCCCCACGTGGTCGGCAGGCCGGAGCCGACGCGTCGCGTCTTAGTCGCGCAGGTCGATGTAGACCGGGGCGTGGTCGGAGGGGAGCTGGCCCTTTCGAGCGTCGCGGTCGATCTCGGCGGCGGTGCAGCGGTCGGCGACTGCGCGGGTCGCGTACAGGTGGTCGATGCGCATTCCCAGGCCCTTGTGGAAGTTGCCGGCGCGGTAGTCCCACCACGAGAACTTGCCCGGCTCGGGGTGGTGAAGCCGGTACGCGTCGACCAGGCCCCAGTCGCGCAGGGCGGCAACGGCTGCCCGCTCGGGCGGGGAGACGTGCGTGGCGCCGATGAAGTCGCGCGGGTCGTAGACGTCCTCGTCCTCGGGCGCGACGTTGAAGTCGCCGCCGATCACCAGCGAGCCGGCCGGATCCTGGGTTTCGCGCAGCCAGCGGACCAGGCGGTCGAACCAGGCCAGCTTGGCGCTATAGAACGGCGTGCCGAGAGCTCGACCGTTGGGGGCGTAGATGCTGACGACGCGCATGCCGCCGCAGACCGCCGAAACCATTCGAGCCTCATCGCCGGGGGCCACCGAAGCCTCGGCCTCGAGCGCCTCGGCTATCGGCGCGGCCGCGGACTCGGGCGCGGGGGAGCGGCGCACCGGTCCGTCGCCGAAATTCGTGACTACGTCCGCGATCCCGACGCGGCTGGCGATGGCGACGCCGTTCCAGCGTCCCTCGCCGTGATGCGCCAGCTCGTAGCCGGCCATCTGGAACGGCATGTCCGGGGCGGCCTGGTCGGCGAGCTTGGTCTCCTGCATCAGCAGAACGTCGGGGGCGCGCTGGGCGAGCCACTCCTCGACCCGCGGCAAACGGGCCTTGAGCGAGTTGACGTTCCACGTCGCGATGCGCATGCGCGCCTCCGTTGCCGCTCGGCCGCCGGGCTCGCCGACGGATCGACCGCCGGTTCGACCGCCCGCCGCCGTCTAGTAGCGCCGGCCCTTCTGTCGGGCGAAATCGAACTTGGCCGTGTCCGCGATGCCCATGACGGCCATCGTGCCGGCCTGGACCGGGTCCGTGACCACCAGGTCCGCCACGTCCGTCACGGTGCCGGCCATGTTCAAGGAGATGACCGGGATGCCGAGCGCCTGGATCTCCTGCACGGCCCGGGTGATGTCGCCGCCCATGATCGAACCGGCCAGCAGCAGCGCGCGCGCCCGGTCGAGGTCGGCCACGGCCCGGACCGCCGAGGCCAGGTTCTCCTCACCGACGAGCGGGATGGTGTCCACGCTGATCTTCTCGCCGCGGAGGTTGTGGCGGTCGGCCTCACTCACGGCTCCGAGCACGGCCTGGGCGATCTGCGCCCCGCCGCCGATGACGATGAGCCGTTTGCCGAAGACCTTGTCCAGGGACTTGGTCCGCCGGCAGCCGCGCAGGGCGGGCAGCTGATCGAGGATCTCGGTGACGCGCTCGTCGGGCAGCCCCTCGACCTCCATCTCGATCTCCACCAGCGGCCCCGCCGCGGCGTCAATCCAGCGGCGGACGGTGCTCAGAGTTCGGACGGTGCCGCCGGCCGCGGCGACTTGAGTGGCGATCTCCGGGATCGCGGCCGGGCGATCGGCGTAGTCGAGGCGAACGGCGACCGTTGCGGCCACGTGCTCCACGCGTGCCACGGTCAGCCCCCGACGCTCATGCCGTGATCGGCCAGGCCGGTCGCCCGCGACACGTCGTCGAGCGTCATGCCGGCCTCGTCGTCGTGCTCCTCGAACCCGAGCGCGAGGCCGTCGAACGCATTGCGTGTCCCGGCCGCGTCGCTCGTGGTCAGCATCAGCGCGCCGTCGGTGTCCTCGGCGACCCCGACGATGGCAGTGATGTTGATGCCTCGCTCGCCGAGGGCGGCCGCCATGCGCGCCAGGGCCCCGGGCTTGTCGTCCAACTGAACTGTGAACCAGATCACGCCGCACCTCCTGCGTGGATGGTAGCGGCCGGAGGGCGCGAGGGGGAGGCCGGGTCGAATACCGGGTCGTCTTTCGGCGCCGCCGCTAATCTTCTGCCATGCCCGCCCCCGCCGGTCCCACCGTCCAGATGTTCGGGCTCGTCGATTCCCGGCCCACCCAGGCCGCCCTCCGCTTCTTCAAGGAGCGGCGCGTGACCGTCACGTTCGTGGACCTGCGCCGCAAGCCGATCTCGCCGGGCGAGCTCCGCCGCTTCGTGGAGCGGCTCGGCGCCGCCGTGCTGCTCGACACCGACGGGCGCCAGTACAAGGACCTGGGCCTCGCCTACATGGGCCTGGGCGACGAAGAGATCGCGGAGCGGCTGCTCGCCAACAATGGGCTGCTGCGGCTGCCCCTCGTCCGCTTCGGAAACGCGTTCACCGCCGGCTCGGCGGACGCCACGTGGAGGAGCTGGCTCGCCGGCACGGCGAAGTAGGCACCGCTCGCCCGCCCGCCCGCCCGCCCGCCCGCATGGCCGCCCGCCGCCCGCCGCCCGCCCGAATGGCGGAACCCGACCCGCTTTTCAGGACTCCCTGAGGAACGTGCCATAAGATAAGGCCGTGGCCGAAACATCAGGGAATACCGTAACGTTTGATGAGGTCGAGGCTCACGCCCAGGCGCTGGCCCGGGCGATGCCGAAGGGGCCGCCAGGCTGGGCCTCCCACGACCTGACGTTCGGTCAGCTGCGGCTCCTCTTCGTGCTCCGTCAATCGGGGCCCGTCTCGATCGGCCAGCTCGCCGACATCCTGGGCGTCACCGATGCCACCGCCTCCGAGTTCGTCGACCGAGTGGAGCGTCGCGGCCTGGCGACGCGGATCCACCGCGAGGACGACCGCCGCGTGGTCGATTGTCAGCTCAGCGACGACGGCGCTCGCCTGCTGGCGGAGATCGAGGGTGCCCGGCAAGACGCGCTGCGACAGGTGCTCAAGCTTCTCACGGCGGACGAATTGGCCCAGTTCGATCACTTCCTTCAGATCATGGCCGAGCGTTTGTCGGCCTCATCCCCACCATCGACCTCGACACAAGGAGGGACTCAGGTGAATCTCGGAACGCCACCCACGACCCCGGCCCGGGATGCCGGCGGAGGCCCCGCGTGAGCGGCACCGACGGCCTTGCCCTGGCGACTCGCGGCCTGCGCAAGAGCTACGGATCGCGGCGAGCGCTCGACGGCCTCGACCTGTCGGTCCCGGCGGGCGTGGTGTACGGCTTCCTCGGCCCCAACGGCGCCGGCAAGACGACCACCATGCGAGTCCTGACGGGGCTGGTCCACGCCGACGGCGGCTCGGTCGAGGTGCTCGGCCAGCCTTTCAAGCGTGGAGATCGACGCCGCCTGTTCGAGGTCGGAGCGCTCGTCGAATCGCCGACCTTCTACCCGTACCTCTCGGCCCGCGCCAATCTCCGTGAGCTGGCCGCGTCCGGCGCTCCCGTGTCGGCGAAGCGCATCGAAGAGCTGCTCGATCTCGTCGGCCTGTGCGACCGCGCCGGAGACAAGGTCCAGGACTTTTCGATGGGCATGAAGCAACGGCTCGGCATCGCCGCGGCGCTGCTGAGCGACCCGAAGCTGCTTCTCCTCGACGAGCCCGCCAACGGTCTCGACCCGGCCGGCATCGTGGCCATGCGAGACACGCTCAGGACGCTCGCGTCCCAGGGCAAAACCGTCTTCGTCTCGAGCCATCTCCTGGCCGAGATACAGGTTATGGCCGACGTCGTGGGCATCATCGCCGCCGGAAAGCTGGTCCGCGAGGGTCCGCTCAAGGAACTCCTGTCGATGCAGGGTGTCGTCAAAGTCCGCGTCCGGCCAAACCTCGTGGACGCTGCCATCGCCACACTCGCTCCCCTCGCTCCGGTCGAACGGCTGACCGAGACGGATCGCGAGGAGGGCTGGCTGTCCGTTCATCTCGCGACCGATCGGGCGGAAGAAGTGAATCAGAAGCTGGCCGGTGATGGCATCTACGCCTCCGGCCTGGAATCGGGCACCGACCTCGAGATGCTCTTCCTCGAGCTGACAGGCGGCCAGGGAACTTCCAGTGGCGAGGGTGAGTTCGTCGGCCTGGGCTCGCCCAACGGCGGACAGAACGGCGGCGCCCCCGCCGGAAAGGGGACCGCGGCATGAGGCTCTTCCTCTCGGGAGTTCGAAAGCTCTCCCGCCGGCCGGCGACGTTCGTCACCTTCGGACTGCTTGTCGGGCTGCTGGTTCTGATCGTGATCGCCGTCGGCGCGACGGCCAACAGCACGGTGGGCAACAGCAACGGGGCCCAACGCGGCGTGGCGGCCAGGGACTTGCTCACGTTCCCGGGCGCCTACAACCGCGTGCTCGAGTTCATCCTCGGCCTCGGCGGCCTCTTCGCCATGATCTACGGAGCGGCCATCGCCGGCTCCGAATGGAGTTGGGGCACGCTCAAGTCGGCGGTGGCACGAGGCGAGAGCCGCGTCCGCTACATGCTTCTCACATTCGCGTCCATCGGGCTGATGATCGCCATCGGCATCGTGATCGCCTTCGTCGTCGCGGTCGTCGCGGACATCATCGGGGCCAACCTGGCCGGCATCTCCACGAGCGGCCTGGGCGACACGGCGACGCTCGGCGGCCTCCCCGAGCGACTTCTCAAGGGTTGGGTCGCGGTCATGGAAGAGGCGGCCCTTGGGTTCACTATTGCCACGCTGGCGCGAAGTCAGCTCGCCGGGATCGGCGCCGGCATCGCCTTCTACTTCGGCGAGAGCTTCGCCAGCATCTTCCTGCCCGACATCGTGAAGTACATGCCGTTCAGCGTTGCCAACGCGGCGCTGTCATCGGGCTCCGCCAGCGTCGGCAGTGGCGGTTCGGTGATCGCCACTCTGCCGCCCGACGAGGCCCTCCTCCTGGTCTTCGTCTGGCTGATCGCGTCCCTCTTCGTTGTCGCGCTCTTCTCGGACCGCGCCGAGATAACCGGGTAGGGCCCGCCTGAGTTACGCGCCTCGTTGCGATTGCGGGGGGGCGCTTGCCTTTGATCTTCTCGCGCGATCGGCCGATCTCTGGAGAGTCGCCTGCACGGCCGAGCCAGCGGCGTGGCATTCTCTGCGGGTACGATCAGGAGAGACAGATGCCACACTCGCACCACAAGAGGGACAAGGTCGGCCGCGGGCCGACCGAGAATGGACAACCCGAGCCGCAACCGGCCGAGGCGTCTTCGAACCCCGCGTCTCCGAGCTCCGGACCGGACGACGGGGCGGCGGCGAACCATGACGGCGTTCACGACGGCTACGGGGATCACAACGGCAACCACGAGCGCCGCCGAAGCGGTCGCGTGACCTATCGGCCCACGGCGACCGAGATGCTTACCGTGCACGCTCGGACCGAGGACGAGCGGCTTCTTTCGCCGCGTCATCGGCCGGCTTTCCTGGACTCCGACCCGTGGCGCTCGCTGCGCATCCTGGCCGAGTTCGTGGAAGGCTTCGACGCCCTCGCGGCCGTCGGCAAGGCGGTCACCATCTTCGGCTCGGCCCGGACGCCGGAGAGTGACCCGTACTACGCTAAGGCGCGCGAGCTGGCCGGCAACCTCGCCCGCGAGGGTTTCGCCGTCATCACCGGCGGCGGGCCCGGCATCATGGAGGCCGCAAACCGCGGCTGCCACGAGGCGGGCGGGCTTTCGATAGGCTGCAACATCGAGCTCCCGCACGAGCAATCGGTCAACCAGTGGGTCGATCTCGGTGTCGAGTTCCGCTACTTCTTCGCCCGCAAGACGATGTTCGTCAAGTACGCCGACGGCTTCGCCATCT